>Ga0307516_10008642_pt1 | contig 11487 bp, 12 predicted proteins | sample 19_EM_MG_FD_203310 | JGI IMG/M metagenome (GOLD analysis project Ga0307516, IMG submission 203310) | Populus trichocarpa ectomycorrhiza microbial communities from riparian zone in the Pacific Northwest, United States - 19_EM | ecosystem: Host-associated > Plants > Roots > Unclassified | place...
ATGAGAATATTGAAAAGGGGTTTTAATGCCACTCTCTCTTTAGATAGATGTTATCCCCTCTTCAGGTTTGTGTTACTCCCTCTTTAGGTTCTGATTATATAAGAAGCTAGTGCCATTCCATAACAGGCATGTTTATATCACAATTCTTAAGAGAGAGACATCAAAGCTATTATTTACCATGAACTCGAACTTTTCAAACTGGTCCCAATGATAGTTTATTCTACTGTTTATCCTCAATTAATCTCTTATTTATAGAGGCAAATTACCATAGTGTAAAGGGCTCTATTTCGTCATCAGTAAGCATATGCTCCAGATTTGTAGGGTTGTTTCATTTCTCTGCCAGCCCCGCATGACAGGAATATGATGTACTTACCAGTGTCCTGCATGTCCTCAAAAATGCTCTTTCCTAGTACCCAGAATGTAGCTATTGATTAGTGTACTCCACCCTGCAGCACCAGAACAAGCCCTTTCATTTCTTCACTGGCCCCACATCACAGAAATATGATGTACTTACTATTGTCCCAGATATCCTCAAGATGGCTCTTTCCTGTTACTCAGAATGTATGTATTGATTACTGTTCCACCCCGTATCAGAATGAGCTTCCCTGGAATCACTTTTCTAGAAAAGCTTCAAATCCTCTCTTGAGAATACATTGTCTTTCACCCTAGACCATTCTTCAAGCCCATCTCCATGTCTGGAGAAACTGGGGATGTTTAGAAAACAAGAGAACAAGCATTCAATATCCCGCTGACAACAGTAGGTCTGCCATATGTAATTATGGATACCATATGTTCACAAAAGAATCAATAGAAGATCCTGTTGGTGAAAGTCTTGCAAACCCAACATTCTGGTAGATTCTGCGAGTAAAAGAAGCAATCCAAGAGCTTCGGATTTAAGAGCCAATTGACAGCAATGTCAGAAAGTGTGGACGATGAGAGCTGAGGTCGTCCAGGGATGCGAAGCAGCAGAAAGCACAGAAATGAGCAGAGACATGGTCTGGAAAAGTGTTGCTTCAGACTCAAATGCCATGGCTAGGACAGGAACTGGAGAAGTAGAAACATATTTATCAAGGGTCCGGGTCGACATTTTCAAGTGTATTGAGTCTATTCTATGCTAAACTAACAAGTCTGAGATGGAAAACAATGACAACAGGGTAACTTGCCCCGGCAGACTCAGAAACATGCTAAATACTGTTTCTAGTAACCTGAGATGATGGGTCAGCTGCAGGGATGGGAGCTGGAGGTCCGATGCTGGATGACCCATATGATAGCTGTTCATCTGAGATCCGAGGCATGCAGATTGATAGCTCCGAGGTCTGGAAAGTGCCCAGAATGCAATAGCTTGAGGAATCTTTTAGAGTCAATAACAATACATTCTAGAAAGGCCTGAGCCTCAGGTGAGAACTGAGAGCCATGGGTCAAAATAGATGGGAAAGAATGGTAATGCCTGGTTCAGAGAGAAATGATGAAGGTCCAGTTCATGGAGCAGATATGATGTACAAGCTCAGAAACTATACTAGACATGAATCAAAGTGTTTTCGATAATGCAAGCAAGCCTCAGACAAAGACTAATGAAGACTATTTGATGCTTATTCCTAAAGGGTCTTGGTAAGTGCTCAAAGGAGCTGGTTCAAGGGCTGGGTGCCACATACAGCAAAGACAAGCTCGTCACTGGAACAATGGCAAATCAATCTATTAGGTCTGTATAATATATATATTGATGTTTATTAGCTCATCTGTTATTCTCAGATCTCAGGTCATCTGGTATTCACAGGTCTCAGCTGACTGTCAGCTCTGTCAGCTGGCCTGTCACCACAGGTCATTTGTGGGCATCTGGTGTTCTGTGGCCACAGGACAAATCTACTATACTGCCTGTTCTGTTGTGTAATTGAGGATCAAGTGATTCTGCTAAGACCAGATTAGCATACATTACATCCAAACCAACCTCATGTATAGCCCTGTGGCATGACGTGATAGTGGCGGTGGTGTAACGGACACTTACTATATCTATGATGTGACTTGCTGCTTTTAAACAGACTCTTAGATAATCTTTGAGTAGCTCTTGTTACCTTGTCATTCACCCAGTGCTATGAAATACTATTTGTTCAAGCTCTGTTTGTAAATAGCAAGCTCTAACTAGACTCAAGTGTAATGCCATATTACAGTATCTCAGAAGCATTGTGCTATTATTGACATCAAAACTGCTTCTGATGCCTAGGCCCACATGACTACGGAACCTATTGGAATGTTGTCATGACAATCCACAACTAAAACAGGACCAGGGAACACATCCCCAGGTCATCAGACATCCAGGCACCAAGTGCCAGGTGGCTTCACGTCACTGTACTCACCCACCTCAATTACTCTGGTTTTCACCAACCTTATGACATGGGTCACTCCAGATGCTCCACGTCGTGAAAGTCAAGAGGTAATAGAGCATATGGAGAGTGAGGATAGATCCTCAGCTCAGAGTTGGAGAAGGGATACCAACCATCCCCACTCCAAACTTCAGAAAGCCCCAAAAACTATTTCAACGCTGCAACTACAATCACTTCAAGACAAAATAGCGAAGGCAACATATGTTGAGGAATCTGCACTGTTGAGCAGTGGATGGTCGAGAAAGAGGTTGTTTCTGAGTCGTGGTGGAAATGACTTGGAAAATTTGGAAACACAGGTATCTCAGAGAGGTATGTACCTCTCAAACTAAGCATAGAGACATGGCAACAGACTCAGTGAAGAGTTCATTGCCAGCTCTGCATATTCTCTGGGTGCATATGTTTTGAGCAGCATATTGAGATACTTCTGTTGTGGCACTATTGCTGCAATTTCAGTGTTCTTGGGGTCAAACCACCTGCTCACCTTGCTACTGACCAAAGGCATGCAGAGAGTTCACTTTATGCATTCTACCACATGCTGGATTTCTTGAGCCTAGATATATCAGATATTTTTAAGCCAGATAAAAAATAGAAGGGGACTCTACCATGAACCTGTCCTGGTAGGTTTTGCCTGTCTCACCCATGTGCTCACCAGCATAGATCACTAGCCACTCACACTCTGGGGAATCATCAACCCAGATGCCCGAGGTCTTTCAAAGGCACATGCAGGACTCTACTATTGCTGCAAAATTTTCCTCAGCCCGCTGTTTGTCCCCACTCACGCTGCATTTCTTTAGATCAGCCAGTTTAACGCCTTGGCAGGTAGCTGCAAGAAAGATTAGCCTTGTGATTATTTCACTAGACTGAGAGACTTACATCTTTCTATCCATTCTGACATATGAAGTTTTATTTGGCATTCAAAAAACTTGGTCTCATCCTTATTCAGAGACTCCAGTGTCACCTTCTTACCCCGTTTCTTGAAATTGTGTTCGGCCCTTGCATAACGCGACGTTCACTGGCCTCGAACAGGAGGTATTCTGGTATGTCCTAATGACAGATTGAAAACCTGGCCACTGCATGTATTGTACCGTCACTCAGCATTATCCTTCTGAGATGTTAGTCGTCCAATCTTTGGAAAAATTTATAGGGCTCAGCTGACATTTTTCTCATTCCCGGTGGTTCATTTTGTCATGGTCTAAGAATACTAACAAAATTAGTTAGCAGTGAGATACAAAGAACAATTGCTTATAATGAATTGAAAGGAGATGAAGAGGTCAATCAAATGAGAATAGATTCTGGAAGATGGATGGATGTGAGACACCTTCACAGGCCAACAGACCTTATGCAGTAATCCATAGTAATTCCACTGAACCCCTCCCGATCGATATGAATAGAGGGGTAATGAGGAAATGAACAAAAGACATACAGGAAAAGGGGGGCATTAGGTCAAGTAAGGGCTTGGTAAGAAAAGGGCACAAAGAGAAGGACATGCTTTCATTGGGCATTGGTAGTGCTGCCACCAAGGCTTAAATGTGAAGTTGATCTATAAATTTGCGACAGTCAGCATTGATAATAAGTGTACATTCTTAGAGGAATAGAAAACAGTACTAGACATGTAGAACGAGTGCATTTGTGTCCAATCACCATCAATTTACTTCTTTTATTTGAATGGTTTGGAGGTGACGCCATAATTAATATAGAATGTGTATGTATGAAGCTATACTACTAGCAATAGAGAAAAAAACTTACCAGGCGGGGATGGTTGAGGAATGAAAGCAAGAGGAAAGGCATGAGAAAGTGCTGGCCAAGTACTGATACCCTTGGCTGGCAGACAGCCAGGTACTGCCAGCGGACAGGTACACAGGTACACAGATTTGTCTATGCAGCAGTATCTGACTGTCCATCAGCCAAGGGTATCAGTACTTGGCCAGCAATTTCTCACACCTTTCCTCTTGCTTTCAGTCCACTACATACCTGAGTCATGCTGCGGGAGTCATAGTCATAGTTAAGCTTTAAACTTTATGTACTTCAATCATACTCCTAAGGCCCATCTGATTACTCCTGAGGCCCATCCAAGTCGATAGCTTGTGAGTCCGCTCCTCTGGCAAGTCCTTCAAGTCCAGGCACAGTTATCACTTCAATATACCATAGTTTCGGCACCAGTGCAAGATCACCACCATGTTGAACGCCTTCCATTTGAAGAATCCTTTCAGCAAGACTTGGACTGGGACACCCTTTGATACTACTACCCCAGCAGGTCATCTTGGATCCAAGCTCACTAAAGAGGAAAAAATCCTCACATTCCACATGATTATAACAATGCTCTCCCAGGTACAGAAGCACTCACTCAAATACAACAGTCCCAGATTGATAACTGACAATGAAAACCAAGGGCTCAAGATACTTAATGCTCTTGTGATGACCCTTATCATAGAGCACAAGGTTGTCACAGTCATAGCAGACCCTGGGTATGGTGATGCTGCCAAACCACTCGAGCTCCTCATGTGCACACAGTCCACAGACCTTGAGGACAAACACCACCCATTATTCATCCCCAGGTGTGATAAACCAAATTTGGAGGCTTTTAGTTAACAAGAACCTGTGCAATGACACTCAGGTGTCATATGACAGTCCCACTATTGTTGAGCCAGAACGTCCACTTAACCTCACAGATGACAGCCAGGATGTGCTGAAGGAGTATCTCCATGCACAACAGTAAGTACACTGCAGCAACATTGCCACAAGACATACTAATATCATATATAATAGAAGTAACACAACCTTTCACTCACATGTATAGGTTCTAAACAAGCTCCTCATCTGGCTGGAACTATTGGAAGAGCTGCTCTCCTACGACATCTCTACTTGTCACAGGAAGATCAATCGTTTTTTGAATCATCTGCTTTCAAAATCATACCGCAACTCTCTGTGTAAAGTGACCTCCTTTAATTTTGACAAGCCTTCCGAGGACCAGTCCGAAGAGACTACTGGATGGAGAGAAAGCGAGGTAGCCAACACTACTTCCAGAACATTGCATCTGTACTTGATGACCATCGTTGGGTGGAGCTCAGCAGGGTAGTGGATGCCAATATGGAGAAGGAACATGACGATGGTCTTCAACAGCTCCAGCAAGCTGTCAACAACAATCAGCTGCCTGAGCCCCTCTGGAAGTTATACAGAGACTGGCTAAAGCTAATGCTCACACATTTCGATGCTGTTGAGATCCTTGCTAACAGCATCACCAGCCCTCAATTTTCTAGCAAGGCCATTGACATGAAGATCTTGGTCACACCGAATGTGGACACAAAAATGCTTTTGTGGAGGGACCTGTTTGCAAAACAAGTATTTCCTGAATACAGGATGGGAGATAAATTGACAACCAATGAGAACCTTCTCAAATTCCCATCCGAAGCAATATCCTTGAAGCCTGATGAAGCCGCCATTTTTATTAAGGACCTCAAGATGCATTTTGGGAAGATTACTACCATCATGATAAAACAGAAATAGAGATAGCCAGCTTCATGTGCTCGAAGCCCTGGCTGAAAGCAAAGCAGAGCCGCACTTGTGGAGGATTTTGGGGGGTTGCAGGAATGCTCTGAACCTGCAGACTTTCAGTCTTACATCTCCAGCATCAACGAGAAATTTGATTTGCTGTTGGACACTGTCAAGTTTTTCAGTAGCCTCGAACAGGCAGACAAGTCAGGGGTGGTGGACAAGTTCAAGGGCTCACTACATTGCGAAGTCTGCCTTGCCACCCTCCTCAAATTCTCACCGAATTCACCTAGCAGTTCATACCAGGTAACTTGTGTTATTTTCAAACTTGCCACTCTCAGATCCTAATTTATATGAGTAGTATTTTGGACGAATCATTGGAGTTTCGAAATGGTGCTGTCTGGTGTGCTACATTTTAATCCAGTTTTTAGGGAATGACACTATGAAGGATCTGCAGACATTCATCATAAAAGGCTTGTAGCTGTTTGATGCTGGAGGTTTTTTGTTTTTTGTAAATTTGCATCAGAACATTTATTTTGACTACTCTGATACAATCATATTCATTTGATAATCTGAGTCTGACCCTCTTTTGAAAAATTTATCTCTCTCAATAAGCATGCCAACCAGTTCTAGCAAAGTTGTTGATTTCAGTGGCATCTTGTGAATGGTCATCAATAATAGCTTCATTGGTGTCAGGTGTCATATGTCTATTATGGTAGCGAATGCGGAAAAGTAATACAAACAAGTTCCCTCAAGGTGTTATGTTCCCCTCCTATCTTCTTCCTCTCTATAACCACAGTGAGATCCCCAGCCCAAGATTTCCCCCATCAGATGTCATAATACAGGTAAAGTAGGTTTAAAGACGAGATTTCAATGCCACCTGACTACATCCCATTCCCCTCTTAAGACATTGTGATTCAATCTTCTCTCCTCCTTTGTCTCCGCTACTGAAGCAAGATCTTCAGCCCACAACTTCAAGGTCATGGTGGTGACCTTGTCCAGAAAGCTCTCTCTCTGCTTTACAATTCAACAGACAGCCAAGCGATCTTCTCCTGTCCTCTGTGAGTAATCCAATGCATAAAAGTACCTGTATGCTCCCCTTTGGTGACAACAAGAAGCGTTTCGTGGCACGAAATGTTGGGGATGTCGATGATGACCAATGATCCAGTAAGGTCCTTCAAGTCTTTGTTGACAGAGTGCACAATTCTCCACTGGCAAAAGAGTACGGCACCCCAAACCGTCATGGGTTTGTCAGTGCGCCAATTGTTTGTCACCTTTGCCAAGACCTTGATGCCCTCAAGCTGTGGGCCAGGAAGGATGTGGGTAGGAAGTGCAGAGGCAGGAGCAGGAGCAGGGAAAAGGGGACATGAGAAATCTGAAGATGTCGAAGCTTCCAGCGTGGATGAAGAGGGATTCCAGGCAGGCGTGAATAATGAGGGATTCCAAGCCGGTGTCATTGAGAAGATTTCTGATGAATGAGGCATAGATGTTATACCACCAGAGGTTACCAACACAGCATGGAGAGGTTCACAATCCACAGGGCACTCGTCAGAAGCACCCTCAAGAAAATTAGGATAAAAAAGTTTGCTGATAGAAAGCTGGTAATTCAAGAGGTATTTTCAATGCCTAAAAACACTCTAATAAGATCAGGAAGGAGGAAAGAGAAGAAGGACGAACTGCAATTCCTGGACTTCATGATAATCTATGTGTACATGCTTGCAGTGGGTCTCTGGGCTAAAAGCATCCACTGCTACTTTGATATGAAGCCCACTTGGAGAGGTTTTGCAAATATGGACATCTGTAACCATGCCCACTTTCCCTTTTAAATGCTTATGATCCACAACAATCACATTGATGCCCTTCCAAGGAACTGGGACCTGTTTTGCCATCTTGTCGATCATCTTCTGGGCCTTCATCCCTACATCGCCCTTCAAACTGGGCAGGACAATGTTCAGTGCTAGTTTGTTGACCAGCTTTGCTTCCCTAGCAAAGTGGCAGAATGGCACTGTGACAGCTTGTGCATCATTGACGTGGGCAGAAAACATCTAAGGAAAGCGAGCATCAGTATGGCACCTGTGGGACAAAAAGATGGTGTTTATCTTGACCTGCAGGCAGACATTACTGGTCTCTGAGTTAGTCAGCCATAATTTCTCAACACAGTGAAGCCAGTCATCTTCTATTCCGACTATCCATCCTGATTGTCCTTGATTGGGACTGTGACTTACTTGAATGAAGCTACTGTTGGTGTGCTTTTTCTGCACATCATTCCAAGAGAGGCTGATGAGATCCTCTCCATTGACAAGATCGACCTCAAGGAGATGACTATTGATGTTCTTAATGGTTCCTGTCTTTCCGGCATGCATGATAGCAACAATGTTGACCTGCTCATCTTCACAAAACCCCCATTCGAGCAGTGGAGGAAAGTGGCCTCAGTCACCACTGGATGTCCAGGTGCATGGAACAAGGGCAAGAGGGAGTAGTGTATGAAGACGTAGTGTGACGAGATGCTATGATAGTCAAAATCCTTCAGAAGCAGGCCATGATCAAAAAAAAAGTCTGGAATCAATATGAATGGACCCCAGTTTGCCTAAGTTTGGTTCCCTCAAAAAACGCGAATTGAACGGAGTTGAAGAGGTTGGGAATGGGCTGTAGAGTATGCTGAGGTCTTTTGCACTTGCCTGACATCGATGAATCCCATGATACAAATTTCTGCAGCTGTATGTGAGGAACTATGAGGAGCCTTACCCCCTATACCTCCACCTCCACTACGAGCCCAATGTTGCCTTGATACTTACCCTTGATGATTTGTGCCCATTTTCCGACCTCCAATCTTCCGCTGTCACTTTTGGCCAAAGTAATTGCAGCTACATGGTCATCAACACCAATAGGAGCTTTAACAGAGAAGCGGTTAGAGTGTATGATTCCAGGCATCATCAAAAGAAGATTTTGGAGTTCTGGGTTCATGGTGGCTTCAATGTAGATCCAACCACATTCCAAACTGTGTGTAAAGGTGGCGCATATCTGATGTCGGTTGTCTGCAAGTTGGAGAAGTGTAAAAACAGCCTTCTCTTCGACACTGAGCTAGTGGGATTCATGGGGACTTGCAAAGGAGACCAGAGTAGGATGACCTACCTGACACTTGATGCACCACAAGCCCCAGTCCTGTAAAGAGGGCCAGAGGGCCTGGCAGTCCGCATTCATAACTTTCACTGGCTCTTCCCAATCCCCCTGAGAAAGTAAGGAGGTTCTGCGAACCACCATATGAAAACTATTGGCGAGTGCTTGCAGATTGGCTGCAGAGTCTCCATTACTCTTGTTGGCCACTGAAATATATCGACTCCACGACATCGTAGCTGGATGGTTGGGCAGATTGTGGTCATTGATGAAATCTATAGGTGCATCAGGGGAAGTTGTAGAAACTAAGATACCAGGGTGGTCCAACCTTCCTCTTCCTCTTCTTTGTCCTGTTCCTGTTCTTCATCTTCCCCCTCCACCTGAGCCTCAAGATCAAGAAAATGATGAGCATGATCAGAGGGCCAGTTTGAGTTAAGATGTCGTTATCCACCTAGAATTCAGAGTTACAGAATATGCACCATGAACTTGCAGTGGCTCATCATGATTATGAGGCTCAAATAAATAAGACCTGCAAGGAATAGAGTCAGTGCAGTCCATTGAATGGGCATACAGTAACTTCAAACATATCTGATGAGTCCAGTGGCATACTAATGCTAGTAATGTGCCAGTGCGCCATCCATGCATTTCACTTTCATAGTGATTCGCATACTATGTTATTTCAGATTTTTATTTTTGCATGCGTTGCAAGAGGAGTAGATTGTACTCTAATACTAATCAATTATAAGAGAGAGATGTACTTACTCGAGGATGGTAAAAAAATGGAAGCAAGGGGAAAGATGTGAGAAAGTGTTGGCCAGGTGCTGATACTCTTGGCTGATGGACAGTTGGGTACTGCCAGCAGGGTATCAATACCGGGGTATCAAGGGTATTGTTATGATACATCTTTTTCTATTCTTTCACCTTTTCACATCATGTGCTCTATCACATGATCCGCAGTCAGTATCACTCAGCATTGCTGCACAATGCCTCAAGGTTACCACATGTTGCTGTGCAACACCTCACTTATAACGCATGTAGAACATTCTGGAAGTACTTACATAAGGATTCCACGGAATGCCTTATTGCTAACACATGTTCTCCAACTAGTATATATAGTCAGTAGTTTAGACTGTAACTTTAGTTGTATTCTCTTAAGCTATCCACTATAACCTAGTGTGAGGGCCCTAGTCAATATAGACTTCCCTTTTCCTTTCCTTGTGTTATTCTTGTAAGCCCGCGAAAGACCTATTTGGTTTTAGTGTGTCTTAACAGAAGAATACAACTTCCCCCCTCACCCGCTTACAGCTCTCAAACCATTACCAGTGTTTCCTCTCGCGTTTGTGCCTTTTTATCCAGACCTCCTGGACTCCAGGGATAAGGAGACGGCTCGACAAATTTTTCTCATATTGAGTAGACGCTCTACACCCACACGCGTAACGTTGAGTCCGACGCACCAGGTGAGCATCTAGGCCGATGTCTCTGATCTTTGAAAAAGAGACTGGCGATTGTACTGGGTTGGACAGAGAAGACCAGACAATTTCTACCAGCAAAAGAGAGGAATCTGCAAAACGCTATCAGGCAACAAACCCAACTCCAACAATGACAGTACTCGTGTGCATAGGCAATTGACCACAGAGTATCCATCTTTCCCAGGTCTTCCTTCTGCAAGGTTACTCGACTACCGAACAGGACAGACTACTCTTTTGGTTTTTCTTTTAGGTTTCTCATATCCAAGGTCCAGAACAGGGTTGTGCGCCCAGACCAAGATACTATTGTTCCCCCACCACGGCTCTCTCTTTCACACTACTATGATCTACCTCCCCCATCTTTTCCGACATGTCTCAAGAATCAGGAACCACCAGTTATGAAGGATACCCCCTAGTTGTGGAATTCAAACGTTTGCTCAACTCAGGACTAAGGAGAAGACTCACGGAGCTGTGGCCCATGCCTGTGACAATACAACAATGGTATGACGAGGCCATAACAATGGATCATCAATGGAAAGTAGCAAGGACAGAGGAATCCTTCTACGGAAAAGTAAATGGAACTGTGAGGAAACCCCCACAGCATGGCCAAGGACAAGGACAAGCATCGTCATTGCAACAAGGATACCAGCAACAGTTCTTCAGGAACCAGATGCTGCCACAACATGGACAGCCGCAACATGACCCAAATGCGATGGAAGTTGACAGGAATCAGGCACGAAGGCCGCCTATGAAGTGCTTCAAATGTAATGGTCTAGGACACATGGCAAAGGAATGCTGAAGGAACTTGGACATCAGAGGAATGACATATGAAGAAATGGCAGAGCATTTTGAAGCTGCTGCCACTGCTGCAAAGGATCATGAGGAACTCGCAAAGAAAAAGGATTTTCCCGCTGCAACCCAGTGAGGACGCTCCCACTGAGGTTGAAGAACAAGTTTGAAGGACTAGCAATTGATGACACCGATTCAGACATAGTAGACACTGGATGTACTACACCTATTAATGGGGCGACTCCTACCGA
>Ga0307516_10008643_pt1 | contig 11487 bp, 18 predicted proteins | sample 19_EM_MG_FD_203310 | JGI IMG/M metagenome (GOLD analysis project Ga0307516, IMG submission 203310) | Populus trichocarpa ectomycorrhiza microbial communities from riparian zone in the Pacific Northwest, United States - 19_EM | ecosystem: Host-associated > Plants > Roots > Unclassified | place...
TCCTCCGTCGGCCTACCCCCGCGCAGCACGGACGGGCACATGGCGGGGGTGGCGATACTTGTAAGCTTCTGGCATACTGTTACGTTTGGACATGTTTTGATGTTAGGCCGTGGAATAAGCGGCCGCGGCGATGGGCGATAGAATAGATCCCAGCTTTGGAACCGCCTTGGCAGAACCGTCCGTAGGTATAAAAGCACGGCAACAGTCTACCAATGACCGGCACCCGAAACGTGCTTTTATACCTCCGACCGGTTCGTTTTTCCCCTCTTCCCCTCCCTTCCCCCCTGAATTGCAAGATGTAAAAATGCCCTGCATGCATCGCAAATGGCAAGATGTAAATACGTGTTACACGTGATACATTTTCCCGCCGGGAATGGTAATGAAGGGCATTGCCAAGACCTCCTAATGGCTAGTCATATTTGCTTCCTTCGGGGGCTCATTTTTGCCTGTCTTTCTATAGGTGGCAATAATCCAGGCGGCTTCGATAAGCAGTTCGAACCGCTTTGAATAATACAAGAGATCCTCCCTCTCTTCTGCTTCCTGGTACATGGGGCTTTCCGTAGTCAAACAAACTTCCGCCATTTGTCCGATGACATTGCGTAGTTGCCCTATCTGAAAATCGGCAACAAAATCAACGAGAACAGAATAGGGGTCGCTAATCTGAGCATCCGAGAGGAGGACCAGGCATTCGTTCAGGTACGCGCGCTTAAGCATCTGCATAAGAATAGGTTTTAAAATGAAAAATGATTTATTTCGCTACAAAATTAATCCATTATGGTAATAAAATAACTTAAAAAGTTTATTAAATGATGTAAAACGGCATTAATTCAAAAAATCCTGAATTAATTCAGAACTCTATATTTGTTGTAGCGAGGTAAAAATGAAAAAGGAACACTATAATAGAATAAAGGCGGTACTGGCAGAGAAAGGGGTTACCAATAAGGAATTGGCCGAAGCCTTGGGCATTGCCCCTCAGACCGTATCACGCTGGTGTACAAATGATATGCAGCCTTCAATTGAGAAACTATATAGTATAGCAAAATATCTTAAAATTGATGTGAGAGAACTATTGTTTCCAACAAAATGGTAGTAGTTGGTTGACTAACATAAAGCTAAAATTAAGATTGATTATTTAACTTTGACAGTATAGAGTCAATTATGATAAACGAAACTCAGCTTCGGGCTTTAATTTCTGATATAGAAAGTGATAGGATTGAAAGAACTATTAGCCTCGATAAGGTTGATAAGTTTTGTGAGGCTATATGCGCCTTTTCAAATGACCTTTCCAATCATAATGAACCTGGCTACCTGCTTATTGGAGTGCATGATAATGGAACCGTCGCAGGGATGAAAATAGAAGACCGTGATTTGCAGAGATGGGGGTCATATAGGTCCGATGGCAATATCCTTCCTGTGCCCTCATACGACATTAAGAAATTTACATTAGCTGAAGGTGACGTTGGTGTTTTAGAAGTGTTTCCAAGCATTTCTCCACCGGTTAAATACAGAGGGCGGATATGGATTAGAATAGGTCCTAGAAGAGGCATTGCAAATGAAGGCGATGAAAGAAGATTAAGCGAAAAAAGAGCTTCTTTGGCTAAAACTTTTGATGGATTGCCATGTTTGGGGAGTTCAATTAAGGATATTGATACTGATGTTTTTAAAATATCATATCTTCCGCAAGCTGTAGCAAGGGAAATACTTGAGGAAAATCATCGCGATCCGAAAATTCAATTGTCTTCGTTAGGCTTCTTTGACTTAGCAAAAGATTGCGCGACTTACGCTGGGTTAATATTGTTTTCAAATAATGTAGAATTTTTTGTTCCTGGTGCCTATATTCAATACGTAAGATTTAATGGGAAGGGCCTTGAAGACGATATATTACTAGAAAAGAAATTCTCAGGTGATTTGGTTTCTGTTCTTGCTCAATTAGATGATTTTCTTAAAATAATTATCAGAGAAAGATCCGTACCTGTGTCCGATCTCCGGGAAGAAGTTAAAGCGGATTATCCAGTTCCTGCAATTCGTGAGTTACTTCTTAATTCAATAATGCATAAAGATTATCAATCTAACGCACCTGTGAGATTTTACCATTTTGATGACCGGATTGAAATTCAGAACCCTGGGGGTCTATACGGAACTGCTACTCCAGATAATTTTCCAAATCAAAACGACTATCGAAACCCTATATTAGCAGAAGCTTTAAAAAATTTAGGCTATGTAAACCGATTCAGTAGAGGTGTTATTAGAGCAATATCGCAGCTTCAAAAAAATGGCAACCCAGATCCCCATTTTATTAAAAATGAACACAATTACTTTTTAGCTACTATATATAATTTCTAAGGATGAAAATTATTTCTTTTTTTAATAATAAGGGAGGAGTTGGTAAAACAACCTTGGTATATCATTTAGCATATATGTTCGCAGAACTTGGAAAGAAAGTAATAGTTGTTGATTTGGACCCTCAATCTAACTTAACGTCAATGTTTCTGAATGATGATCGGATTGAAGAAATTTGGGGTAAAGGTGATGAAGGTACTCTTCTTGATGCTATGAAACCTCTTTTAGAAGGAACAGGAGATATACGCCGGCCTTTCTTAGAAAGAGTTAGGGAGAATATTTTACTTATAGCAGGAAATCTTGGTTTGTCCGGTATTGAGGATGAATTAAGTTTACAGTGGAATGGATGTTTGGGAAGTAATTTAAGTGCCCAATCTAGGTCTTTTAGGGTTGTTACCGCTTTTTATCGTATTGCTAAAATGGCTGGAAAGGAAACGAATGCCGATTTGGTGCTTTTTGATGTTGGTCCTAATCTTGGAGCACTTAATAGATGTGCTCTGATTGCAACCGATTGTGTAGTAATACCAATGGGGGCAGATTTGTTTTCTTTGCAAGGTTTGACAAATTTGGGGCCTACTTTGAAAAATTGGAGAAGAGATTGGAATGTTAGGCTTTCTGTTGCTCCGACCGAGATCTCTAATGACTTGCCTGAAGGAACTATGAATCCAATTGGATACGTTGTTATGCAGCATGGAATTAAGGAAGGAAGACCAGTTAAATCATACCTAAAATGGGCAAATAGGATACCTGGTGAATATCGTGAATCAATTGCAGGCCAAAAATCGAGAGACTTTGAGAAGGTAGAAGACGACAAATTCTGTTTAGCTTTACTTAAGCATTATCATAGTTTAATGCCAATGGCTATGGAAGCAAGAAAACCTATATTTCTTTTAAAACCTGCTGATGGTGCAATCGGAGCGCATGTACAAGCAGTCAATAAATCCTATGATGATTTTCGCAATCTTGCCGAAAGAATTGCAACAAAAATTGATATGGTTATTTAGAGAATCAACTTTTCTAATTGATTGAATATTGTGTTCGAGTTTTGTCCCAGCGGGATCACAAACCACGCAATAGCGTGGTTTTTTTGTGTCCAAACTGCACGAATTAAAGCTGCAGAAAACCTTTTTGGAGCAAATAGGGTGAATCGAAACCAATCTGCTAGGGTACCAATTCGGGTACCTATGCTCCAGACGTACATTTAGGTGCCCTTTTTCATTTTGATCTGTGAGATGTGAAAAGTTCAGGCTATTAATTAACCTTGAAAATCGTGTGTAATGAAAGTCAATGAAAATCTTTCGGTACTATTCTTATTGGAAAAATCCAAAATGAGTAGCGACGGTAACGCCCCTCTTTGGGTGCGGGTCACCGTAAATGGTAGTCGTTCAGAATTCTCACTGGGTAAGAAAGTTCCACCCGCCCACTGGGATCAACATTCCGAACAGGTCGTTGGGGCAGCCGCCAACAAAGAGTTGTCCATTGTGAACAAACTGATCGCCCAGGCGCGAACGAAGTTGGAAACCCAGTATTTCTTCTTAGCCAACCAGCATACACATGTCACCGGAGATATGCTGAAGAAAGCCTATAAAGGTTCTTTGCAGGAAAAGGTTGAACCGGCTAAACCGGCAGAAAGAACCCTTTGCCAGGTCGCCAATTACAAATACAGCATTTTTGCCAGGCAGGTAAAAATGGGCTTACGCTCCTCTTCCACCCTAAAGCGCTGGCATTGCACCAAGAAAAAGATCCGGCATTTCCTTCATTTCAAATTCGGGAAATGGGATATGCCCTTATCTACCTTCCACTATTCCCATGCGCAGGATTTTATGAACTACCTCACCTTACAGGAAGGGATCGAGGAAAACACAGCCCGAAAATATCTTAAGAACACCAAGGAGCTTTTACAGATTGCCGCTGATCGCGGATGGTCGTCCATAAATCCCTGGGCCAGCTACCGGATCGGCTATGACCAACCCGAACGGGAATGCCTAAGCATGCAGGACATTTTAAAGCTCTACGATAAGCCACTTTTGGATCGGTTGGACCATGTTAGGAATATCTTTTTGTTTGCCTGCTTTACGGGATATGCCTTTCAGGAAGTCCTTAGCTTAACTCCCGATGACGTGTTTATTGGGGATGATGGTGAACGCTGGATAAAGATCGAACGACGCAAAACAGGCAAGCCGGAATGCATGCGCTTGCTGCCCATTCCGGCCGACATCGTGGACCGGTATAAGGATGACCCTTATTGCGTTAATCATCATAAACTCCTTCCGGTGAAAAGCTATCATAATTATAATGGCTATTTAAAGGAAGTTGCCTATCTATGTGGCATTGGGGAAGATCTTTCCACTCATATTGCCCGACATACCTTTGCTACTACGATCTGTCTGGACAATGATATTCCGCTGGAGACTGTTAGCGGCTTGTTAGGACATCAAAATGTACGTACAACACAAATTTATGCCAAGGTGACCAGAAAGAAGATAGCGAATAATATGGGAGATCTTGAAAAGAAACTATTTACATCGGGCGGGAAGTTGCGATTTAAGTGTTGTCCGGGAGGCCCGAAACTTCCCGTCAAAGTAAAGGCATACGAAAAAAAATAAAAACACTTACGATGCAGTAGTCAATTGGCTGCTGCATCATAAAAAAATCTCCCCCTACCTATCCCCCTACTAGGGTGTTTTTCTTTCCCCATATCATTATTTTCGCATCAGAAAATGTGATGTATGGAAAAGACGAAAGGATACAACTCCCCGGTAGAAAATAGGATCTGCCGCGACCAGCTGGTCACACAGGGCGATTTGATAGTATTGAAGGCCGATCTCCTGCAGGCTATAAAAGCCATGCTTCAAAGTAACAGCCCCCAACCCGCTAAGCAATGGCTGAAGTCCTATGAGGTTTTAAAGCTTTTAAACATCTCCAAAGGGACCTTGCAAACACTCCGGAAAAATGAGACGCTTCCTTTTACAAGGGTGGGAGGGCTGATCTATTACGATTCGGACGAAATAAATAGACTCCTGTCCAGGCAAAAGAAATAATTCTGATGCAAAAGCTTGATTCGGCTAGACTAGGCATACCTCCTACTTTGAAGGAGGTTAAGATCTACTTTAGCCAGAAAGGGATACCTGAGATCGAGGCAGAGCGGTTTTTCCAGCATTACGCTCAAAAGCAATGGAAGACCCGGCATGGGCAACTATTGAAAAGCTGGAAATATGTTGCCAGGAGTTGGGTCATGAAAGTTTATGAAGCTCAGCCTTGGCTGTTTAATAAGGGGATTCATTAATAAAACATCAAAGGCACACGCGGGTTTTCCATATATGATCTTTCGAAACGCTTATATGAATTCTTTACCCTAAATTTAAACACTATTAAAACAGATCATGCATTTGAATCAGGATACTCAGCCGTCTTTTGACACTAATAATGAATATGCAAGAGTTATTTCCTGGGATCCATCCTGGAATCTCGGGGCACCTTGCCCCCAATTATTTTCAAATGGATATAAAACCTACCTCATATACTATATCAATGAACCTGATCCGGCCTGGGATGGTTCCTATACGACTATGATCAATCCTGGCGAAGACAATGTTTATCCATTGGCTTTAGTTGAATTTATTCATCCGCATTCACATCGATTTGGAATAGTAAATGACGAAGCCGCCCATGGACATCCATTATATGAAAAGGGACTTGAAACATACGCCGCGCATATAATTGAAAATTCTTCATGGATCAGCGAATTAAAGAAAATTCATAGAGTACACCATAGGTATTCGGAATTGCATTGGTCAAAACGAAATCATTTTTTGCTTTTCTTTCATGACGAGATATTGGAAGTCATTGCAGATGACTATAAGATTGAAACTTATAAGTCAACGTTTCAAGAACTCTCAATCGAAGTTGTTGGTCGATTAAATTCATAACTTTTAAGGCCAGAAAGCAATGAACAAACCCCAATTTTCATCAAAGCTCTTACTCGGAATAGGATTGATCTCAAACCTTATCCTGCTATCTGGGTATGGGTATTTTTTTGTGCTCATATTCCCCTTGGTACGGTTCCCGGAAGGATCTGGGTATGTTTTTCTCGGTTACATAATTGTCACTATGCTTTTTCCGCTTGCCTATCTCAGCCGCATGTGGTTATTGATCTATCATGAGTCCCTGGACAGACAAATTTCCCCCAATAGCAGGCGATGGATGAGGTTGTTTTTTGTTTTACAATTGATATCTGTGATCGTTTACATTCTATGTGGGGTGTCCGTTCTGGAAAATTACCAGGTGAATGTATTGGACGACGGTAGGTCTTATGATACAATAAATCTATGCCTGGGAGTATTTTCTATCGTAATGGGTCTTTACAATGGGTTTATGGCGTTTTTTGGAATCAGAGTGCACCGGCGTTTCCGGGAAGGGCAGAACCAAAAATTGATGGAGTCCTTTGACTAGTTCCCAAAAAAATAATATAGTGAAATCTAAAAAGAAGCGCACTACAATTTTCGCCATCCTCCTTCTGGGATTTTGCTCTGGCTATATCGTCATTGGATTCTGGCGTAAGGGGCAATTGCAGCATAATCATAAAATAGGTACAGCCTATGCCCTCGACTGTACCTATGGTGGGCGCGGCAATGCAGGACGTGTTTTCATTGATTTTACCTATAATGTACAGGGAAAGAAATTCCATGGTTCATCTGTCTATTTGACAAGCGAGCTGTCTGTCGCCGAGGGAAATAGCTTTTTTACCGGCAGGTCATTCCCCATGGTGTATAACGATGCTCATCCATCCATTTCGTCTTTATTGATATTTCCGGAGGACTTTGCCCGTTTTCATCTTCCATTTCCAGATAGCCTGCGTTGGGTTGTACAACATTTAAAATGATTGTTAATGCCCGGATTTTGATTTCACTCCCCCTATCGCCCGATCCAAACACCGCAACCCCACCGCCTCCGCGCCATGCTCCAACTCGATCGTATCCGAACCCGCCAGATCCGCGATCGTCCGGCTCAGTTTGAGGATGCGATTATACGATCGGGCCGATAACTGTAGCTCATCAATCTTTTTCAGCAGGAAATTCTTCGCATACCTTTCGAGCCGGCAATAGCTTTCCATATCCTGTTCCGGCATCTGCGCATTGCAATGCACCCCTTTCAGCCCTTCATAACGCCCAGACTGTATGTCCCGGGCGCCGATCACCCGTTCCCGAATGTCCGCCGAGGACTCATTCCTTTCTCTCAGATTCATCAGGTCGGCCAGTGGTAGGGATTCCGCCTCCACATGCAGGTCGATCCGTTCCAATAAAGGACCAGACGCCTTTTGCCGGTAGAATTCCAGCGCCCGTTTCGAACAGATACAGGGCCGCGTGGGATGGCCGAAATAACCGCAGAAACATGGATTCATCGCTGCCACCAGCATAAAGGACGCCGGGTATTCCAGGCTCATTTTCGCCCGGGCGATTCGGATACAGCCTTCTTCCAGTGGCTGACGTAAGACCTCGATCGCCGATCGTTTGAACTCGTAGAGTTCATCTAGGAAAAGGACCCCGTTATGTGCCAGGGAGATCTCCCCGGGTAGCGGCAGGCTCCCTCCCCCCGCCAGGGCCACATCGCTGGCCGTATGATGCGGATTGCGGAACGGCCTGGCCGTTATCAATCCTTGGAGGGATTCCCCATTCCCCACTACGCTATAGATCCGCGTTGTTTCGAGCACTTCGCCCGGACTCATCGGTGGCAGAATGGAGGGGAGTCTTTTGGCAAGCATAGATTTACCCACCCCCGGCGGTCCGATCAAAAGGATATTATGCCCGCCCGCCGCCGCGATCTCCAGGGCCCGTTTTACCCTGGGCTGCCCGCGGACGTCCCGGAAATCCGCCAGGCCTTCCGGTGGGCCCATGTCGGAGGAGAATGTATCGGTAGGCCCTACCGGCAGCACCAGGTCCTTTTGAATAAAATCCAAGACCTCCCGAAGATGCCGGACCCCGATTACTTCGATCCCTTTCAATAATGCCGCCTCCCTGGCACTCACCACCGGCAGCACCAGCCCCCGGATCCCATCTTTGAGCGCCTGGTAGGCCATACAAAGGGCGCCGCGCACCGGATAGAGACTTCCGTCCAACCCCAGTTCACCCGCGAGGATATAGTCCTTTAGTTTCCCGAGATCCACCACCTGCCCCGACGCCAGTAAAATGCCGATGGCAATCGGCAGGTCGAAGCCCGCCCCTGTCTTTCGGACATGCGCCGGAGAAAGGTTCACCGATAGCTTTTCCCGCGGCATACTAAATCCTGTGCTTTTGATGGCCACCTCTATCCGACTCAGACTCTCCCGGACCCCATCATCCGGCTGTCCTGTGATAAAATACCCCAATCCTTTGCCGACATTGACCTCGACGGTCACCGGGAAGGCCTCCACGCCGTGGAGTACCGTTCCCCTGATCTTTGCATACATGGTGCAATGATTTATCGGTCCAGATTTATCAAACAGTGCGCCCTGATATGCGTGGTGAAATGCTTGACGCCACCTTTGTCCACAAAGCACCCGTAGACGATCCTGCCTTCCACCATGATCTTACTGCCTTTCACGAAATTCTGCGCGGCATAGTCCGCCTGCTGATCCCAGGCTACCACATTATGCCAGGTGGTCTTTACTAGTTTTTCAGCCGGCGCCTTCACCAGGTAGAAATGCGTCGCCATGCGGATGGCTACCCGATAGCCCCACTTCGTTTGCTTCTGTTTTAAGTCCTGACCGACGAAGCCGATCAACTGGACTGTATTCCTTTCATTCATAACTAAGGTTTAAAGTAAAAAATCCCCTTTCGGGCTGAATGCAAAGATCGATCACCGGGAAACTGATAATGGCATTTTAGGCGTCTCTATGCGTTTTAAAACGGATATAGGCGGCTCGTAACGGTTAGATAATGATCAGGCGCTCAGGCAATTCGAAGTTTTCAGAAATCGTTTTATAAAAGCTATTAGATTTGTTCTGCGTAATCGGACACCGTGATGCCCACCTTATCCACCATATCTTCTACCTGCCTGCATTGCGGAGCCACATTGCGCGGTCGCATCGATAAGAAATCCTGCGATGCCGGCTGTAAGGGTGAATATAACAACCGGCTCCAGCGGCAGGAACGTACGGAGATCAATCAGATCGATCTGATACTGAAAAGGAATAGGCGGATTCTAAAACGAAGCCTGGGTTCGGGATCCAGTCGGCTGGTTCCGACCCGGGAGCTGTTGCAACAAGGGCTGCGGTTTGAGTACTATACCCATCACTATGAGAATCGAAAAGGCGATCGGTACTCCTTTTGTTACGACTTCGGGTACCTGGAGGTAGGGCAGGGGATGTGTCTGGTGGTGAGGAGACAACGAGCTTTGTAATTTGTCCTGAATATTTTGTATTTATGTGGAGGATAAGATATCTATTTAGCCCTTTGTTGATAAATCGGGGGTTATCTGCAAAAATGGCTATGATGAATTGAATTCCAAATATTTATTATGATACATCTCGAATTAAATAATATTTACTACACCTCGAATAGCGATGTCATAGAATATAAGGATATTTTTTTGGACACTAATTTGGGGGTGTTGCTGCTTTCGGTTACTAGCTTGGATGTAACAACGGCAAATGATTTACAGGCAAAGAATAGGCTCGATGAAGTTGATAGGATGAAAGAAAAATACGACAAGTTATATATTCAGGAAGTGCGAAGGACTTATGATAATGACATGTACTTCTTAATTGCGGGAAAATTTATTTTAGTAATTGAATATTTGCTAAACTCCAATTTCAACTACAGCACTCAAGAATTTAGAATTATTGAGAATATTCATACTGCCAACAAAGCGGAATTTGATAGCTTCAAGGAAATGGATATTATTGAACTTCCAAGCTTCACGGTTTAGATAATGCCTTATAGCATGAGATTCAAATACGGCGGACAGCCCGGCATCGTCCGCCTTGCCTGAGGGTCGCACGCGAACTTGGCATACCTACGGGTGGAACTGTACCCAAAAGGTGAATGAAATTGTGGCGCAAATTTAACCCTAGCCTGCTATTATTTTTAACCCAGTGGTATCACACACAGACAGCTATAGAAATGAAACAATTAATTAAACTTGGAGATTGGGTGAAATCCTATTCAAAAGGGGTTTTTAGAGTAGAAGGAGGATTCCCCCGATTTGGATGGACACACAATTGGCGATGCAATGGACCACAGAATAATTGTGTCTAAAAGGCTTTTAAATTCAAAACTTAAGAAATCTATTAGTTATGAAGACTGTAGCGAGTATTTCGTTTCGCATTTGGACAGCGGACAACGCTCGATACTTGAAAAGCTCATTACAGACAATCCGAAATGGTTAGTTGACCTTGATGCGTATAAAATTCCAACCCTAACAACAGTTTACAATTCAGAGTTGCAGATTGACAATGATGCAGATTTGCGGGCAGCAATGGAACTGGTAGAGTTTATAGCACCTGGTAGGACATTTCTTGAAATTCAGACCGAAATGAAGCGACTTGACATTTTACGATTGAAGCCAAAGAGATTTGGTAATTATAGGTTTCAATTACTCAATTTTGACCATGAAAATATAAGCAAACGGCAAATTTGGAGAGATGCAAATTTGGAAAAGGCCTGAGATTGCGAATAACTTAAAGGCCCTCGATACTCCTTTTGTTACGACTTCGGGTACCTGGAGGTGGGAGAGGGGACGTGTCTGGTGGTGAGGGGGTACCTGACAGACTATTAAAAATCTGTCATTCTAAGTACTATTCTACACCTGTCTTCCTCTTCGTTAGTAGAATTTCTCGCCACGTACGAAAAGGCACTACAGAAAAGGGTTTTCATTTTCAACTTTGCAGCAGGTGAGTATTTGTAAAGATTTGTGCGGTCTAAATATCCCATAAGCTGGTATAAAAATAAAGTAGGGTTTTTAAGATTATCGATCTGCATCCATCCAAAATCGTAAAAACCTTGATTTTTAAAACTACTTTTTAAAGCCCTGTCACAAGCCCCGAGAGTATAAAATACATTGTGTAAACTGATTTAAGTAACTGCATCACAGACGGCATCTGTTTTCAAAGATAGTTAAGAACTGATGTAAAATAAGACCCCAGTTGTGTAGGGTCGCATTCCACTTTTT
>Ga0307516_10008644_pt1 | contig 11485 bp, 9 predicted proteins | sample 19_EM_MG_FD_203310 | JGI IMG/M metagenome (GOLD analysis project Ga0307516, IMG submission 203310) | Populus trichocarpa ectomycorrhiza microbial communities from riparian zone in the Pacific Northwest, United States - 19_EM | ecosystem: Host-associated > Plants > Roots > Unclassified | place...
CCTTGAGCGGCAACACCGACGACAACCAGCTGCTCAGCTGGAAAGGCGCCGCCGACATTGCCTGCCTGCGCGTGCTCACCTCCCAGAGCCCTTCGTGGGTCGGCTGGCGCGAGATCTCAGTCTGGCGGCCGTAGCCTCGGAGCTGCCTCTCGCCGCCCCACTCGCAAAAGCGTAGTCGGGGGCACTCGGACAAAGTCATTCGGCGCCGTTGACAATCACCGCATGCACACGATCAACGATTGGGCGACCCCCTTCGAGCGGGGCAATGGCAACCAGACCACCACCTGGCAGGAATGCATCAGCTTCCATCAAAGGCTGGCGCAGGCCTTTGGGCCCTGGCTGAAGTTTGAAGAGGCGGGCCGCTCCGACGGCGGCACACCGATCCACGTCGGCGTGTTCTCGCCCGACGGTGTGTTCGACCCGCAGGTCGCCAAGGCCGAGGGCCGGCCGGTGTTCTTTAACAACAACGGCATCCACCCCGGTGAGCCCGAAGGCATCGACGCCTGCATGGCGATGCTGCGCGACCTGTGCCTCGATCCAGTCAAGCGCGCGGCGCTGGGTCGCACCGTGCTGGTCTACATCCCGGTCTACAACGTCGATGGCGCGCTGAACCGCGCCGACACCAGCCGCGTCAACCAGAACGGGCCCGAGGCCTTCGGCTTTCGCGGCAACGCGCGCCATCTCGATCTGAACCGCGACTTCATCAAGGCCGACAGCCTGAACGCGCGCACGTTCGCGCAAGTGTTCACCCGCTGGGACCCGGACGTGATGGTCGACACCCACACGTCGAACGGTGCCGACTACCAGCACGTGATGACGCTGATCGCCACGCAGTCGGACAAGCTCGGCGGCCGCACCGGCCAGCACCTGCGCGAGGCGATGCTGCCGGCGCTGTACACCGACATGGCCGAGCGCGGCTTCCCGATGTGCCCCTACGTCAATCCGGTGAAGGAGATTCCGGACGATGGCATCGCCGAATACGTCGATTCACCGCGCTTTTCGACAGGCTACGCCGCGCTGCACCACACGATCGGCTTCATGCCCGAGACGCACATGCTCAAGCCTTTCGAGGCCCGTTTGCGCAGCACGCGTGCGATCGTTGAAAGTGCGCTGGCCCACACGGTGAAGAACGGCGACGCGATTCGAGAGGCCCGTGCGGCGGACCGTGCCGCCATTTCAGGCGGCGCCGCCGTGGCGCTCGATTGGCAGGTGGACATGGATCGGCCGCGCCCGGTCCGGTTCCGCGGTTTCAAGGCGGTGTACGAGCCGAGCCGGATCGGTACCTACCAGCGACTGCGCTACGACCGCTCCGAGCCATGGGAGAAGGACATCCCGTTCTTCGACCGCTTCAACGTCACCTCCAGTGTCGTGCCGCCGCGGGCCTATTGGCTGCCGCAGGCTTGGCACGACGTGGCTCTGCGCCTGCAGGCCCATGGTGTGCCGCTGCGCCGCGCCGCACGCGCCGGCCGCGTGCCAGCCGAGGCCTACCTCGTTGACCACTATGAGAAGCGCGCGCTGCCCTTCGAAGGCCGGCACCTGCACGACACGCTCGAGGTTCACGCCGTGCACGTTGACGCCGCTGTGGCCGAAGGTGACTGGCTGATACCGCTGGGTAGCCCGCACGACCGTTTCATCGTCGAGGTGCTGGAGCCGCTGGGCATCGACAGCTTTTTCCGCTGGTCGTTTTTCGACAGCGTGTTGAACAGGAAAGAAGACTTCAGCGACTACGTCTTCGAAGACGAGGCCGAGCGCCTGCTGGCCGTGGAGCCTGAACTGCGCGAGCGCTTCGATGCCTGGAAAGCTGCGAACCCCGATCAGCTCAGTGACCGCGATGCTGTGCTGACCTTCCTGTACCAGGCGTGCCGGCGCTACGCCGAGCCGGAGTGGCGGCGGTATCCAGTGATGCGGCTGCTCGAGCTGCCTGACGCGCTCTTCACAGCGGACAGCTGACAGGGTCGTCAGCGTCAGCTGCTGACGCCCGCGGCTGGCGCCGGCTCGCGGGCCTGCATCTCCCAGCCGTGCTCGTCTTCACCGACGATCACGAAGCCCAACCGCTCGTACAGGCGCTGCGCTGGGTTGGACTTCAGCACCTTCAGCTTCAGCGGCATCTGCGCAGCTCGCGCCTCGGCTTGCAGCGCGCGGATCAGCGCGGCACCGATACCGCGGCCTTGATGCTCGGGCATCACCTGCACTTGCAGGATCCACCAGGTCGCAGGTTGGCGCCAGAGCTTCCACAGCCCGACCGGCTGGCCACCGACCTCGATCACCTGCGCCTCGTCCCAGTGGTTGCGCACCCGCTCTTCCATCTCGGCCGGCGTCTGGAAAACGCCGGCAGCTCGGTGGTGCGGGTCCATCGCCGTCTCACGCAGGTGCAGCAAGAAGGGGACGTCGGCTTCCTGCGCTGGGCGCAGCGTGAAAGCAGGTGGAGTCATCACTTGACGTCGTAGGCGCTGAGGATTTCCGTGCTGTGGAAGTCGCGCCAGCCACCATAGGGCTGGAAGTAGGTTTCGCGCCGCACGACGCCGACGCCGATCACGTACCACTCCTTGATGTTGTCCAGCTCGGTGTCGAAGACCTCGCCGGTGACCGGGCTCTTGAACTGCCGGCGATGGAATGTTTCGATCGGGTAGGCGGTGGAGAAGTTGCCGGCGAAGGTCGAGACGCTGACGGTGTCGCCGACCGCGGAATGCGATTCGGTCACCTCCACCTCGTTCGTGCCGTCTTCGTCATAGTCGAAGCCCAAGTCGACGGTGCGTGAGACATTGGTCCAGCGGTCGCCGACTGTCAGCGGCTGACGCAGCGCGATCTGCGGCCCGTCGGCTATCTGCTCCGCAGTCGCGTCGCTGGCCGGGTACCGTGTCACGCCAGACTCGTTGGTGGCGTAAGGCGTTGTGTGCGTGTCGCCACCCGTGCGGAAGTCGTCGTTCACTACGAACGCGTCGACCCCGTCGATCTTGGTCGTGCCACTGACCTTGTAGGTGGAGACGCCGCTTTCCGAGTAGGGAAAGGCAGTGCTGTAGTGATACTGCCACTGGTTGCCGACAGCCAAGGGCAGTGGCTCGTTGGAGTGTGGCGAGTCGTCGCCGCCACCACAGGCAGCTAACGCCGCGACGGCCAGGCACGCAGCCAGATTCAGTCTCATGATCTCTTCCCCCTGTGTTGTGTGTGTCGAGCCGATGCAAGGCCGACGCAGACAGTGTAGAGAGATTCGATGTGACGCGCGTTGGCGAAGCGCATCCACAAGTTGCAGCGATCGGTGGACGATCGCTGCAACTCGTCGCCGTCACACCGCGGCGAGTGCGCGGGTCAGTTCATCCTGCAGGTCCTGCACGTCTTCGACGCCAACCGACAAGCGGATCAGCGTGTCGCCGATGCCGAGCTTGGCGCGCTGCTCGGCCGGGATCGAGGCGTGGGTCATGATGGCCGGGTGCTCGATCAGGCTCTCGACGCCGCCCAGGCTTTCGGCCAGCGCGAACAGCTCGCAGGTTTCGAGGAAGCGGCGTGAGCCGGCCAGGTCACCTTTCAGGTCGATCGAGATCATGCCGCCGCCGGCGCGCATCTGCCGCTTGGCCAGCGCGTGCTGCGGGTGGCTTTCCAGGCCCGGGTAGTGGACCTTGGCGACCTTGGGCTGTGCCTCCAGCCATTGCGCCAGGTGCAGCGCGCTCTGCGAGTGCCGCTCCATCCGCAGCGCCAGCGTCTTCACGCCGCGCAGCGCGAGGAACGAGTCGAACGGGCCGGCGATCGAGCCGATCGCGTTGTGCAGGAAAGCCAGTTGCTCGGCGATCTCGGCATGGCGCGGCTCCTTGCCGACCACCGCGACGCCGCCGACCACGTCCGAGTGGCCGTTGAGGTACTTGGTGGTCGAGTGCACGACGATGTCGAAGCCCAGCTCGAGCGGGCGCTGGCCCCACGGGCTGGCGAAGGTGTTGTCGGCGACGGCCAGCAGGTTGTGCTGGCGGGCGATGCCGGCCACCGCTTCGAGGTCGATCAGCTTCAGCAGCGGGTTCGACGGCGTCTCGACCCACACCATCTTGGTGTTAGGCCGGATCGCCGCGCGCACGGCCGCCGGGTCGGTCATGTCGATGAAGCTGAACTGGTGTGCGGCCGTGCGGCGGCGCACGCGCTCGAACAGGCGGAAGGTGCCGCCGTACAGGTCGTCGCTGGAAATGATGTGGGCACCGCTGTCGAGCAGCTCCAGCACCGTCGACATCGCGGCCAGGCCAGAGGCGAAGGCGTAGCCGCGCTGCGCGTTTTCCAGGTCGGCGACGCAGCGCTCGAAGGCCTCGCGGGTCGGGTTTTGCGAGCGTGAGTACTCGTAGCCTTTGTGCACGCCGGGGCTCGACTGCACGTAGGTCGACGTGGCGTAGATCGGCGGCATGATCGCGCCGGTGGTCGGGTCGGGCGACTGCCCGCCGTGGATCACGCGGGTCGCGAAGCCGTGCTTTTGGGTCGGTGAGCCGGCGAAGGGCCCCTCCCGAGCCGGCTCGTTCCCCTCGGGGGACGGACCAGAGCGAAGCGAAGGGCCTAGGGGCTTGTTCATGCGAGGTTTCTCCGCAGGTGGTTCAGCAGGTCGAAACGCGTGATGAGACCATAGAAGCCGTCCTTGTCGGCGATCACCGCGACCAGGCCTTGCTTCAGCGTGGCCGTCAGCGCGGCGAAGCCGGCGTTCGGCGCCAGCGTCTCGACGCGTTCGCTCATCGCACTCTTCACCGTTTCACGGAAGCCGGCCGCGTCGCCTTGCACGCGCAGCAGCAGGTCCGACTCATCGAGCAGGCCGACCAGGCGGCCGTCGACCAGCACCGGCAGCTGCGAGATGTCGGCCGCACGCATGCGCTGGAAGGCGGTCAGCAAGGCGTCGTCGGGCGAGACGCTGACGACCGCGTCGTCTTCCATCCGGCGCGAGATCAGGTCGCGCAGGTCGCCCACCACCGGGCGCGTCAGCAGGCCCTGGTCGAACATCCACGCGTCGTTGTAGACCTTGGACAGGTAGCGCGTGCCGGTGTCGCAGACAAAGGTGACGACGCGCTTCGGCGTGGTCTGCGCACGGCAGTGGCGCAGCGCGGCGGCCACCAGCGTGCCGGTCGATGAGCCGGCGGCAATGCCTTCGCGCTTGAGCAGTTCCCGCGCCGTGCTGAAGCTCTCGGCGTCGTCGATCGTGTAGGCGTGCTTGACACCCGACAGGTCGGCGATCGACGGGATGAAGTCTTCGCCGATGCCTTCGACGGCCCACGAGCCGGCCTGGCCGACCTGGCCGGTGGCGATGTACTCGCACAGCACCGAGCCCTTGGGGTCGGCCAGCACGAACTCGGTCTGCGGGTCGACGCGGTTGAAGTAGCGCTTCAGGCCGCTGAGCGTGCCGCCGGAGCCGACGCCACAGACGATGGCGTCCACGCGGTGGCCCATCTGCTGCCAGATCTCGGGTGCGGTGGTGGTCTCGTGGGCCAGCGGGTTGGCCGGGTTGTTGAACTGGTCGCTGTACCAGCTGCCGGGGATCTCTTTCGCCAGACGTGCGGCGAAGTCCTGGTAGTAGGCGGGGTGGCCTTTGCCGACATCGGAACGGGTGGTGTGCACCTCGGCGCCGAGCGCCTTCAGGTGCAGCACCTTCTCGGCGCTCATCTTGTCGGGCACGACGAGACACACTTTGTAGCCCTTGGCGCGTGCCACCAGCGCCAGCCCCAGGCCGGTGTTGCCGGCGGTCGCCTCGATCACCGTGCCGCCAGGCTTCAAGCTGCCGTCGCGCTCGGCCGCTTCGATCATCGCCAGACCGATGCGGTCCTTGATAGAGCCGCCCGGGTTTTGTGATTCGAGCTTGAGGAAGAGCTGGCAAGGGCCGGTGTCGAAGCGCGTGACTTCGAGCAGCGGGGTATTGCCGATCAGGTCGAGGACCGCGGGGCGGGACGAGGCGTCAAAAGGCGACCCGAAGGTCGCGTCAGGGGTGGTCGTCATGTGTCTCCGAAATGGCTGTGGCCCCATGGGCGGGTAAGCCCTGGGGCAATGGCTATGTTGCGCGGGTCTGCGCAGGGGTTGTCAGCATACGCCGAGCCGTGAGTGGCTCGATATGCGGGCGGCGCATTTGAGCGCCTGCTGGCGCTGGCGGATTAACGCATGCAGCGGGCGCGCCAGCGTGACGGCGCCATGCCCATTCGGCTGGTGAAGACGCGGCAGAAATGGCTCTGGTCGGCGAAGCCGCAAGCCGCGGCGATCTGGCCCAGCGGAAGGCCCGGCTCTGTCAGCAATTGCAACGCCAGTTCGATGCGGCGCTGCAGGATCCACTGGTGCGGCGGCTGCCCGGTGGCAGCGCGGAAGGCCCGCGCAAAGTAACTGGGCGACAGCCCCAACTGCCCGGCCACCTCGGCGATCGAGACTGCTCGATGCAGGTGCGATTGCATCCACTCGCTGGCCTGGCGCAGTTGCCAGGGGGCCAGCGGGCTGGTCTTCTGTATCGGCGCCGCGCGGCTGGCGGCGTAGCACGACAAGGTTGGCGACAGCGCCAGGCCGTCGGCCGAAAGGGTGTGGTGGTCTTGGTAGGGCATGGGTGTGCGGGCCGGGTGATCTTCCCGGGCGCGGCGCCGTTCCGCCAGCCGGGCGGTCACTTACGAAAAACCACCGTGGCGTCTAGGTGGAATCACCGGGGTGGCGTGCTGCCGCCACGGTGGTTTTTTGCAAGACGATGCGGCGGCGCCGTTCCGACAATCGCGGCGCCCGAGGAGAAGGGAGCAAGCAGCGTCCGCGCGTCGTGGAGCGCCTTGCCAACGAGGAGAGACCATGAGCCTTGCCACCACCGTGACCACCGCCGCACCACGCCGTGCATCGACCACTGCCTGCGCGCCGCGCCGGCGGGTGCTCGCGCCCATCACGCTCGCCCTGCTGGCAACCTGCAGCGGCCACAGCGTGGCGCGTGATGGCGCCACGGCCCCCGGCCAGCGCGTCACCGTCAAAGTGCCCGACCAGTTCAGGCACCCCGGCATCTTTGCCACGCAGGCCCGGCTCGACACCTTCAAGGCCGCGGCCAACTCGAGCAACCCGAGCGTGATGAAGACCGGCTACGGCGCGGTGACCGCAGACTCGCGCAGCGAGTACAGCTACCAACACCACGCGCTGGTCGATGTCGAGGTCGTCGGCGGCGCCATCGGCCCGGAGGAGGCACGCTACAAGAACGACGCGATGGCCGCCTACCTGAACGCGCTGCGCTGGGTGAAGACCGGCAACAACCAGCACCGCGACCGGTCGGTGATGATCCTGAACGACTGGGCGCGCACCTTCCGCAGCTTCTCGGTCGCCTCGGGCACCGACTCGGCGCAGACGCAGCTCGAGGCCGCGTGGATGCTGCCGGTGTGGGTCAGCGCGGCCGAGATCATCCGCCGCTACAGCAACGGCCTGGCCGGCTGGTCGCAGACCGACATCAACACCTTCAACGGCTTCATCGACCGCCAGTACAGCTACGCCGAGAAGGCACGCACGCGCGTCAACAACTGGGCCGTCTCGGCGGCGTTGGCGATGATGGCCGCCGGCGTCTACCAGGACAACAAGTCACGCTACGCGGCCGGCCTGCAGCGCATGACCGAGATGATCCCGCTGTCGGTCTTTGCCAGCGGCGAGGTCAACGAACTGAAGGCGCGTGACTGCACCCACCCGCAGTACAACCTCGAGGGCTTGTCGCAGGGCGCCGAGATGGCGACCATCCAGGGCGACACCTCGATCTGGCTGTACCAGCCGCAGGGCGAGACCAAGCCGCGTGTGGCCAAAGGCCTGGAGTACATGGCCAACTCGCTGCGCTTGGGCCAAGGCGTGCGCGACTGCCGCGGCGCGACGATGGAAGCCGGCTACATGGACATCGCAGTCAACGGCTACATGAACCGCGGCGTGCCAATCCCGAATTTCCAGACGCTGTCGAAAGAGCGTCGACCCGACAAGGGCTCGATGCAGTTCCTGGGCTGGACGACAGCGACGCACGGCCGCGACGACTATTGAGCCCCAACGGAAAAGGTGTCACCAAACGGGGCGCGCGCAGCGCCGCCCCCTCCAAGTGGCGTGCGCGGATCCGGCTTTGCCGGTCCGCTGCGCGAGCCCCCTCGGGGGGCAGCCCGCGGAGAGGGCGTGGGGGCCTATTGATACAACCAGTAGGGCAGCCACAGAGTTAATCCTGGCCACAGGTACATGAACACCATGCAGAGAATAACGATCAGCATGTACGGCATCATGCCGGCGAAGATCTGGTTCAGTGTCACGTGCGCGGGCGAGACGCCCTTCAGGTAGAAGGCCGACATCGCGACCGGCGGGCTCAGGAAGGCTGCCTGCAGGTTGACGAAGACGAGGGTGCCGAACAGCAGCGGGTCGATCTGGAAGTGCTGCAGCAGTGGCAGGAAGATCGGCACGAAGATCACGATGATCTCGGTCCATTCCAGCGGCCAGCCGAGGACGAAGATGATCGCCTGCGTGAGCATCAGGAACTGCAGCCCCGACAGGTTCATGCCCAGCACCCAGTGCTCGACGATGCGCTGCCCGCCCAGCAGCGCGAACACGGCCGAGAACAGCGCCGAGCCGACGAACAGCCAGCAGACCATCGCGGTGGTCTTGGCGGTCAGGAACACCGCTTCCTTGATGCGCTGGAAGTTCAAGGTGCCGGCCTGCCAGGCCATCAGGAAGGCGCCGGCCGCACCGACGGCAGCCGACTCGGTGGCGGTGGTGATGCCGAACAGGATCACCCCCAGCACCACCAGCGTCAGGATGCCCAGCGGCATCACCGAGCTGACCAGCATGCGCAGGATCTCGAACTGCTCGGCGTCCATGCGCCAGTAGTACCTGGTCAGCAACAGCAGCGTGGCCGCGCAGGTCAGGCCGAAGCCGAGGTAGAACGCATCGGGCACCGGCTCGACCGCCACCGCCGCCACCGGCTCGCCCAGTGCTTGCAGGCCCGTCTCGGCTTTCGCACGGGGCTCTTCGGCGGCGCCAGGCGGCTCGGCCAGGCCACCGCTGGGGCGAGGTTCATCGGCGCCCGGTGGCTCCGCCAGGCCGGTGCCTGAGGGGCGCGCCGATTCCGTGCCGGGTGGCTCGGCCAGCCCGCCTGCGGCAGGGCGGCTGTCGCTGGTTTGCTGAACCGTCGGCGCGGCCGACGCGTTCTCATCGCGCTGCGAGTAGATCGTCACGTACCACCAGACCGCACCCAGCGTGACCAGTGCCAGCAACAGCGGCGACATGGCACTGGCCAGGTTGCGCGTGAGCAGCCAGCGGCCAGGCTCGACGCCGTCGATGCGGGCCTGCTGCGCCCGTGCCGGCGAGAGCCAGGCCATCAGCAGCGCAGGCAGCAGACGCGGTGAATACTGCGTCGACAGGTGCGCCACCCAGGGCGTGATCTCGGCGCGTTGCTTGTCGGGCGGCAGCTTGGGTGCGACGCTGGGCTGGATCATGGCCCAGCCGATCACGTAGACCAGGTACAGGAAGGCCAGGAAGAAGCCCGGGAACATCGCCGCGGCATACAGCTTGACGACCGACTGCCCGGCCACCGCCGCGTAGACGATGATCATCACCGAGGGCGGGATCAGGATGCCCAGCGTGCCGCCGGCGGTGATCACGCCCGAGGCGAGGCGCACGTCGTAACCGGCGTTGAGCATCGGCCGCATCGCGATCACGCCCATCAGCACGACGACGGCGCCGACCAGGCCGCTGGCAATGCCCCAGAAGGTGCAGATGATCAGCGTGGCCACCGCCAGCGAACCCGGCACGCGGCGGAACGCAAGCTGCACGCTGTAGAACATCTTGTCGACCAGCGCGCCACGCTCCATCACGTAGCCCATCAGCACGAACAGCGGGATCGACAGCAGCGTCTCGTTCGTCATCGCACCGTACGCGCGCTGCACGAACAGATCGAACACATGGTTGTCGAACCAGGGTTGCGCGGGCTCGTAGAACGCGATGAAGCCGAAGAACATGCCCAGGCCCATCAGCGTGAAGGCGGTCGGAAAGCCGAGCATGATCACGACGACGATCAGGCCCAGCATCGTCAGGCCCAGCACTTCATTCGTCATGTCGGCCTCCCTCAGGTGCTGCGCTGGCGCGCCGCTTCATCGATCTCGTGGGCCTTCTCGATCACCTCGCTCTTCACCGCGGCGTCGATGTGGGTGCTGTTGGCGAGCTGCTGTTCGACCACGTCCATCTCCTCGGCGTCTTTCAGCCGTGGCGGCCAGGTGCCGGCGCGGATGCACACTGCGCAGCGCAGGATCTCGGCCAGCCCTTGCAGCAGCACGATCGATCCCGCCAGCGGGATGATGAACTTGAAGGGGTAGACGGGCAGCGGCGTGGCATTGAAGGTCTGCTCGTGCATCGCCAGCGAGTCGTGGAAGTAGTCCCACCCGGCCAGCGTCAGCGCGCCGACGCCGGGCAGGAAGAACACGATGTAGAGCACCAGGTCGAGCGAGGCCTGGGTGCGTGGCTTCATGCTGCCGTAGAGAAAGTCGCCGCGCACATGGCCGTCCTTCGACAGGGTGTAGGCGCCGCACATCATGAACAGCGTGCCGTACATCATGTTGTTGACGTCGTAGATCCAGGCCGTCGGCGCGTTCAGCGCATAGCGCTTGAACACCTCGACGCAGACGACAGTCATCAGCAGGACGATCAACCACGCGAACGCCTTGCCGACCCAGGTGGACAGGCGTTCGGTGGCGTGCAGGATGGCGTCAGGTTTCATTGTTCACCCGCTCGCGCGGGGCGCGACCTCTGCCGTTCGCCCTGACCCTTCGACGAGCTCAGGACTGAAGGCAAGTCGAAGGGTTGGGTGGAGTAGCGCGCTGGCTTCGACAAGCTCAGCCCGAACGGTGTTTGTATTCCGATCGTCCTGAGCCCGTCGAAGGGCCTGAGCTTGTCGAAGGGCTCAGCGCGAACGGGGTTCGGGGTCTACCTGCCGAAGTAGTGGTTCCACGCCATCCTGAAATCGACCAGGTAATCGCCTTGCCACTGGCCGGCGCGCTGGGCAAAAGCCTTCTGCGCGGCGAGCACCTTGGCGAACAGCGGGTTCTCGGCCGACTTCTTGGCCATCGTCTTGTCCCAGGCCTCGAGCTGGGCGCGCAAGATCGCGTCGGGCGTCTTGTAGAACTTGATGCCCTGCTTCTTCATCTCGTCGTAGTCCCTCGAGTTCCTGTCGACGGCCTTCCAGCTCATGTCGGCGCTGGCCGCCTGCACGGCGTAGTCGATGATCGACTTCAGCTCTTGCGGCAGCGCGTCGTACTTGCCCTTGTTGAACAGGATCTCGAACTGCTCGGTGCTCTGGTGGAAGCTTTGCAGCATGCAGTTCTTCACCACGTCGGGGAAGCCCAGCAAGCGGTCGCTCGATGCGTTGTTGAACTCGGCGGCGTCGATCAGGCCGCGGTCCAGCGCCGGCACGATCTCGCTGCCGGGCAGCGGGTTCACCGCGGCACCGAGCTCGGTGAAGATGTCGACCGCGAGGCCGACGGTGCGGTACTTCAGGCCCTTCAGGTCTTCGACCTTGGCG
>Ga0307516_10008646_pt1 | contig 11481 bp, 16 predicted proteins | sample 19_EM_MG_FD_203310 | JGI IMG/M metagenome (GOLD analysis project Ga0307516, IMG submission 203310) | Populus trichocarpa ectomycorrhiza microbial communities from riparian zone in the Pacific Northwest, United States - 19_EM | ecosystem: Host-associated > Plants > Roots > Unclassified | place...
CGGCCCGGCGCGCGGGGGGGGGCGGGGCGGGGCGGCGGCGCGGGGGGGGGGGGGGGGGGGGCGCGCCCGCCCGCCCCGCCCGCGCCCGGCCCCCCCCCCCCCCCCCCGGGCGGCGGGGGCGGGGGGGGTATACTTACATTTATACGGCTAGGCTCGGGGCTGTTCACGGGGAGAGGACCACTTGTCACTTGCTTGTAGCGTGCGTAGAGCTACAGCGTCGCGGGTGCGTCAGTCGGATCGTGATGCAGTCGTCCAACAAGGATACGAGACAGTTAAGCGGAGCGGGCATCCATACCTTCGCCATATCTTTCGTCAGGGGCATCGAAGACATTTTTTCCCTGACGGCTTGGGCAGCTCTCTGGAATTCGGGGGATCCGCTTGACATGGCGATGGGGGTTATGGGGAAGGCTCTTTGTGGATGATATCGATGAGGAACAGGGACGGAGGGGAGGCCATGTTCTTATGGCGGTGGGGAGGCGGGTGAGTCATGGGAACCAAATTCTCCAGGCTAACCTGCTTCCATCTAGGCGTCCACGTTGGTCCATGCGATGATTGGTGGAGAAATTCTCCGTGAAGACCCTTGCCGGTTCGAAACGGGATGGCCATTCTGGCAGTCGCTGTCGATTACTCGGTAGGGGAAGGTTTTTAGTGATGATTGGAGGGGTACTGAAAGACAGAGGAAATGCCTTGATGGGGAAACGTTGATTGACTCTTAGCTTGAAAAGTCCCAGACCCCGGTCCACCTCCCACAGCATACGTGTCCAAACTGGGCGAAGAGTTGGCCAACCACTCAGTGCTGGTGGCGTCCGTACAGGACGCAAACGCGTATTCAAAAGGTGCGCTCGCTGGTGATTGACGCATGAGTGTTGCATAGATGGCCTCGACACCATTAAGTTTCGTTAATATGTATGTTCTGGATTCTGTTCGGAAAGGATACTGTTCGCTTGCAGATGTCGAGACTGGCGCCCTAGACACGTTAGGTGATGGTGGAATCCCACCTTTCCGCTTCATTGGCTTGGAAGGCCCAACAAAAAGTACCCGTGGGAAGGAAGCTGGAAGGGGGGAAAGCCACGATCCGGGACCTTCTTGCCGACACGAGGTGGAGCCTAGGCGGCACTAGACTTCCTGTGAGGGGAGGACGAGACTGAGCGAATCGCTCCGCCGACAAGCTCAAGGTTTTCGGAACGGAAGGCACGGAAAGGGCGAAGAGCGTGTGGACGGACTCCCCAAGAGAGGAGAAAAAGTATATGGATGTCTGACTATGGATGACAAACAGAAGACGAATATCATCTCGCTGGCGGCGGCGAACGTCAACCAAGATGTGCCAAGTCGCTAGAGCGCCAAGCCGTCAAGCTTGGCGTCTTCACCTGACCGTGCTGAGGCATTGGGGCGTCGCCACTGCGCCTCGCCTTACACTTCCATTCCACTACGGATGTGGGAAGACTGGTCCCAGCCTTGGCAGAGGAGGACGCAGGGGAGTCGGAATAGGAGCTCCGTGAGGGGAGGGAAGGGAAGAGGAGCGGAGTGGTGGGATGGGGAACAACCACACGCCCCATCCACGGTGTCCGCACGAGAGGAGTAGGGAATGCGGATTTCCTTTTCTGTATTTTTCTTTGTGATTTTCTTGCTGCGCATCTACTCATTCTTGGGAAGGGGAATTTGCAACGGAAACCCAGACAGTGCTACCTCGTCATGATATGCCGAGGTTGGTCGCATACGAGTAATGAATTAGTTATGTAAACAAAAAAAAAAGCGTACATAGAGTATATACGTGCCCAAAGGCAAATTCCTCTCGAAACTTTCTGGTTGGCTCTCACTCCACGGGGTTCGACGGACGGCCAGGCAACGAGCAGCCATCGCCACGACTTGGCATGGACAGGGTCGCGCGTTTCCATCCATCTCCAACAACGCACATGCACCAAGCGTCCTTGCAAGCCAACCGGTCGTCCGCCACTCCCATCGCGATGCCGTCGCCCTCGCGCGCGATGCGCCGCAAGATCGACGGCGCACCTGCTCCCGCTCCGAGCTTCGAACGATCACGAAATCTCCCCGCTGCCGGTAGGCGACGACTGCAGTCCGACGGATACTTCTACGTTCGACAACGAGGATGACAAACTTCACGACTTCCCTCGTCCGCAATCCGGCGGCGAAAAGGGAGCGCCGGAGTCAGTGAACAACCTCACGGTCAATACGCACGACGCAAAGGATGCGGTCCGGCTCTTCGCCCCGCCTCGTGGGCTTCTAGCCCCAGGGAGCAAAGACACGATCGGCATCAACGAACTGTGATGCGACGCGGGGTGTGGCTGTTCAACTACGTGCACGGCATTTAACGGTTCATGCGGCAGCTCGATGGGGATGTCGCGGGGCATGTCAAGGCGGTGTTTGTGCTTAGGAACTGCGAGTCGTATGACCCGGGCAGGAAGAGGATGGAGGAGCAAGCTCAGCGATTTGCCAATGCGAGGCTTGTCGCCGCCTACATGCCCGAAGCCTTCGGGACTCACCACACGAAGATCGTGGTTCCACTCAGCGGCGATGACACCGCTCGGTATGCTTGTGAGCTGCTCCCCGCGTCCGTGTGCTGACGAGCCGACTAGGGTCATCGTCCACACTGCCAACATGATCGCCTTCGACTGGGAGAACATGACCCAGGCTGCCTGGATGTCACCGCTCTTGCTCCTCGAAGAACCCGCGTATTCCTCGACGATCGGTGAAGCCTTCAGGAACGACATCCTTGACTACTTTGCTCAAATCGCGTGCCGGAGCGCTGGTCGACCAACTGAAGAATCACTCTCTCCGCCGTCGAAGCGATCTTCATAAGCTCAGTCCCAGGTCGCTACAAGATGCACGAGGGTTAGTGGGGTTGGGCAAAAGTGCGCAGGGTTCTCTTGACCATCCCCGGTCGTCGGAGCCAGATAGCACCCCCACATCTTCGCCCAGCGTTCTTCGATCGCGACTCTCGGCATGAGGGATAGTTACCTGGCCCACTCGCCTCCTCTCCGGAACGATGTCGGATTCCGCAGCCGAGGGTGCGGCCAATCCGGAGTACGGGATGTTCTTCCCCACTGCACAAGAAATCCGCGACTCAATCAACCGCTACACCCCCGGGAGCTCCATCCATTTCCGCCTCGGCTCTCCCGCCCAGCAGGGCTAGATATCGTGCCTCCGTCTCTGGCTCCACTGCTGGTCTTTACCGCTGGCCGCTGGATCTTTCACTTCCCCGTCGACCTTGGCAGGAAGGGATCTAGCCGCGCGCCACATACAGACGTACATCCGCTTCGCACCGTCCCCGCCGCCACGACGCCCATCGACTGGGCCCTCGTTGCCTTGGCTAATGTTTCCACGCGAGCCTAGGGTGCTACGGAGAAGGGTAGGATGCCGCTACGTAGCCGGTACAGTGGTACACCCGGCCTAAGGGGAGAGGATGTTAAAATGCTGCAGGTGTTTAGGAAGGACAAAGCGGATATGTACCGACGGTGAGACGGTTAATCTTAGCATCCCGTACGGACTGTCCGTGTTGAAGTACACCGACAAAGACGAGTGTTGGTGCGCTAAGTTGCTCCATGTGGAACGCGATTGATTGGGGAGGACTTGGCGGGTTTGAGCAGTGACAACAGTTAAATGTCATGTGCGTCGATGGTGCCTCTGGAGTCAGCATTGGGTACGATAGATAGCGTTTTTACGTGAATAATAAAAAAGCCGTGTTGCGGCCCTTGATGGTGGCCAAAAAAGACCGCGGATACATAAGTATTTATGTATTTATCATTTCACGCGCATGTCTGTGCTTTCCTTTGTTTGTTTGATGTTTCTGCCAACACGCGATCACTGCTTGAACCAAGCGGCGCCACAGTTGGACGTTCCCCAGCCACCCCCGCGGCTAGCTCGTTTTTTTTTAATCATGGCGACCGTTTCTGTCCACTGTCCTTTCGGCTCGTTGTCTAATCACTCTATCATACAACGACAATAACCAGATGCGGCGTGGTGGCGCACCGCCATCCAACCGACTTACGGAATGGCGTTGCAGCGGAACCACCCTTCTCCCCACTCCTCCATGGCTGCCGCAGAAGAGGAGTAGGAGTTAGGATGGCTTTCCTTTTTATCTTTCCCATTGTCTTCCTTTGTGATTTCCTTAGTGCACTTCTATCTTCTTAGGTCAGGCACAGATAGCCGGAGGGCGAAGGAGCAAGTGCAACGAGCCGCCTGCAGGGGGCTGACTCTAACCAGAATCTTCAGAGAATTGTCGCGCTATGTAGGTAGTCTGCTACGCTGGCAAGCAAGCGGCCAGCCAGCTACGTGACCGCGCCAATAATGGATGTCTGCACTCACGGATACGACACGCATCAGGAGTCCTGTAGCCAGGGTAGATAGATGCCACACACCGGGCGGCTACGGGTCCACCTGCAGACGCACCGCATCCAATCCTCAAGCTGCACATGCCCAATAGCAGCGTTCATATTTGATTGGTGGCTTGGGACGCAGAACGGGACACCCGGCCCTCCAGGAACTACACGACTGCCCAGAACAAAGCCGCCCGCCAACATTGGGCTTCACAGATCATGGATCCGTTTTCCGTTGCGCTAGGTGGGATCATCCTCTGCCAGGTCGCCATTCAGTTCGGTTTCGCATACGACCGGGCCGTCCATACTGTCCCAGAGGATGTGCGGCTGCTCGTCTCCGAGATCACGCTGATGTCTGGCGTCTTCACAGCGCTCTGCTCCTCGCTGGAAGCACAGAAGGAGGAGACCAGGGCCGTAACAAGCGGCTTGAAAGACACGGCGGACGAATGCAAGGCCAAGCTGGAGGAGCTTTACGCGTTCCTGGTCAAGTAGCAGGACGCCTCCGGGAGCCGCGAGAGGAAGTTTGGCAGGGCGTTGAATTGGCCGTTGAAGGAGAGCGACACGAGGGATTGGATCGCGCGGATGGAGAGATATAAGAACACTTTCTCGTTGGCGATGGTGCACGAGAACAAGTAAGCCGCACTCGGCGCTCTGGCACTCTTGCCACGACTGACGATCCCTGTATCAGCGTCGTATTGCGGAAAGCAGTCGCGAGTTGCGGATTGCTAATGAATCGAAGCGTATCGCGACAGAACGCGAGAGACCGAGTTCGTTCCCAAACCTCCATTCCGAAATCCAAATTAATCACAACCGTGCGCGTGTGTGCGTGTGCGCGTGAAGATAAAATGTTCAGTTCTGTATTGGCATGGCTGTCGCTAGCGAATCCGCGGGAGAAATATCAAGCTGCTCGCAAGCTCTAGCAACGTGGAACCGGACAGTGGTTCACCACTTCGAAAGCCTTCGCGGACTGGAAGTCCGAGAGAAACGCGGTCATATGGCTGCACGGCTCAGGTAGGTGTGATGGCACTCCCCGCTGTTTCCCGGGCTGTTTCTGACGCAACACACCTAGCGGGGACCGGAAAGAGTATACTATCGTACGTCCCCCTCCGCAGATGCGCCGTCACACACTCTCTCTCCGTGAGGCTGATATCCGTAGTTCCATCATCCTCGACCATCTCCTGCTCGAAGAGCAACAGTTGGGGAACCTGTGCACAACCAGGACCGTCTACTTTTACTGCGATTTCCGAGACACCCAGAAGCGAACTTCAGTGATATTCTATGGCTCGCTTCTCGCACAGGGTCATCGAGGCCTATTCGCCCGATCACATGCCGCCCGATATCGCAAATGTATTTTACAAGGCCGGTTCGAATCAGCTGATCGACAGTTTCCTCGGGGCATTTGCTGAAGGAAGCGTCGAAGTTGGCGCAAGCCGGCATGCGTGTTGTCGTCGATGGTCTCGACGAGTGTACTTCCGAGGCGGGTGGCGAGATCTTGCAAACGCTGAGGGAGCTCAACACGGTAGCAGATATCCATCTGTTGGTCACCAGCCGCGATGAGGTCGACATCAAGACAGCCCTCGCGGACGTACCAAAGCTATGCATCGATGCGTCCGTGAACTCGCAGGACATCACTTCGTTCGTGGTGGACGAGTGCGAGAGCAACACCAAATTGAAAAAAATCCTCAGGGGGCCCACGAAGCAGGAGGTTATTTCGGTGGTTTCTTCGCAAGCGGATGGAATGCACGTGCTCTCCCGCAATCGCGTTTGTCATCGCTCATCACTCTACACAGGTTCGGTTGGGCAAAATGCCAGTTGGATCGGATCGCCGGTCTGCGAAACGACACTCCCCCCTAGCCCCAACGAAGCCTACGAGTGAATCCTCGTCGTAATATCTGACGATGACAAGCCCCTCGCTATTAGAATACTCCGGTGGCTTGTGTGGTCGATACGGCCACTACGCGTGATGGAGCTGGTCGAAGGGATTGCCCTCGAGCTTGGGGACACCGAACTCGATCCCAACGCGCTTCTCAACGACCCCGAAGACACCATCGAGATATGCGGCAGCCTTGTCCAATGGACACCGATGCCGACACGGTCGCTCTGGGTCATTTCTCGGTCAAAGAGTTCGTCGCCCACGAGCTGGGCCGGCTCGCATGCGGACTACTTCATCGATACGCGTGAGTCAAATATCGAGCTGACGAAGATATGTCTGACATACCTCTGCCTCGACCACTTCCGCGACGGTCCTTGCGCGGCCGGAGAAGACCTTGTGCGGCTGCACGCGCGGGAGCACAAAAAAAAACTGACGACCCGACTTTCATGGCGATCGTCGAGCACTTCTTTCTCGAGAACGACATGGAGAAAAACTTCGACACCTGGACGCAGGTCTACGAGGCGCTCGGAAAATAGAGGGAGGGACTCCTCCCAACCGTCCACGATACCTACTGTCGCCAGGGCCAGCAGCGCGAACACAAACCTCTCACTTATGCTTGCACTTTGGGTCTGTACTCGGTCGCAAAGTTCTTCCTCTTCCGGGGCATTGGCGACGTCCGGGCAAAGAACCCGGAGGCCAATAGCTACGGCACCGCCCTCAACGCCGCTTGCTCATCCGGAAGCCTCGAGGTTACTCGACTCACCATCGACGCGGGGGCGGATGGCAATGCCATGGCAGGCGAGCACTGGCTGCCGCTGAATCAGGCGATGAAGGCTTGCTCGGGGCGCGACGGACCGCCTGACTTTCGCTTGGTGCTGATCGAACGAGGTGCTGACATTAACATCATAACGCCCGATGGTCAGTGGCCTCTTAATTTCGCAGTAGGCATACACAGCATTGAGGGCATCAATCTGTATCTCGAAGCGGGGGCGGACCCGAGCCTCCGCGATAATATTGGTTTCTCCGTGTTCGAAACAGCAGTGTTATTACGCCAAAGCCAGGTGTTCGAAGTTCTGAGACAATACGGAGCCGGACGACACACGAATCCGGAATTCCCGCTCTCCGAATCCCCAAGAGCCTGCGCTGCGTACAAACTCATGTTGGCTTCCGCTCCTAACTTCTACAACAGCGCGTGAAAGATCCCGCAGGAAGACGGAGATGTGATGTTCAAAGATGCCGGCGTCCACGGGGTATTGCTGCATGTCGCCCGGAGCTGTCCCGGAATGGATATTACAAGATCCTGGAGCATCTGCTAGCCTACACGGACAACTCCTTCGGTGCGCTCCCGGACTCCATCCAGCTCGCGTCAGCTCGTGGGCATCCGAAGACGCTTCGAGTGCTCTTGGACGCCTACAAGCCCTCCTCCGAAGACGAAATGTTGCGCGAGTGCATGGTGCTAGCAGCTGGAAGGGGCCAGTTCGAAGTGGTAGAGGAATTCGTGAAGCCCGTCCCGAATAAAGGCTTGGACGCGTTGCCGGCTGTGGTGTTGGAAGGATCCGCCGCATACCTTCTGCCATGTGACAACCCCTCACTTTGCTCTCCGAGGGGCCTTGCCGATTGCTACATGTCAGGCGAACCTCCCTGCATGATCAAATTTAACCACCCGGTGCCGCCCAAATCACCATATTTCTATTTCGAGACTGCGATCGAAGTGATGGGTACCGAAGACGCCGAGTTGTCGGGTCTTTACGTGGCAAGCGCATACACCGACTACAGTAAGCACACCCGTGGCGTCTGCTAATTCCACCGACGGGTCCATCCGCCTAAAAGGGAATTGTTGGGACCGAACCAGGCCCGCGTGGGGGAAAGGAAGTGTCGTCGGCTGTGCGGTCGATCTCTCCAACCGCATTGCGCTCTTCACTTGCGATGGGCAGATACTCGGTGAGCCCCACTTCGATCGGTCGGTTACCAGGCACTAACGCCGAAACAGACGCCACTATCGCTGGCGTGCGGGGAATGGTGTGCTGCCATTTTCGGATGCAACCAGGGCTGAAAATTCGATCGAACTTTGGCGAGGCGGCGTTTCGATGCGATGTCGCCGAACTGGAGAAAAGACTGGCGTTGAGTGTGCCCGAGGACGGTTATACGTTTGCTTTTCAAGACCGCAGGCTCGAACCCAAAGTATACCACTTCCCCGGCGATGTAATTAAGATGTTCGTTGGGTGATGTGTAGCACAGCGGGGTCAGATTCTGTTCATAGCCTATGAAATCTGTATTTGGCCAAGTGGTGTCCGTCAGTGCCCCGCTATATACGGCTGTCACATTGGGACGGCGCAGCGAGTGACATTGCGTAATCCTTCACCAGAGGTACCTAACTCCCTATTTGGTTACCTGTATTGTACAACTGTGAGAAGACTCAATGGAAGGACAAGCCGAGCGTGCGGGGTCCGCCGTGAGCCTGAGTGGGAGGGTAGGGACTGGTTCGCGGAGGGATTGCTGATTATGCTCGGGCCGGGGAGGGGATCGCACCGTGCACGGGGTTTTACGTGTGAGTTGGCGGCTGCGGGCATATCAGCCGATGTTGTAATACCGACTAACTCATGCACACCGTTTTTTTGACGGTAAGCGCCGTCTTGGCGTTGAAAAAGCGCGCAGGAATTTTTTTAACATCACGGGACTCAAGTTTCGGCTGAGAGAAGACGTCACTCGACCAACAGAATTCACCACTCAGCAAGATGGCCACCAATGGGAGTTGGATCGTGACATTCGATAGAGGACAGGTTATGGACGATATAGGAATACAAATACTGATAGGAAAGCTGACGATACCAGGCAAGCATCCACGATCATGGCTACCCGTCGCCGGCGCGCCCCTGCTGTCGACTTCCCACCGTCACGTACACCCCGTGTTCACCGCCCTTCCGTTCTCGACTCCCCTTTAGCACCTGTACCTATCCATGGACTTTCAAAGATATTCTCCGCCGTCAGCTTACAATCCACCGCCGAGGATGAGTCGGCTAGCAAGCCGAATCTCCGCCCCCCTCTGAAATTCAGGAGGCGGCCAGGCCCTCGTAAAATGGAAGCCGCTGAAGCTCCACGATGGGTTCCACGCCCCGCAGCGACACCTTCCCGAGCAAAGCGCTCGCGTACAGTTGAATTCAAGCTGGGAGTCCTTGCATGGGCTCACTAAATGCGGGTGATATCCAGGATGTAAAAAGGATATCGGTCCGACGGTGAAGATGAATGTATAGTATATTGAACGAGTATATAAAAAACTGAGAGAGAAGTACAAGAAGAACAGCAGATATCCCTTCTTACTTCCCCGCTCTTGCGTAAACGTGTCCTCAACAAACTGTAAAGCAGAAGCGCCAAACCTAAAGACCGTCTCGGCGCGAGAAGCATTTCCAACACACCCCCTCTTCTCGTGCTCCGTAAATCAATCAAACGCAGATGAACCCATGAACCTCGTCGACCTCATTAAAACCTCTGCCCTGAAAACCCCGTGGGAAAAACACTGGCTAGTAGGAAAAAGAGTGCCGACTCACCCTTGCCGACAGGATGCAAGAACACGCTCAATAACAAGAACTTTTTATCTCCTTCCAACTCCTTGTCGCTCGCACCCCCTTTTCCTTCTCGTGATTGGTCTCATTCGTCGTGTTCGGGCATGTGTGTCGATTAAGTGAGTTGCAGCAGCTGCTGGTGTCGGGGAGCCGCAAGAGGTTTGGTCAGCAGATCGGCAGGATTGGATGCAGATGAGACGTATTGAAACTTAACTGAGCCTTTCATCTGTTCGTCATGAACATGATGATATTTCATGTCAATATGCTTCGATTTTTGCCGCACAACTCCGGAGGCAATCAATTTGATTGCACCTTGGTTGTCGCATCCAATCGGCACCGGTCCATCAGATATCTTTACTGCCATTCCTTCCGCTGCCTCCTTCATCATTCGCTTGAGCCAGAGACTCCATCACAAATTTGCGGAAAAGATACGTTGTGTCTAGCGAGGGGAAGTGTTGAAATTAGCGCTATCACACCTATCTCCTATCTTTTCCATTGGTTCCTTTCTTGTGGTTAGTGGGATAGATTAGATATGTGGTGGCAGCGGGGGGGCGGAAGACCTCCCGGCGGAAGGAACACATGTTCTGGACTCTGTTGGATTGGGTTTTGTTGACATGTTCTGGACTCCGGCGGGAAAGGAAGTTTATGTTGCGGAGGTCGAGACATTATGCTGACATCGGCGCCATCTTGGCCAGATGGCCGCTGCTGTATATAACGTCTCTCGCTTCTGCTCTCACAGATAGTTCCAAGTCTTCAAGCAATCGCAAACCTCTCTCGCTCTTCCTCCGGTCTCTCTCTCTCTCTCTCCGGTCTCTCACTCTCCCGTATCAAATCTTCTAGTTTCTAAACGACTCCCACTTCCGCAGTACGCTCATAACAACAGGTCCGAGCCAAGCAGTCAAACGCTTCCCCAGCTCACTTCTTCCACTGATAATTTCTCCAGCTCCATCACCCTAAGGTAACGAAGCCAGCCGTAAGGCGAACCGTCGTGCTCGATTGTTGAGTAAGACGTTGCACATCGTAGCCCGGATTCCAACATCAATTCTCCCTGATTCATAGAGCGGAAGCAGCCCGTCACAGCGCGCGCCGTTGATTGACCGACTTCTGTAAGTCATTTGCCTTTCCAATAGTACTGCGTATGGCTTCTCCTTTCCACTACAGTTCCGAGCTATATAGTGCCACTGCTTGCACACAGGCTACCTGGGTACGTCTAACGCTCTCGGGTACCAGTCCCATCCGTCCAGCTAGCCTGCGGAGTCTCGCTTGTGCGTTCCGTGCACTTTTCATCATTGCGGAATTTGACGAGGATGACGGTGTTGAGTGTGCGTTAGTGCGCGCTTACCAGTGCCAAGACAGCGCTTACTGCTAAAACAACAGTGCGTCTGGCATGAGTTAATACGGCACCCTACGGCTGCCTGCAGCGACAATTTACGAACGGTCCGCAACTAGACAGCGGAGCCGCTGGACACTCCGCTGTACGGCAGGTCCGCCAGCGCTAGGTAGGCATCAGGAGGGTTATGATGCTGCGTGTGCCGCCCCTCGCAAGGGCTTTGGAAACAGCTGCAAAGCGACAGATACTGTAACCGGTTCCCTAGGGTACAAGAAATGTGTGTTTTACGCCTTTTATGATAATTGCGTTAGAATTGCGCAACTAATATCGCCTATGATTGCGTAACTAATATCGCCTATAATTGCGTAACTAATATCGCCTATA
>Ga0307516_10008647_pt1 | contig 11479 bp, 7 predicted proteins | sample 19_EM_MG_FD_203310 | JGI IMG/M metagenome (GOLD analysis project Ga0307516, IMG submission 203310) | Populus trichocarpa ectomycorrhiza microbial communities from riparian zone in the Pacific Northwest, United States - 19_EM | ecosystem: Host-associated > Plants > Roots > Unclassified | place...
AACGTATCGGCCGCGCGGCTGGGGCACGCGGGCCTGGAGGAGGCGATTCTGCGGGCACTGGGGCGGCATTCCGTACGCCCGTCCCGGCTCGTCGTCGAGATCACCGAGACCCGCCGCATCCCCGACCTGCCGCGGGCCGCCCTGCTCGCGGCGCGGCTTCGTACCTATGGCATCCGGATCGCGCTGGACGACTTCGGCAGCGGCTTCAACGCGCTCGCTCAGCTGCATTCACTGCCGGTGGACATCGTCAAGCTCGACTCGACGCTGACCGATGTGGACATCGCACCCGAACGCGCCGCCGCGCTGTTGCGGTCGGTGCTGGCGATCTGCACCGAGATGGAGATCGCGGTGGTCGCCGAGGGGATCGAGACGCCGGGACGGGCGCTTGCGCTGGCGACCTTGGGGTGTTCGCTGGGGCAGGGCTACCTGTTCGGGCAACCGCGTCCGGTGCATCGGCTGACCCCGCCGACGATCCCGGGGCAGCAGTCGCAGCACTCGAACGAGCGGGCCCGGGTGGTCGGCCGCAGCGTCCGCACCACCGAGCACACTTAGGCCTAGCCTCCTAGGCTGGCCGGCCGGCCGGCGACCGGCTAGTGCGTGCGGCGATTGATCCGGCGGGTCGGCTCGGCCGTGGTCGGGTCCTCGGGCCACGGGTGACGTGGGTATCGACCTCGCAACTCCGCCCGGACCTGCGGGTACCCGGTGGCCCAGAACGACGCCAGGTCGCTGGTCACGGCCACCGGCCGGCCGGCCGGAGACAGCAGATGCAGCAACACCGGTACGCGCCCGTCGGCCAGCCGGGGTGCGTCGCGCCAGCCGAACGCCTCCTGCACTTTCACCGCGAGCACCGGCGCCGCTGGGTCCGAATAGTCCACTCTGACCCGTGAGCCGCTGGGTACCGGGAGGCGTTCCGGTGCGATCTCGTCCAGCCGGCCGGCCACCGACCAGGGCAGCAGCTTGCGCAGGGCGGACGCCACGTCGATCTTCGCCAGGTCGGCGCGGCGCCGGGCCCTGGTCAGGTCGAGCCAGTCACCGGCGGCGGCCAGCAGTGCGGCGTCGTCCACCGCCGGCCACGGGTCGCCGATCGCCGACCGGGCGAAGGACAGCCGGTCGCGCAGTTCGGTCGCCGTACGCGTCCAGGTGAGCAGGCCGAGACCGGTGCGGCGCAGACCGTCGAGCAGAGCCGCGCGCAGCCGGGCCGGATCCGGGCGGTCCAGCCGCCGTTCGACCAGCGTGATCGCGCCGAGCCGGTCGATCGTACGAGCCACCACGTCGCCGTCCGCCCAGCCGATCTCAGTCGCCGATTCCAGCAACGGCGCCGCGGCCTCGCGTGCGGTGGCCTCATCCAGCGGCGCGGCGGCACGGATCCGCGCGGTTCGTGCGCCCGGCGCCCGGTCCGCGACCGCGACGGCCAGCCACGGTGTTCCGGCCAGGCCGCTGCCGGCCGCCAGCTCCGCGGCGGTCCCGCCGGCCATCAGGTACGCCCGGCCGCCGGGCTCGCGCACCCTGGCAACCCGTTCGGGGTACGCCAGCCCCACGATCAGCCCGGCCGCCAGATCATCCGGCAGCCCGCCCGAGCCCCGATCCGCCGCGTCACCGGCCGGCGTGGCGGCCGCACGCACTGGAGCGCCGCGGCTGTTCTGCGGGCGTTCAGTGGGCCGGTTATCCGGGCGTTCAGTGGGCCGGTTATCCGGGCGTTCAGTGGGCCGGTTATCCGGGCGTTCAGTGGGCCTTAGCGCTCCACTGGAGCGCTCGACTGGAGCGTTACGGTCGTTATCCGGGCGGTGGATGGCGGCGGTCAGGCGGCGGACCTCGGCGCGCCAGGCCGGATCGCTCGCCGAGCGGGCCCGGCGCCAGGCGGCCACCAGATCGTCGGTGGTGGACCGATCCTCGTCGAGCAGCGCGACGATCTCGGCGGCTCGCCGGGCGCCGACGACGGGTGCGCCGTCGAGCAGCGCACGGGCCAGGCGAGGATGGAGGCCGGCGCCGGCCAGCGCTCGGCCGCGCGCGGTGATGCGGCCGTCCGGGTCGGTGGCGCCCAGGTCGTGCAGAGTGTTCATCGCGGTCTGCAACGCGCCGGCCGGCGGCGGATCCGGCAGCGCCAGGCCGGTGCCGTCGGGATGACCCCATTGGGCCAGGTCCAGGGCGAAGCCGGTGAGGTCGGCGGCGGCGATCTCGGGTTCGGGTTGCGCCGGCAGGCGGTCGTGCTGGGCTTGCGACCAGCAGCGATAGACGCGGCCGGGTGCCTCGCGACCGGAGCGTCCGGCTCGTTGCAGCGCGGCGGCCCGGGAGACCGGTACGGTCACCAGCGCGCCCAGGCCGCGGGCGTGATCCATCCGGGGGACCCGGCTCAGGCCCGCGTCGACCACGGCACGGACGCCCGGGACGGTCAGGCTGCTCTCGGCGACCGCGGTGGCCAGCACCACCCGGCGGTGGGCGGCGGGGCGCAGCGCGGCGTCCTGGACCGACCCGGTCTGGCGACCGTGCAGGGTGACGACGTCGGCATCGACACCGTGCAGGCGTCCGGCCACCGTGTCGATCTCGCGGGCGCCGGGGAGGAACGCGAGCACATCGCCGTCGCCCTCGGTCAGCGCGCGGCGGATCGTTGCCGCGACGTGGTCGAGCAGCTTGGGGTCCACTCGCAGGCCGAGTGGGGGCGCGACCGGTGCGGGCGGCGGGGACCAGACGACCTCGACCGGGAAGAGCCGGGCCTGGGCGGTGATCACCGATGCCTGGCCGAGCACTTCGGACAGGCGGTTGGACTCGGCCGTCGCCGAGGTGGCGAGCAGCCGCAGGTCGGGCCGTAGCGCGGCGCGGACCTCCACCAGGAACGCGAGGGCAAGATCGGAGTCAAGGTGTCGTTCGTGGCATTCGTCGAGGATGACCACGGTGGTGCCGGCCAGTTCGGGATCGCGTTGCAGACGCCGGACCAGTACGCCGGTGGTCACCACCTCGATCACGGTCTGGCCGGAGACCTGGCGGTCGCCGCGCACCGTGTACCCAACGCGGCCGCCGACCGGCTCGCCGAGCAACTCGGCCATCCGGCGCGCGGCGGCCCGGACCGCGACTCGCCGCGGCTCCGCGACCACCACCCGCCCGGCAGGCCAGCCGGGCGCTGACGCGAGGGCGAGCGGAACGACGGTGGTCTTGCCGGTGCCGGGCGGGGCCACCAGGACGGCGACGCCGCCGTCCGCCAGTGCCGCGACCACCTCCGGGAGGACCGCCCGGATCGGCAGGTCAGGCAGGGCGTCCGGGGCGATCAGCACCCGGACAGTCTGGCGGATCGGCAGCTGGGCGATAGCAGTGGAGCGCTATGGGTGTTGAATGGCGCGGTTAGAGCGTGGCGCGCAACTCGGGAAGATCGGCTCGTCAAGCCGTCAGTCGCGTCCGCCAGTCGCTTCGGCCCGGCCGCCGCCTCGGCCAGTCGCTTCGGCCCGGCCGCCGCTTCGGCCCGGCCGCCGCCTCGGCCAGTCGCTTCCGCCCGTCCGCCTCCGTCCGCCGCCTCCGTCCGCCGCCTCCGTCCGCCGCCTCCGCGCGCGCGCCCGCCACCGACCGGACATTTGCGGCGAAATCTTCCGTTGATCCCGGGCAGGTCGATGTCCCGGGGGCGCGTGCACGCGTGCGCGCCACCGAATCTCACTCACTGTCATTGGCGCACAGCGCCTACCAGATAAATCACCTTCACCCGCGCCGACTCCCGCCAGATCTTGGGCAACTGCGGCGGGCAGGGGGCAGGGGGCAGGGGGCAGCACCCGCCGACACTCGACGATGCACATCGCGAGCAGTCATCACCGGGCGGGCAATCGCCGTCGAGCGGACCAAACGTTTCGCGTCCACATCCATTTAGGCGTGAGCCACGCCTAAATGGGTGTGGGGCGTCGCGACCCATTATTCTTTTGCGCGCCACCGTCCTGATCGGACACTCACCGGCGACCGGCGACCGGCGACCGGCGACCGGCGACCGGCGACCGGCGACCGGCGACCGGCGACCGGCGACCGGCGACCGGCGACCGGCGACCGGCGACCGGCGACCGGCGACCGGCGACCGGCGACTGGCGACCGGGAGCGGGCGGTGCGGAGGGCCGACCTACCTGCCCGCTCGACGATTCATGGCGTCTTGCTGGCGTGGGGTGGGGTGGGGTGGGGTGGGGTGGGGTGGGGTGGGGGCTTGATTGTGTGGTGGGGCCGCCCGCCGGAGGGCGGTGGGCCGACACGATCGCGGCGCGGTGCGACCCGAACGGGACATATCGGCCGGCCAGGGGTGGGTGCCCGTCACGCAGGCAGCTATCGATCCCGTCCAACTCAATGTATAGCGGACAATTAGCGCGCTTCCCCCACATCGTGATCCGCGCGACTGGAACGCTACGGCTCTTATTGGGCTGCGATAGCACCCGCACTGCTCCACTGGAGCGCTCCAGTGGAGCAATACGGGTGGTTGCTGGCATCGCATGGGCGATATGTCACGGTTCTGTGGGCACGCCGGCGCGTGCGGACATGGTGGTGTGGCGGGATCGCCGCTCGCGGGGTGGTCGGCCTGCACAAGTGGCGTGGCGGGATCGCCCTCGCGGGGTGGTCGGCCTGCACAAGTGGTGTAGCGGGATCGCCGCTTGCGGGTGGTCGGCCTGCACGACCTGCGTCGGCACCGCCCGGCCGGCGGGCAGATCGGCCGGTGGGCAGATCGGCCGGTGGGCAGATCGGCCGGTGGACTGTTGATTCCGGTGGAAAGCCGTGCATGATCGATGCTTCGGCTGATTGACTGGACGGCAGGGCGGGAAAGGGGTCGATGTGGACGCGGTCGAGGCCTTCAACGCCCGGTCCGGCGAACGGCTGGCGGGTGACTTGCTGGCTTGTCTGGCCGCTCCTGAGTGGGGAGCTCGGATCTTGGCTGGACGCCCGTACGATCAGCGGGTTGAGATCTTGGAGACGGCCGATGTGGCCGCACGGGGATTGAGTTGGGCGCAGGTTGCGTCGGGGTTGGCGGCGCATCCGCGGATCGGTGAGCGTGCGGCCGGTGATTCGCGGGAGGCCGCGTGGTCGCGGCGGGAACAGTCGGCCGCGCAGGGCAGTGGCGATGACGGGACGGCGGCTGCGCTGATCGAGGTCAACCGGGCGTATGAGCAGCGGTTCGGGCACGTGTTTCTGATCTTTGCGAGCGGGCGGGCGGGGGCCGAGATCCTGGCGGCGGCGCGGGCGCGGCTGGCCAACGACGACGAGACCGAGCGGGTGATCGTGGCGGACGAGTTGCGCAAGATCGCGTTGCTTCGGTTGGAGAGGCTGCTGGATGCCCTCGGATGACGGCACTCAGGCCACTTCGCACGCGAAGATCTCCACGCACATCCTGGACACGGTGACCGGTGAACCGGCGCGCGGCGTCTATGTGCGGTTGGAGCGGCGCGACTCGGACGGCTGGCGGCGGATCGCGGAGGGCAACACCGACGACGACGGGCGGCTGCGCTACCAGGTGGCGATGCGCGACTGGCAGGCGGGCGGCTATCGGCTGCTCTTCTATGTCGAGCCGTACCTGGGCGGTACGGCGTTCTTTCCGGAGATCACCGTGGCGTTCCACGTGCACGACCCGGATCGGGACTATCACGTGCCGTTGTTGCTGAGCCGGTACGGCTACACGACCTACCGAGGGAGCTGACGCGTGGCGATCGTGCTCGGACCGAACCGCTACGGCAAGGCGGAGACCCGGCTGGTCCGGGTGACCCGCGACGGCGAGACGCACAGTCTCTGCGACCTGAACGTCAGCATCGCGCTCTCCGGCGACCTGGCGGCGACGCACCACACCGGCGACAACACCGGTGTGCTGCCGACGGACACGATGAAGAACACCGTGTACGCGTTCGCAAAAGAGCACGGCGTCGGCTCGCCCGAGGAGTTCGGGCTGCTGCTGGCCCGGCATTTCCTGGCGACGCAGGCGCAGGTGCAGGCCGCGGAGGTGTCGATCGAGGCGTTCGGCTGGGCCCGGCTCGGGCCGCACTCGTTCCAGCGGGACGGCGGGTTCACCCGAACCGCGACGGTCCGCGTGGGGTCGGCGCTGACGCAGGTGGTCTCCGGGCTGACCGGGCTGGTGCTGCTGAATTCCACCGCGTCGGAATTCTCCGGTTTTCCGCGCGATCGGTACACCACGTTGCCGGAGACGAGCGACCGGATTCTGGCGACCGCGGTCGATGCCCGCTGGCGACATGTCTCCGACAAGTCGGATTGGGACGACTCGTTCGGCGGGGCCCGGGCGGCGCTGATCGACGCGTTCGTCGGCACCTACAGCCGCTCACTGCAACAGACGCTGCTGGCCATGGGTACGCGGGTGCTGGAGGACCGGCCGGAGATCGCCGAAATCCGTCTCGCCCTGCCGAACAAGCATCACTACCTGGTCGACCTGTCGCCGTTCGACCTGGCCAACGACAACGAGGTGTTCATCGCGGGCGATCGGCCGTACGGCCTGATCGAAGGCACCGTGACCCGCGACGACGCGCCTCCGGCCAGCGCGGAGTGGTACCGATGATCCTGATCGAGAACGTCGCCGTGGCCACCGTCGACCCGGCCGGCACCGAATACGGCGACGGGCACGTGGTGATCGGCGACGACGGCCGGATCATCGCGGTCGGCCCGGGGCACGCCGGTCGGTTTGCTGGGTCGCTGCGGCGGATCGACGGCACCGGCTGTCTGGTGACACCGGGGCTGGTGAACGCGCACCACCACCTCTACCAGTGGGCCACCCGCGGCCTCGCGCTCGACGACAACCTGTTCGGCTGGCTCAGCACGCTCTATCCGATCTGGGCCCGCCTGGACGCCGAGATCGTCGGCGCCGCGGCGGGCGCCGGCCTGGGCTGGCTCGCGCTGTCCGGCTGCACCACCAGCATGGATCACCATTACGTCTTCCCGCGCGACGGCGGCGACGTGCTGGCCGCCGAGATCGAGGCCGCGCAACAGATCGGCCTGCGTTTCCACCCGACGCGCGGTTCGATGGACCTGGGCCGCAAGGACGGCGGGCTGCCGCCGGACAACGTGGTGGAGGACACCGACGCGGCGCTGGCGGCCAGCGAGGCGGCGATCGACCGCTGGCACGATCCGTCGAGCGACTCGATGCTGCAGATCGCGGTCGCGCCCTGCTCGCCGTTCTCGGTCACCGCCCGGCTGATGAGCGAGGCCGCGCTGCTGGCCCGGCGCAAGGGTGTCCGGCTGCACACCCACCTCGCCGAGACCGACGACGAGGAGGCCTTCTGCCGTCAGAGGTACGGCTGCACCCCGGTCGAGTACGCGGAACGGCTCGGCTGGCTGGGCGACGACGTCTGGCTGGCGCACGGCGTACACCTGGACGACGCGGCGATCGCGAAGCTCGGCGACACCGGCACCGGGGTGGCGCACTGCCCGAGTTCCAACGCGCGTCTCGGTGCCGGTTCCGCACGGGTGCGGGAGTTGCTGGACAACGCCGTACCGGTGGGTCTCGGGGTGGACGGCGCGGCCTCCCAGGAGGTCTCCCACCTGGGCGCCGAGCTGCGGCAGGCACTGTACACCGCGCGCCTGCGCGGCGGCCCGAACGCGATGGACGCCCGCGAGGCGCTGTTGCTCGGTACCATGGGCGGCGCACGTTGTCTGGGCCGCTCGCGTGACATCGGCTCGCTGGAGACCGGTAAGCTCGGCGATCTGGTCATGTGGCGGCTCGACGGGCTCGGTCACGACGGCATCGACGACAAGGTGGCCGCGCTGGTCTTCGGCCCGCCCGCCCCGGTCGAGCTGGCGTTGGTCGGTGGCAAGCCGGTGGTCGAGCGCGGCGAGTTGGTCAACGCGGACGCCGAGGCGCTGGCCCGGCGGGCTCGACGGGCGCACCGCCGGTTGCTGAAATCTTAGAAAGATTTAAGGAACAAACCCCGGAAAAACGTTATCCGTACGCTGAATCGCGGCGACCTGCGGCGGAGCAATTAGCAATTCATAATTCTTCATTCACGGCTTGATATTTGCCGATCCTGATCACCATACTCGCTGGTGAGAACGTCTGCCCGCCACTCTTTCGCGCCACTGTGAATGGCGCGGAGGATTGCAGAACAAAGGATCGGTATGCGTAAACAGTCAGGACCTGAGGTGGCGTCGCCACCGCCGCGTCGTCGACGCCGGACCGGCCGGATCGTGCTGAGCGCCGCGGTCGTCGCCGCGGTGGCCGCCAGCGGCGTCTACATCGCCAACGCCAACGCCGCCGAGACGGTCGTGCCGGGCCGCCTGCAGGCCGAGGCGTTCGCCGCGCAGTCCGGCGCGCAGACCGAGAACACCCGTGACGTCGACGGCGGCCGCAACGTCGGCTGGCTGGCGAACGGCGACTGGCTGCGCTACGACAACGTGGACCTGGGCGCCGCCGGCCCGCTGACCATCACCGCCCGGATCGCGTCGGCCAGCTCCGCCACCGGAGCGGTCGAGCTGCGTACCGGCTCGGTGACCGGCGCGCTGCTGGCCACGTTCCCGGTCGCCCGGACCGGCGGCTGGCAGACCTGGGTCAGCAAGATCGCCACGGCCGCCACCCACCCGGTCGGCAAGCAGACCGTGTTCGCGGTGATGAAGAGCATGCAGCGCAACGATTTCGTGAACCTCAACTGGTTCACGTTCGACGGGGCCGGTGCCGCCACGCCGGCTCCGTCCGCACCCACCTCCGCGCCCGCCACGCCGCCGAGCACCGCGACGAGCACCCCGCCGGCCCAGTCCGGCACCGGTTGGGTGACCGTGGACCCGGCGAAATGGGCGGCTCAGCTCGCCGCGTTCCGGGCGATGGCGCCGAAGCCGATCACCGGCAACCCGGTGCGGGTCTCCGAGTTCAACGCCTCCTGCACGGTCAGCCACGCGAAGCCCGACGACCCGATCGTCTTCCCCGGCATGGCCGGCGCCTCGCACCTGCACTCGTTCCTGGGCAACGACAGCACCGACGCGAACACCACCACCGAGACGTTGCTGGCCAACGCCGGTTCCAGTTGCAAGCCGGGCGAGGACCACTCGGCGTACTGGATCCCGTCGCTGACCGAGAACGGCAAGATCGTCGAGCCGCACGGGGTCACCGTCTATTACGGCTCGCGATTGAAGGACCCGACCGCGACGGTGCCGTTCCCGCAGGGCTTCCGGATGATCGCTGGGGACGCCAAACGCCAGGTGGACACGCCGAAGGGTGCGCCCGGCCAGTTCTGGTGCGCGGGCATCGGCGGCGAGATCGGTCGCAGCGCGGACGGCAACTGGCCGGTCTGTGCCAAGACCGCCGAACTGACCTTCCAGCTGACCTTCCCGGACTGCTGGGACGGCGTACACCTGGACAGTCCGGACCACAAGTCACACGTCGGACCGACCGGACCGGACGGCACCTGCGCGAGCGGCAAGTTCCCGGTGGCCATCCCGTCGCTGTCGTTCGTGATCGGCTACCCGACGTCGGGCGACGCCGCGGGCTTCAAGCTCAGCTCCGGCAACGCCTCCTCGATGCACGGCGACGCGTTCTTCGCCTGGGAGGACGCGGCATTGGGACACCGGGTAAAAGACTGCATCGTACAGAAAGCGAAGTGCAACACGGCCGGCGGTTTCTAATCCCCTAGTTCCTTATTCCGTCCCCAATAGATAGAAGCAGTGGCCCCCGTTTCCCCGCGGGGGCCACTGTGCGGGCTGAACCGATTCGGGCTCCGGACGGCGCCCATCGCAAGGACCATGACGGTCCTGTCGGTCCGGACGGGACCGGTGCCCGCGGTCGGACGGGTTCATCGAGGCGGAACATTTCGGCGGCTTAACCCCATGATCAATTGAGGGTCGGGTTACGGTTTGGGGAGTTGAGCTGAAGGGGAGCCGTCGACCGTGACCGAGATCCTGTCTGACCAGGCCGTGGCGTTCGTGGCCGACCTGAACCGGCGGTTCCGCCCGCGCCGGGACTCGCTGCTCGCCGCCCGGGCGGCCCGGCGTGCCGAGATCGCCGCCGGCGGCACGCTGGATTTCCGGCCGGAGACCGCGGACATCCGGGCCGCCGAGTGGTCCGCGCCGCCGGCCCCGGCCGACCTGACCGACCGGCGGGTGGAGATCACCGGACCGACCGACCGGAAGATGACCGTCAATGCCCTCAACTCGGGCGCCAAGGTGTGGCTGGCCGACCTCGAGGATGCCAACACGCCGCATTGGGCGAACGTGATCGGCGGCCAGCAGAACCTGTACGACGCGGTCCGGCGTACCGTCTCGCTGTCCACCCCGGCCAAGGAGTACGCGCTGGGCGCGGGCCCGTACCCGACGATCGTGGTGCGACCCCGGGGCTGGCACCTGGACGAGCGGCACCTGCCGGTCGACGGCGAGCCCGCGGTCGGTGCGCTGGTCGACTTCGGGCTGTATTTCTTCCACAACGCCGCCGAGTTGCTGCGCCGGGGCAGTGGGCCGTACTTCTATCTGCCCAAGATGGAGTCGCACCACGAGGCCGCGCTCTGGAACGACGTCTTCACGCACGCTCAGGAGGCGTTGGGCATTCCGGTGGGCACGATCCGGGCGACGGTGCTGATCGAGACGATCCCGGCCGCGTTCGAGATGGAGGAGATCCTGTACGCGTTGCGTACGCACATCTCCGGGCTGAACGCCGGCCGGTGGGACTACCTGTTCAGCCTGATCAAGTACTACCGCGACAACCCGTCGATGGTGCTGCCGGATCGGGCCGCGGTGACCATGACGGCGCCGTTCATGCGGGCGTACACGGAGCTTCTGGTCTCGACCTGTCACCGGCGCGGAGCGTTCGCGATGGGCGGCATGGCCGCCTTCATCCCCAGCCGCCGGGATCCGGCGGTCAACGAGGTCGCCCTGGCCAAGGTGCGCGAAGACAAGGAACGCGAGGCCGGCGACGGCTTCGACGGCTCGTGGGTGGCGCATCCGGACCTGGTGCCGGTGTGCCAGGAGATCTTCGACCGGGTACTCGGCGACCGGCCCAACCAGCTCGACCGCCGGCGCAGCGGCGTCGTCGTCGACTCGGCGATGCTGCTCGACGTGGCCTCGGCCGGCGGCGCGGTGACCGAGGCCGGGCTGCGCTCGAACATCTCGGTCGGCCTGCAATACCTGGAGGCCTGGCTGCGCGGCAACGGCGCGGTCGCGATCAACAATCTGATGGAGGATGCGGCCACCGCGGAGATCTCCCGGTCGCAGATCTGGCAGTGGATCCATAACGGCGTACGCCTGGACGACGGCGTCCCGGTGACCGCCGACCTGGTCGGGCGGCTGGAGGACGAGGAACTGGCGAAGATTCGCGACGCGCTCGGCGAACAGGCGTGGGCGGCGAGCCGGTTCGACGACGCCCGCAAACTGTTCGAGCGGGTCGCGCTGTCCGACGACTTCGCCGACTTCCTGACCACCGCCGCCTACGACTCGATCGACTGATGCGGCTGACCGAGGCCGACTTCGCCTGGCTGGACTATCGGCTGGCCGGCCACGACGCGTTCCTGAAGGCCCGGTACCCGGGGGAGCGCCCGGGGCGGCAGCCGGTGCACAC
>Ga0307516_10008648_pt1 | contig 11474 bp, 6 predicted proteins | sample 19_EM_MG_FD_203310 | JGI IMG/M metagenome (GOLD analysis project Ga0307516, IMG submission 203310) | Populus trichocarpa ectomycorrhiza microbial communities from riparian zone in the Pacific Northwest, United States - 19_EM | ecosystem: Host-associated > Plants > Roots > Unclassified | place...
TTATTTATCAATGTATGACAAGGGGTAAGAATTTTCAATAAAAGGTAAAAGTGGATAATAGGATAAGAATTAAAGAAAAATTAAATGAAAGGATCTATATGAAAGTTTCTATGAATATACATGATTCGATTTGTTTTCCTTATCTAAATCTATTTTTTTTTTATATAGGGATAAAAACGAATACTCATTATTCATGCTTTATATTATTTATATTTGAACCCGAGTCTAAAATAACTATTCAAATCTAACTTGAACCTGAATATAATTATAGGATTTTTTAATTTATAATCCTATTATTTTTCATGGAAGATATTCGTTTCTTATCGATTCATTTTATTCATTTCACATTCCACTATTTATTTACCAACAACTAACTTACATAATCAAATATTAGTTCTCAAATTCCCTAAATTTTTATGTATAATCTTATCGTTACCAACATTCAAATACATTCTCCACACATACTTTTAATTTTATTAAATTAACTATTCATGTTCTTTTATATTCATATTTAGATTATATCAAACCTCAACTTGAATGGGAGTTTCAATTTATGTTCTCTATATATTTTTCATAACATAAATTTTATATCCATTTATAAATTCTAAGATAAATTTCTCATACGTCAATCTTTTTATAAAAATATCTTAATACACAAACATACTTAACATTAATTTTGATGTTAATAACTAACCATTATTTCTCTATTATCACCACCCTAATAACACACACACAAATTATCACAATTATCCAATTTTTCCGCAAAACAATACATGATCGATCCTAAATTTCATTTGTTTTCATGATTCGATCTTCAATTGTTTATAAATTTTCATTAAACATATTAATCTAACTCAATTTATCAATTATAACCCATTACCATAATTTTTCAATATTTGCATATATACCCTAATTCACAATATACTAACAAGAAAATCAATTAAAATTTGATAATTAATTTAATCCAATTATAATCATCTTTAACACATCTTCAGATGCTAAATACAAATAATAATTAAACATTCACTTTAGCTCTATAAATTCCTCACTTTTTACCTATCATGACCAGGCTTAATTTAACCAAAATACTAAATTTTTCTTCTTCAGTCACTTATTATTTGAGTCATTCATATCCTAATCTACCCCAATTACATCATTCCACCATAGTTTCATAATTACCTCAATTTTCATCCAAGAACCCTTATTAAGATTTAAGAATTTTACGTAAAAATTCATTTCTCTCTACTTAAACTTGCATAATTGAGTTTAGAACTTTTTATCGGACAATCAAATGATCTTGGAATAACCATTCAAAAATTTTCCACCCTTTCTCTTTTTTTGCTCACTTTTTTTGTGACTTCTCTCTCTAAATCCCTATTCTCTCACTTGATTAAAGTTTTATTCTTATGTTTGACTGTTTTTAAACACTTATCCTCTCACTGACTTAAATCATGATTTCTCTTAAGTTTTTAAGAAAAAAATAAAGAAAGATGAAGAATTATCTCTTTTTTTTTTTCCCTTCCAGCAGAACTGGTTGTTTTAAAGAGAGGAAGAAACTAAAATTTCCAATTTATTCAATTTATTTATGAAAATGCTATTGTTAAGTTTATATGTTATTTTTTTATCCACTTGTTGACATTATTATATAACCTTCTCGAACTCTGATTGCCCTAAAATTCTAATGTAAAACATAAAAATACATCATAAACACTTTTCATAAAATTGCAACTCGATCTAACGATTGGATTGAGAGTTATGATAATAACATAAACTTGGTTGATATGTGCCAAGAACCTAATTTTTTCTTGTTTCATCCTTTCCTGGACCGTATCGTTTATTCCTCTAAATCCTTGTGACCATATATTTATTCCAAAATATATTTTTTTTACTTTTTCCATCATTTAATTTATTTATGGACTCATTACCGTTTTACGACAATGTCACCGATTTTTAACCAGGGTTTACATCAATATTTTTTATGTTATTCTGACTTATCTTACCTATTGATATTTGATAATAGTAATTTTTTTACTTGTTATTTATTTTTTTAAATTTTTTTTAAGGGTTTATAGAACTGTTTATACTTATTCATTTCTGCTCATCTACAAAGAGCTTCACAAGCTCTCATATAAAACATTGAAAATACAAAAAATGTACGAGTGATGTAAGTTTTTAAATTAACATTGAAATATAAAATACATTGAAATCATTTTAATTAATATTTTCACGAGTGATGTCCAAGAAGAAGCACTTCATGATTGCAAGACTAACATCATACAACTAAACTAGGGCTAGCTATTTTGTTAAGATCATCATTTCTCGCATGTGTTGCCTTTATCTTTGGATTTGAAATTTGACAATGCCCTCGCCACAACAGAAGCTCCCAAGTCCAAGAGTAACTGCACACTTTCAACATGTCAATTTAATGTTGCCATATGCAAAGTGGTTGTGCCTTCCTCAACAAAATCCCATTAAAAGAAAATGACCAATTATTATTCACTCTCTCACATTTCACTATGAATTACAATAGTAAATTTTTTTAAAAGATTTCAATTTGATCCTTTGAGCTTTTCTTTTGCATAATTGAGCCATTTTGAACCCAAATTATAGCCAGTTGCATGTTTTCTTAAGGGTGAGGGTTGAATTGAAAGACAAGGGATTGAAGTTACAAAAACGAGTAAAATTGGTGACAGGTATGCAATTTATTTGAGAATTTTATTTTTGTCCACCATCTTTTTAAACAATTAGGTATCCGGTCCCTATAATTTTTTAAAAATATATTTTGACACCAAATTTCATTTTCCTCTTTTTCTTAGTCTTTTTTGGGTGGAGGAGAGAGAGAGAGGGTCGCTAGATCCCGGTTTAGAGAGAGAGTTATTGTTGGGAAAGCTTTAGGCCACGGAAACGAACATTTTTTGTGTCAAAAGGTTTCATGTAAGAAAGGGAGTTAAGATTATGTTTTTTTTTTAATCTTTGAAACACCTAAGAAACAAATCCGAGCTCAAGAAGATTTTTGGTTTCAGGTTGATTTCTGGTTTTGGGCCAGTTTTTTTGTTTTTTTGGAGGCCATAGTTTGGTTTAACAAGGTTTCTAGGGTGTTTCCTAGATGTTTTAGATAAAAAACGAGTTGAAAATGAGTTTTTGAAAAGAAAAAAACTATTAACCCTGTTTTTCCGACCACTACAATGGCTGAATTCTGGAATTTCAGATGTCACTTTGTCTTTTTTTTAAAATAAAAAAACATTAAGGCGGATGACATGAAAAATAATTACAGGCCCGTGCGCGGGGGCCTAAACTGGCAGGCATATGCGTGAGCCCTTTCTATGTGGGCAACGTATATGGCCTAGCCTTATTTGTTTTTTTCTTTTTAAATTTTTTTAAAAACTAATACCTGTTTTTATATGTATTTTTTAAAAAATAAATTAATATTTTAATTAATACACTCTCTCTTTGATTGTTTTTTGCTTATTTATCATTTTAAAAATATCAATTATTTTTTTAATTATACTGCGTGTGTTTAATTTGTTAAGAAGTTAGCATGATTCATCTGTGATTTTTTTAATGTATTTTATTTAAATTAAACATTTTTTTTTATAATTATTTGAATATATGCAGCCTTGCATAATATTTTTTTTTATAATTTTATTAAATAAGTTTTATACGTGTGTCGATCTCTATTATAAATTGATTTTAATAAACAAATTTATCAAACACAACATGTAAATAACCCGTGTTGCGATATTAAATATTTTAATTTGTCTCTCAATTTTTTCACTTACGTTTTTATTTATCGTTAATGATTTGTTTTTCATTTATTTACACAATAGTTCATGATTTACTTAATATGATGCCTGCATAAATTTTTTTAAATGCATTAATGATTTTTTTTAATGTAAGAAAACACGTTGAAAAATTCTACATGCTTATTGTTTTTTTTTTTTTATCATGTATTGGTGTTTTCAATTTAGTCCTTATTCTTATAATTTCTTATTTTTTTATAAGATTTTAATTGTTTTTAATTCTACTTTTCAGTCCAAATTGATAGTATATTCTTTTTTATTTTATTTTCATCCTCATTATTTTGGTTTTTGTTTTTCTTTTGTTAATGTTTTTGTTCTTTTCAGTTTAAATCTCAAAGTGAAAATCTGTTGTTGCCTTTTAATTTATTCTTTATCTCGATTTTAACATTCATTCTTTTAATTGCTATTTTTAATTTTGGATTTTTTTATTGTAATATTTTTTCAATTTCATATGTCAACATTTCATTTCTTAGGGATTGGTCTTCATGATTATGTCATGTATGATGCTTACCAGGTCAAAGGTTTACATATTTTTTTTTGTCTTATTTTCTTTTTTGATATTGTCATTCGATATTGTCTTTTTTATTAAGAAAATAACTTTGTGGTTTTCTTCAGTTTTTTTCTATCGAATTATCCCGATACCATGACCTTGAATACAAGTTTGTCAGGTTAATCCGGACTAACTCGCCTCTTAATGTCCAGATTACATGCTACTATGCTGGCTTATGTTGGCCCGACTTTGGTCTTTTTTTATAGTTTTGTTTTTTTTTAATTTATAACTTTTTAATATTTTTTAAGTTTGTATTTCACTTTATTGTGATTTTTTTCCGTTTATTTATCCTTTTTAAAAAATATCAATATTTTAATTATATTAAATATGTTTAATTTTTTAAGAGATTAGTATGATTCATTTATAATTTTTATATATATGAATTTTACTTTTAGAAATAAAAAATATTACTTTTTATAATATTTGTAATATATATATATATATATATAATATGCTTTTTTTAATAAATATTACCGTGTTGATTTCTATTTCAAAAGAATTTAAATAAATAACCATATGTTTTTTATCAAATAATTTTTCGAACTATTAATTATAATCCGAACCAAATTAAAAAATTCTTAATTTTTCCTAATAATAATAACACCAACAATAACAATAACTAACAACTAGGGATTAACAAAAAAACCAAAAAATGAATTAAATTTTTTTAAAAAATTGACCAGTTCGGTTTTATAAGTCTGAAACCAAAAAAATCGAACCGAATAGCAAAAAAAAACAGAGCAAAACTGAAAAAAAACCGAGCCAAACCGAAAAACCGATCCAAACCGGAAAAAACCGAGCCAAACCGGTTTGAACTGGTTTTTGTTTAAAAAACTGAATCCAAACTGGTCGGTTTGAACTGATTTTAATTTTTTTTTAAAAAATTTAATTTAATTACTTTTTTTAATAAAAATCAAACTGATTAAATAATCGCTACAAATAACAACCGCGGCCAGTCAACCACCTTCCCATGCATAAAATAATGAGCATGGCATTTAGCGCGTTGAGCTCCCTCTCCCAAAACTACCCTCCAAAACAACCAAACCATACTCTTCAAAGCTTCCAACAGCCCGTAATTACCAGACAGTACCAAGGGCAAGACCATCATAATAAAAAATCGATGTTATTTGTTTTTTTTTTAATTTCCCGAGCTCTACCTTTTCTATTGCTATTATTCTCCAGAATTCAACTATCAACAACGGTCTTCTCTCTCTCTCTCTCTAAAAAAAAACTTTTAAAAAATAATGAAAATACCACTTTCTCTCTAGAAATTGTCTTTCTATTTTACTCTTCAAAACGCTCCCTCCCTCTCTCTCTCATTATTATTCTAAACCCTAATTTATCAATGTTTGATTCAGTTACCAACTAAAATTAGAGAGAGAGGTGAAACTGTGAGGCGGAATGTTTGGAACGGCAATGTTGGAGTTTATAGTGCTGGGAGATCGAGGTGACAGTGGCGGCTGCGATATTTGTGATCGCGGCTTACTGGTTTTTCTCGTGGAGGTGGCGGAGATTGTGGTGGTGGTTTAGGAGAATTCTGGAGATGGCATTGATGATAAAGGCAAGGATAGTTTATCGGTTATTTTTATGTTAATCTTAATTATTATCTTTTGTAAACTTTGACTTTTTCATTCGATGATTTTTTTTTTAATGTGCTGAGATAGATTTTTGTGGTTTTTAGTCTGTTTTCATGAATTCAATTTCGTGTGAAATCTTGATATCTTAACGTTATTTTTTTTAATGTTTTTTGGGTTTTAAATGTAAAATTTGATTCTTTCTTTATTTTTATTTGATTTTTTATGGTTTTAGATAATTAGTTCCAAAAGTAGTATGAATTGAAGTAGGTCCTTTGAATGCATCTCCTTTAAAGTAATTATCTTTGTTAAAGTATTCTCAAGTCCCTTAGCTTCTAGTGGGATTAAACTTTTTGGTCCTTATATTCCAAAAGCAAACCAATGGTAGTAGTGGAACATATCGGAGCAGGGGTAATAGACGTAGGGGCCATCATAAAATGTGTGGAGGCAAGGAACAATTTTGTTGTCTCAAGAATCGCAGTTATTGAATATTAACCATGATAAAATTCCTCGCTCTTAAAAACGAATGACATGTCAGATTTCTTGGAAAGGAAGGTCAAGTTTTGTGATTTTAATTTGTTAGAGAGTTCATAGTAAGAAAAAAAAGTTTCACATAGACAGTTCATGTACCTTATTCAGATCTCTTGCAATCTTATCTATGCTACAGGGCAAGATTGTACTTTATGTTTGACATGCCCTACTTGTTGTTTGTTTAGATATGCAGTTGTTCTATTGTTGTTGAGGATTGTGGTAGGAGAAATGAAATGAAATGAAAGCTTGAAATGCTTGAACTTTCTGTACTCGGGAGTTCAGACCAAAATATAACCCTTAACTTGGTTGTTTGAGGTGGTTTTCTATAAACTTGAAAAATTAAAATGGTTAGCTGAAACTATCATGTATACACTCAGTATTGTCAGATATTAGACTTCAGTTCTATTGCAAACTTGTGTGCTGCTTGTTTCACGGAATAATTTTTCACTTCTTTGACATGCAGTTCTGCACTTATTTTGTAATGGGACAGTTGAAAGGAGATTCTCAGGCCAATTCTACATTATAATCAAGGTATCTTTGGATCCTATGGACATTTTTTATTCTTTTATTACTGTATCATGGATGAAGATTAGCATGTAGTGAGATTAATATTGTTTTGATGGGTGTTTCTTTTTAGTTGGAATTGTTGGCAGCTAAGAATCTCATTGATGCAAATTTAAATGGCTTGTTGGATTCTTATGTAATCTTTCATCACTTATGATTCTGAAAAGCGATTCAGGTTATTTGATTTGTTTTAATCTTTGGATTTCATGAATTTGTCATGGATTCCAAATGATATATCCAAATTTATAATTCTTCTTTTGGGACTGAATACTAATATGGTGCTTGTGATGGACCTATCGTGTTTCATGGGATTAATAATCTAATTGTCATGTCATAAATTTTGTGGAACATAAGGATATCAAGAAAGAAAGAAAAAAACTATTGGGCATTTGTATTGTTATAGGTATTAATTTCCTAACTTGGACATGTAGGTTATTGACATTATGCTTGTGACTAACTCCTCATTTCATTTGACTAATCACTCACCCATACCCATTCTGGTTTTTTTTTTCCTTGTAGGCATATGGCACATCTCACAAAAATGTTTTGAATGTTTTAGCATAGGTCCTTATCTTCTTGATACAAGTTGTTCATTTAGATTTTTTTCTTTATGTCTCTAACTTTGTTCTGCTCCATTTATTTATCTTTACTTTGTTGCTGTCACAGCTCAATGCTTGCTGGTTCAAGAAATCCAATGTGGGGAGAAGAATTCAATTTTTCTATTGATAGGCTCCTTGTCCAGGTGATTGTTGACTGACGATTATAAATCAACTACCGTGTGAGATATTAAGAATCACATGTTATAGATTATTCAGCAAAAGAACACTTTTGTACCTTTAGAAGTATTGATTGGAGTCTTAAGTTTGCAGTTTCCTTATTCTTGATCCTTCCCTTCTTCTATGCACTCTACCGTGATCGGTGTTGGTAGTTTTTCTTTTGTATTTATCCGTGTTATTATCCTTTTAAATTGCTGATAAATATTGTCAGGTTAGTAATCATTTAATTGGATAAGTTGCATTGCTTGCTTTACTTAGTATTCATGTCCTCGAATTTTTCAACTTAGGTTTAGTGAAAGTTGTGAGAATCCTTCAGCTTTCTGTTCAATGTTGGCATTTCATGCAAATGAGATTTTTTTTTTCATTTTTTTCTGGTCAAACTTTTCTTTCATGTGAATCCTTTTGTCTTCAATTCCAGCTTAGTTTCTGCTATTTTTTTTTGGGATGGATCGCCTGCCTGCTCTGGCTGTTTCTTTTTCTTTTTCCTTTTGTTTTTAGGTTTCCTTTGTGATTTATTTGTTTGTTTATTGGCTGCTAATATTGTTTCGGTTTTGGTTATCAATAAGAAAAAGATTTTCATGGTTTCTTATGGAACCTCATGTTGGGTTCTGGATTTTTAGCATGCTTATGACTAAGGTTTTGCCGTTCCTCCATTTCAATTCCAGTACAATTTATGTTGTTGTTATTTACTTTGTTCTAGCCTACATGCTCTACCTGTTCTTATTCCTTTTGTTGTTTGGTTTTCTTTGTGATTTATTTGTTTTATAATTGGCTACCTATTTCATGTCTGTTTTGGCGTAGCTTCTTGTCGTACTTCTTTAGGTAAGAGATGTTGTTTGGCCAATAATATGTTGCAACCTGTATCATAAAGACATGAAACGGGATAAGAAGGATAGCCTAAGATAAGAACGTTAATCTCAATATGTTTAATAACAGAAGAGAGATTGATATGTTTAATGTTAGAATTGGGTGTGGTAATCTGATAGTCTGCGCAATCACTAGTTGTAGAAGCGCTGGTCGTGGATTCTTATGAATTGCTAGAGGATTCTTCAGAAGATATTTTTACATTATTAGAATCGTCATAATCAATCTCATCCCCATACAGATCATAAATGATAGGGATGCCAGTATACTCGACTTCGTTATTTGAGTCATAAGGCAGAGGACTCCAATCAACATGTTGTTCCACCTATGTATTATCAGAAGAACTAGGTTCATCTTCATCATGAAGAATGTAGTCTTCAAAGTTAATTGTAGGTCTGACTAGTGTTGGTGGTTCATCGATGGGAGTAACATTTGGAGGGATCACTACACGGGTACTATGATGATGTTTATATCATGGTTATTAAACCCGGACCGGCTCAGCAGGTCGACCCGGGACCTGGTGGCTGGACCGGTCCGGGTAAGGCAAAAGACCTGGTGGCTCCAATCAACAGTTTTGCATGTTTGTTGATTTCACTATCTGGGTTCTTTGAGCCATGTTACATTGTAAGTTCATATCCTTCTTTTTTTTTTTTTTTTTTTTTTTATCTTGACTGCTAAGGTTTCTATTTTTCTTTTTAATTTTTAATTATTTTTATTGTTTCTGCTTTTTTTTTTGTTTTTCTGGTGGTTTGCCATGTTTCTATTTGATCTGAATTTTGAATTTTTTTCATGTCTCTTGTTGCATGCATGCTTGTGCTCGGGTTGTTCTTTATATCTGTCATGTTTTCTCTTTGTTATTCAAGGTAATATTTGAGCTTCTGCTATCATTATGATTTTTTCCCTGTGTTGTTTTAATATATTTATCTTTCCTTTTCTTTTGTTCAGTCCCACGAGGGCTGTTTTTTTTTCTAATCAGCTCTTTAGTTGTTGTTTGGCAGCTTGTGCTTTTGGTTTTGTTTTAAGGGAGACTTGGTAACACAGTGCTTGATTGCTAATCTGTCTGAATTTTCTTTTGTAATTCATCCATTGTTTAGTTTCTCTTCAACTCTAAGCTTTGCGGTCAGCTTCTAGAGCTCTCCCACTCTTATTTCTGTTTAAGTTGCTCCTCTAATGATTGCTAGATTGATCAATATTTTTGTTTAGTTATGGTAACAACAATTGCTTCCTTTTTTTCTTCTGTTTCTTTTAGCACTCCTACCGTTGTGTTTGCTAGGTTTTTTTTTTTATGCTAAATGATATGTCAGGACCTTATGTTGTTAGGTTATTTTTTTTTTTAGTTTAACGTGGGTGTCCGGGCCAGTTTGCGCGCACCTCGACTAATCCCACGGGCCCTGAAGTTAACGACCATGTAAGCCTCCAGTGGCCATCATATGAGCAACCACAGGGCTCGAACCTGAAACCACAGAGGGAACAAACCTCTTGATCCCAAGTTCTTACCACTGGACCACCACCTAGATGATTATTTTGCATTGGTAATATGGGCTATTTTATTTGTCATTAATTGTTGTTTTAGGTTAGGAATTTGTTTTGTTAAATCTATCTAAACAAATCAATGTATATAAGGTAGTACCTTATAATATGAAGGTTTGAAGAGGAAAAATGATAAGGATTGGATGATTTCTCCCCTCCTCTCCTTCTCCATAAGTTTTCCTCCTTCTCCTAACTTTAATTCCCTCAATTTTGTGTACCCGATTCTCTTAAATCTACCACCACAATCCTTTGCTCCCTTTTATCATGAATTTTTTTTGTTCTTTTTGTGGAGTTTACGATAATTTCTTGCAAGAATTTGGTTCTCTTCTCCCCCTCGTCTGCTCTTGGTGTAGTGATTGTTAACATTACTACAATGCCCTTTCATTTAATTTCTGATGTTTTCGTCCCATTGATTATCCCATCTCGGTGTATTTTAAGATTCAACTGTACTTAAGCCTAGACATGCATCCAATATATTTTTATTTATTTGTTTGTTTGTTTATTTTCAGGGTTTTATCAACCATGATTTGGAAGAGAATGCACGGTAAAAATGAGAACAGTGAAAACACCACACTTTCCAGCTTTATTCTAAATTCAAAAATGTCACTAAAAACCCTTAATGTCTAGCATTTGGTCTCCTCGTACTGTTCTGGAATCTCAGCTTAGGAGAAAACAGCCGAGTTTAAAAGCATAGTCCAGAATAGGAAGCTTAAAATACCCATTTGACTTTTCCATATCCGAACCACCTGTCATGTTTCCAGGCAGTATCTCTTCAAACCATTGCTTGCTTCATTTAACTGATTAATCAAAGCTACAAAAGAAATTGAACGAGGGATATTCCACCCAAAGAGAAGAATTGGATTAATGAGATGATCAAAGTGTAAATTTTGTATCAGAGTCAAAATCATAATCAAGGCCTCTGCTTAAATAACATATATGCAACGCGGCTAATGCTTATATATATAAAAGTATACGATTCTATCTGTAATGCCTGAGATTGTGTTTCTACCACTCGATATAATTCCAGCATCTCTCCAGCTACTTTCATCCCTTTGTCATCTGGCTTACAATCTTTCTCAAACTGGCCTGAAGTAACACATGCTTCTTTTTGCATCATCTTAGTGACAATAAAGTTTTATCAAAGAATCAGCACCAGCGGTGAATAACCACGGTTGCCGTGGGTGGAACTTGCAGTCCAATACTCCTACAAAACAATCCAGAATCAATTACAACTGTAAGTTTCCTCTCGACAATTCATGTTGAAGGCTTCATTAGACCTGTATGT
>Ga0307516_10008649_pt1 | contig 11474 bp, 14 predicted proteins | sample 19_EM_MG_FD_203310 | JGI IMG/M metagenome (GOLD analysis project Ga0307516, IMG submission 203310) | Populus trichocarpa ectomycorrhiza microbial communities from riparian zone in the Pacific Northwest, United States - 19_EM | ecosystem: Host-associated > Plants > Roots > Unclassified | place...
GATGTCTACCCCAAAGAGGGGGATAGTGGCTACACCCGGGTTAATCCCCAAACTCTCCAGCCAGTGTTCACTCAAGAACAACTCACTAACTCACTTTGCGTTACCTATCTAGAGTTCCCAGTCCTCCATGCAGTCATGATCATGGATGTGGAAATACTCCATAGCAACATCCTCTCTGCACTACCATCTGACCCCATTGCTCAGATCCACCTTGCAGGCTGCAATCTCCACATGGAGCTCTGCAATGACACTTGGGGGTTGAGGGGGGGTAATTGCAGCAGGCCTGGGGGTGGTGCGAGGGGGGGCAGAAGTGGGGTGGATTTGCCCACCTGAGAGCAAGCATGCTGGGCACAAATGTGCTGATGCATATTGTTCTGATATAGCTTGACATAGGCAGGGAGGACCCTGCCTGTCTCCTGGTCAAGTGTCTGGGGGAAAGCTGCGATTTGAATGCATGGAAAATGGAGACCACCCACTGGATGGCCTTGGGACTGTCCTTCAGACACGAGGTTGGGACAATGGGGATGGCAAAGGACTTGCCAGCATTGGGGCTGGCTTTCATGGTCCAGGACCAGTAAAACAGGTGGGCATCAAAGTGATGGAGTACTGACTTGGGGATAGCAGGAGGGGTAAAGTGAGATCTGAAGGATCCTTTGGGGAAGGCATGATAGTACTTTCCTATCTCCAAGAGTAGGATCGTACAGGGAGACGAGGATGAGCACTGATGTTTGGGGGGGGACTGGTGTCCCAAAGAGGAAGGTGGTGGTTCGAGTTTAAGAGGCATTGCTTGAGACTTTGAGGATGTACTGCAAGTCAATGTCAGTTTATTGTCCTGTTTTGCTTAACATGATTGATGTGGTATAGTGTTCTATTCTGGTCTTTGCAGGGCTGCTGCCTGATCCTCATAATGTGCAGGTGCTGCACCTGCTGTTTGTACTCTATCATTGGCATGGACTCGCCAAGCTACATCTTCACACAGATGACACTCTTGAAATTTTTGAGAGGGTGATGAAGGACCTTGGTAATTGTATTTGTAGCTTTTCCTCAGATGCTTGTCCTTGCTTTGTGACCAAGGAGTTACTGCATGAAGCCCAAGCTCAATGATGATGCCAAGGGCAGCAAGATCCAGGCAGATCTAGCCAATCTCAAGACATTGCATCACATGCTGGTGTCATATCCATACTTTTCCCAGTTGCAACTCCAGTCTAACCTTGGCCCACCTGACCTCTCCTTAGGCATAGATGCAACTCCAGATCTAGTCCGGCCATCTCCAGCCCTATAGCTGTACTCCAGCTCAACTCCAGTCACTACATCCATCTCTGCCTCAGGACTAACCCCTGTCTTCCTGCAGACAGATCTGCAGTCTAACTCCACCATGTTGAACCTGTACCTACCACTAGTCGCTACTCTGGTTTCAGTCTGGCTGCTCCCTTAGCCTTGTCTGCAACATAGCCCAACTCTGGATGGTATATCCAACTCTGGCTTAGCTCTGCTCCTGCTCCTGCTCCTGCTCCGCTGTGAGTCAAAGTGTGGATTTGGGTTGGAGTAATAACCCAAACACAACACCAACAAAGGACTATGAAAATGTGTGAGTGGTGGTTTACCTCCACGATGTCCAGAGAGGATGTGCTGAGGAGGGGAAGAGGGGATCTACACCAACAGGGTGATGCAGACAGAGATACAGGATACTCCTGGGGTACAGGAGCAGTAGAAGGCGAAGGGGGAAGGTGTCTGGGCTCTTCCTATAGCCTAGGAAGTGTCAAAGTGGGGATTGGGTAGACTGAGACTAAAGTAGCGATACTACACCTAGAGATTGGTGCAGCAAAGGGGCAAGGGGGCTCCTGACGTCCAGAAGCAATGGGAGATGAAGGATTGACAGGCTAGACTCCACTTCGCATCAGGATCATTTGATATTGATGTTATCTTCCATGTTCACTGTACCAAACCTGTTTGGTGCATGACACCGCTTCCTCTGTCAGGTCCACCAATGGCTTAGGACATTTCTATGTCCAACTCCAGACCTTCCTCCAGCTACTCTGCCCTTCCTCCACCTGCACACTCCCTTCACTCTTACTCTCTCTCTGCTTGTGCACTCTCTCTGCTTGTGCACTCTCTCTGCTCATGCACTCTCTTTGCTCTTGCACTCTCTCTGCTCGTGCACTCTCTTTGCTCTTGCACTCTCTCTGCTCGTGCACTCTCTTTGCTCTTGCACTCTCTCTGCTCATGCACTTCCTCTGGTCCTGGACATCACTCCAGACTTAACATTAGTTAAGTCCACCTCTGACCCTTACTTGTCCTGTTCCAACTGAGTTCCCTTCACCCTGCATCTGCTCCATCATCCCTGTAAATCTAGTTCCCCATTTCTGCTTTGCTCCGGTTTATTTTCCTGTACCTAGTTTATTTTCCTGTCTGTTTCTGCTCCATCCCTTGTCCTGACTAAGGTGTTTACTTGTCACTGTATATACTCACCTCTAGTTCTCTTTACTATATAAACTACCAAACTCTGGCCTAGTAGATCCTTAGATCAAATCTTGACTAAGATACTCCTCAGTCTGTACTACCCCATGCTCTCCTAATCTCATCCTGTTCTCCTGAACTCTGGCCAACCTGGTCTCCGTCCTATCTTGTCCCCTTGGTCCTATGTCCGCTCCTAGCAAGTCTTCTACTTGCACAAGGGCAAAAGCCACCTCTGTTCCAGACTCAATGCTAGACCTCTTAGGACTTATCCCACCTCTGGGATGTCCTTTGCTCCGGACAAGCTGCGCTCAACTCTGGACTACTTTCCCACGGTCCAGACTTACTCTGCAAAAACATGGACTTACTCCCAGTGCTCCTTTAGTGCCTGGACTTCGTTTGTATGACCCAGACTTGACTCTCTGCACTAACTAGCACCTACTAGTGTCTGGACTTACCTCCTCATTAGTCCCCTGCACCCCTGGACCTTCTAGTAAGATTGTCGAGGAGAACCAGTCTTGACAGCTGGACAATGACCCAAGGGGCTCAACCTTCAAACATACAAGTTACATGCACTGGCAGATAATCCATCGCAAATCAAAATGTATGATACCATAGATTCATATTCAACTCAAGCTGCGCTGGCACCTGATCGTGTCCTTTGCTGTGTCTGAACAGGTGATCAAGAGGTTCTCATGTGTCTAGAAATTATACAAGTGGGAACTGAGAGGAAGCAATGATTTGGAATGACAATTGAATTCCACTTGTTCAGACACAGGAGCCATGCTTTGTTTGTTCCACAGGTAAGTGGACTCAGAACTTATTTATACCTTGGGATCATTCAGCTCTCATCATCTGCTTCTGTGAACATAGCAACTGCTAGCAATGACCTTGGAAATGAGACTCAACCCTGGACAAACTCAGATGTTGATGTTGGGAGCAGTGAATGGGTGAGATTTGGGGAGGATTGTGAAGGAGGTCAAAACATCTGACAAGCAGATGTTTCAATACACACAAATGATAAGTGAATCACTGGCAACTCCAAGTTAAGTACTAATCTATCTACCTTCATGGCTTTCCAAGTCCACTGGGGGGCAGAAACCACCAGTGAAAATTTTGCTTTCATTGCTTAGACATAGGCCACAGATGTAGTGGGAGGCCAAAATCTGGCTGTGGCAATGCTTGCAAAAGATGCAAGGCTGCCAGGACAAAGTACTCTCTTGTTCTGTAATCAATGCATCATACAAAGTGTTCCAAATCCAAGGAGATGCCAAAGGACAGGAAACCCTCTGGAGAAGTGAACATTTCAGGCAGGGATGATAATACAGAGTGAATTGTGTGTACTAGTCATTCACCTTCTGTACTAGAACCATACTCTTCATTCACACTCTGGATAGTGGCTTCAACCATCTAGTACTACTAGTTAGGTACTATTAGATCACAAAGTTGGCAATGACATGGAACTCGGCTGCTTCCCCAACAATCAGTCTACAATGATTGTAGAATGCACTAAGAAACAAAGCCATCCAACTTGCCTGCCTAAAGCCTACTACCTAGACTTAGCCTTCCCCCACACACCCAACCTGGGCATTCATCACAGACATGATAATTATCTTCCGATGCCAGTCAGTTGAATTTCCAATCTACTAGAATACAAGTGTATGTGCACAATGGTCAATGTACTTATCATTATAGTAGTAGGCTTTTAATACATCTTGTGTTTCAAAATTGGTGGAGACAAATGAGGCCAGCATGACTGCTGTTGGCTGTTGTGGACCACTGGTACAAACACAATAATCTAACTTGCAAGTCCAAAAATGTGATGTAGTGTTGGTGGATGGTGCCCAGAGTCAGATGGACATGTTGAAGGCATCCAGGAATGTTTGGAGGATTGGAATCAGGGCAAATATGACCAAAAATGTGCCCAAAATCATCAGAATGTGAAAGTCACCTATGAAGTCAAGAAATGGTTGCACAATATGAAGGATGGCTTTACCAACCACACTGATGTACCAAGTGTGTACATGGATGTGTGTAGCACTGTAGAAGATGCTAACTTAATGTGCAAGAACAAGCTCAAAAATGCTAGAATGTCCCAAAATGTTTAGATAATCCACAAAAGAGCACACTTGTGCTCAGTATCAGAGACTGAAGAGAAAGGACTCTGGGCATGAAAATTTCATGTCTACAAACAAAGCAAACAAGGAGAAACAAAGGAAAGCACAAGTCACAAATCATGTGGTCAACCTTGAAAGGAAATAGACTTTCTCCAGTCCCACTTTCTCTGGTCCTGGACATCGCTCCAGACTTAACTCCACCTTCAACCGTTACTTATCCTGTTCCAACCTAGTTCCCCTTACCTACTTGTTCCGGCTTTTCCTCCATTGTTCCTGTAATGCTAGTTTCCTGTGTCTGCTTCTGCTCCACATTATTTTCCTGCCCTTGGTTTATTTTCCTGTCCATTTCCACTGTATCCCTTGTCTCACTATTAAGGTGTTTACTGGTCACCATATATACTCACCTTAGTTCTCATTACTATATAAACTACTGTACTCTGGCCTAGTAGTTCTCAGATCAAATCTCAACTAAGATACTCCTCACCTCTGTACTACCCCATGCTCCCCTAATCTCATCTTGTTCTCCTGAACTCTGGCCAACTCCAGCCTCCATCCTATCTTGTCCCCTTGGTTCTATGTCTGCTCCTAGCAAGTCTCCTACTTGCACAAGGGCAAAAGCCACCTCTGTCCTGGACTCAATGCTAGACCCCTTAGGACTTATCCCACCTTTGGGATGCCCTTTGCTCTGGAGACACTGCACTAAAACTCCAGACTACTTTCACACAGTCTGGACTTACTCCACACAACCTGGACTTACTTCATATGACCCGGGCTTGACTCTCTGCACTAACTAGCACCTGCTAGTGTCTGGACTTACCTCCTCATTAGTCCCCTGCAACCCTCAACCTTCTAATAAGACTGTTGAGGAGAACTGGTCTTGACAGATCTACAAGCAAGTGAATGCTAACCCACAGAAGATCAAACTCTCATGGTTTGTCTGTGTACTAATCTGGTGACCTTGTCACACCTGAATGCAATTCTCTAGACTATGGTTTTTGGATCGGTGTAAGCTGGCACAATGATCCAAGCCAGCTTCTAAGTTCAATCAGTTGATGACACCACCAATGTTGACAACATGGCAGGTGAGTACTTGTGATGCAGACCCCATCACCACCAGCCCTGATGTTATCATCACCTGCAGCACCCCAGTAATCACAATGATGACCAGCCCAGCAATCCCAACCTTAGCATCAACAACAGTGCTCACTCTCACCCCCAGCCTCTCCATGGATCATGAGGATGGTCATCCCTATCTCCAGCTTTTCCCAGTGACTACAATACCAATCCACACCGTATTGACACCAGCATGTCAGCACTTGCAAGTATACTTTTTTTATTTTTCAATTCGTTATCTCTTATTTTTTTCTCTACCTCAGCTTTGTCTGATGATGATGACAGTGGCTTTTGTTCAAGCCAAAACTTGCTGGAAGTGCACAAAGTGCTGCTGAGCTGCTCAAATAAGGTCCAGACTAGAGTCCAGTATGAGTAACTGGTGATATAGATGGTTGTAGAGAGGTATACAGCACCTAGAGTCCAGTGTGAGTAACTGAAGAGTAGAAACACTGGACTTTACAGGGTATGTGTGCTTCTGGGTAAACAAATGTAAACAACAAGAGAAGGAAACAAGTCAAGGGTGCATCTAGTGCTACAATGCAGCTATGAAGCTAAAACAAGTTGGTAGTAAGTAGGGTAGACCATGATAGTAAGTAATAGAGTCATAAGAAGAGGTGGAAATCACCACAACTAACAGCTTCCCCCCAGCCACAGCTTTTCCTGACAACAATGACAACCCTCTAGACCCAGCTTTTTTCAAGGCAATGAGGACAGCAGTCATCCCAATTAGTGAACTGCATGGGTCAACTCATGGGTGTCAGAAAGCTGACCCGCACCCACACCTGCACTTATGTGTACCTGTGGGTGTACAGGTGTCATCAATGGGTACATGGATATGTACCCAACCATTGTTGTAATATTAGACCTTATAGTATGGATAGTACCAATGACACTGTTACACGAACTCCAGCAACTACCAGTCAGCATTTTTGACCAAAATCTTGGCAACTACCAGGCAGCCAACCATCTGCATTATACCTAGTGCTTAATAAGCATTACCTGGGGGGTCCAAGAGGTATACCAGGTATTTTTATGGGGGTCATCAGACTTGATTGGCAAACACAGCCACCATTTCCAAAAATGGAAATAGGGGTTAGAGTCATAGCCACAAGTCAGGGGAATCCATATATGGTCTTACCTAAGCAATTCATTAGGATTTAATGGAGCTACAGCCAAAATAAATTTTATATGTGGCACAAAAGAAAGAATAGCTCCTATCTTGACTGGCAAAATTGTGTAGTATTCATTAGAAAATATGGTAGTATTCATTAGCACATGTCCAAACATGATTACATAAGCATCAGCAGTGTCACTCTACCCAGAATCTGTCTATATATGGCAATAGTTGACTGGCAATATTTTCCACCCTTGGTATGCACTTCCCCTGCCTCCCTGGGCTTCATTTCTGGCCCATATGCAGTGCACATTGTATCCTGCATGTCATATTAGTGTATAAGAGCCCAACTGGATCCTTATGTCAGTGTATAAGGGCCTCAGGATAAATGGAGAATATTATAGAGGTAAAAACAAAAAAGTGTGTGCATTTTGAACCACTTGACATATCCATTTGGAAACTACATCCCCTTCAAGGGGCCATATGTGCCCAAAACATATCATAGCCACTTGACACAAGGTGGGCCCTTTGATGTGCTGATTCATGTTCTTCTCCTGTACACATATTCTGCTGACAGGTCATTAACAAAAGGGATGGTGCATGTTAGATGGTCTAGGATGGTGGTACTATACCATGACCATATGTGTATCAAATATATTGGCCATCTAACCACTACAAGATGAGGAATCAAATAAATCACATTTTTTTCAATAATAGGGGCTCTACATCAGGAAATTGATGAGAGTCTGCTCAACCTTTATATAACATTACTATTTTTTCCATGTATATCCACATGCATCATTCTGATATACACTTAGCTCATGTCATATACTTTATGGGAGCATTTTGAGTGATGGACATCTTCATCAGTCTACTTGATTATGATCAATTTAGACAGGTTGCTTCTTTTTATCATGCCAGATCACCAGTACACCTCCTGATATATATGACCAAAAACCCAACTCCTGCTAAATGTGTTCAAATGTATATATAATTATACCTGCTGATGTACATGCTCAGATAAGTTCATTCTGATGCTCCAGATCAGATTTATCAGAAAGTTATTACTGTCCCAGCTGTCCCAGAAGTACTTGTACAAGCCAACCCATACCTTCCCTGTCTGTACTTAGTTTTCAACCTTAATTCATTCAATGTTCATCATAATCAATTTATATTCAATTCTATATAGTACAAAAGAATAAATATTGTACTCTATGGGGGTGGAACAAAGACTAAATATACTATATACATTGAGGTCATCATCATCGTCGATGGTCAATGATGACGACAATGATGGCCCCCATTTCCATTCCTATCCCCAGTGCCATGCCTTTTCATCAAGGCTTGGTCCAGCAGGTTTTGACTTTGCCTTATGCTTGTTGTTGATTTGCTGCATGAGTTTGAGCTGGGGGTTTAAAAATCCATCTTAATCCACTTGCTTCACATACTAGATAGCCTCAAGGGTCAGTGTTGGTGAAGTGACCTTAGACCAATATAGAATGCTGAATGACCAACCAAATAAGAGATGAAGACGCGTTGTACAACAGACTGACAATAGACAGTGACCAAACCTGGAGGTGCATTGCTAGAGACCTATATGGGACTAGAGCAATGGAACAAGGTGAAATAATCTAGAGATTACTGACTAGAGTACAGGCTCTTATATACAGTACAGTAGCGACTAGCCCTAAAGAGTACATGAGGTAGCTGTGAGGTATGTACAGCCTACAACATGAGGAACGCACATGTAGGGGTTAACATAGTGGCAGAATGGAAGAAGTGGAGATTAACTGCCACCAGGGTAAATAGAGATGAAAGGAAGTGCGTGGATAAGGTTTAGGCATATTATGAAGAGATCCTTGAGATCTTGATGGAGATGTGAAGAGTAATCAGTATTGTAGATCTATTAGATCATAGATACAATTAGATGCCAGAGATCACTGATAGTGATCAGATAAACCATAATCAGGTTTGGGACACTAGGTCTGTTACAGTTGGATGAACTTGATCGCAGGTGAGATGAATTATTTGCTATTGGAGATTTATCCTGAAATATGGTGAAGGTTTCATCAGGTGCCTACTTTTGGTAAAGATACCATTCCACATTTCCATAAGAATGTCTCAGAGCTGAAGAGGTTAGCTGCTTGAGACTTTTTTTTTTTTTTAAAATCAGTATTATAGTGCACCAAGGGTATATCGCACTCCACTGTGGGTACAAACATACAGCTACACTACCGAATGATATGACTGAAGTCCATTTCTAGCCACACGCCCACATGCTCGGCAAAGCCAGTGAGCACAGGCATAGGGGGGCATATGCCAACCCCCAAGCACTGTGTGATCAAATGAGACCAGAGCTGGGCAGAGAGAGAGGGGGGGTAGGTGCCACAAGGCTAGTAGTTGGGGGGTGGGGGTAGAAGAGCACCCACTTGGATGACAACTGCTGCAATGATCAACTCGGCAGGGGACTGGATAGTGACACAAAGGTCACCATTGGAGTCAAAACCCATGAACTGGACATCTGCCTCATAGATCACTTGCAGAACCTACTGTACATCCTCAAGGATGACGAGGGGGTAAGATGGGACCATGAAGGAGTTGATATGGCAGAAAGTGGGTGGGCAGTACTGGTTGTCAATGATGGCCTGCAGCCACCTGTGGTCAGGGTGAGCAACTCCCTCCTGAGCCATGGATGTGGAAGAGGTGGCAAATGGGGAGGGAGGATGAGGGGGCACAACAGTGAGGGTGGTGCATGGATTGAAAAAGGCGCCCATAAGTGCAACAAGAGTGCACAAACATTTAATATCAACACAAAATGCACCAAGAGTGCAGAACTCACCTGATACCCCAAAATTCAAATGTCCTGGCATACAGATCTATGGAAGAGTCGATGGTATCAATGTGTGGATCAACCCCAGTGAAAAGGGAAGTCTTCAGGGACAAATTGAGAAGATGGAATACACTCATAGTACAACATCAAAATAGTGTTGATGGCAGGACTGTTGATGTGAATGGTGAGTGGGGCATTGTGGCTGTGACCAATGGCAAATATATGCACATGTTCAACACATGCAATGTAACTAACTTGCAATGCTCTGACTGCTTACCTTCAACAAACCATGACAAGGTCTTGAACATTGATGACAATATAGCACTAGGATTCTGGTAATGACAGATTGTGCTACTTACCAGTGCTCAGATTAGGTGAGTGCTTCATCTTTTCACTCTGCACAACTACTAAGTTCTGGCACTTTTTGAAGTGCTCTGTTTCTTAGTATTTGTCCAACTCAGCCTGTCAGGTGAACATCACAAGGATGTTGTGTTTAAGCCAAAACTTGCTGGAAGTGCACAAAGTGCTGCTGAGCTGCTAAAATAAGGTCCACACTAGAGTCCAGTGTGAGTAACAAATGATATACACAGTTGTGTAGAGGTATACAGAACCAGTAACTGAAAAGGAGAAACACTGGACTCTACAGGGTATGTGCACTTCTGGGTAAATAAATGTAAACAACAAGTGAAGGAAACAAGTCAAGGGTGCATCTAGTGCTACAATGCAGCTATGAAGCTAAAACAAGTTGGTAGTAAGTAGGGTAGACCATGATAGTAAGTAATAGAATCATAATAAGAGGTGGAGATCACCAAAACTAACAATGTACTTGACCCTAGTTTCTACTTAGTATAAGTACATGGTAGTTTATCTTGTACACCTCAGTCTGAAATCATCTAAGTGACTACTCCTGTTCCTTGTCCATCTCTGTCTCCATCTCTGTCTGATTGGAACCTATGCAAGGGATCAATGCTCATTGTCCTTGTCATTGAATCCAATTGGTCACAACTCTGGCCAAGGCTAACCTCTGGCCAAACCTCTGACCCTCCCTCTTGTCCACTTTTATCTGGACTTGACTAGACCCCCTACCTGTTCAGATAATCCACAAAAGAACACACTTGTACCCAGTGTCAGAGACTAAATTAAAGGGAAAGCTACAGAGTACAGACTTTGTGCCCAGTGTCAGAGACTGAAGAGAAAAGACTCTGGGCACAAAAGTTTCAACTAAACAAATAAAGCAAACAAGGGAAAAAGTGTAACACAAAAGCCACAAATTACCTGATCAACCTGGAAAGGAAACAGCTGAATTAATCACTGAAAATGTGTTACATAGGACAATAAGAGGTGTACAAACACCCAATATCAACACTACTGGAGTAGACCCAGACTTATCAAGTGAGCACCATCTCTGTCTTCATCATCCAACTCACTTTGGCCTGAGCTGGCCTTCCATTTCCCTGACTTTCTGTTTGGGTAAGCCCTGGACTTTGGTTTCTGGCTTTCCAGCTCACGCACCTTTACAGTTGTGACCCTTTTTCAAGAAGACTTTTGAGTTTTGGACATGACAGAAGCTGAGAGCTGAGAGTTAGACCAGGAACATTCCATTGTGTTGATATTGGGTGTTTGTGCACCTCTTATTGTCCTATGTGACACATTTTCAGTGATTACTTCAGCTGTTTCCTTTCCAGGTTGATCAGGTGATTTGTGGCTTTTGTGTTACATCATAACTAGCAACCTTAACCTAGTCACAATGCACCAGCACTCAGTAAACCAAGAAATTCAAATAAATGTTATTAAGCTAACTAAATACATTGAATTTATTTTAAGAAACTAAATAAAAATTTTGGGG
>Ga0307516_10008650_pt1 | contig 11473 bp, 7 predicted proteins | sample 19_EM_MG_FD_203310 | JGI IMG/M metagenome (GOLD analysis project Ga0307516, IMG submission 203310) | Populus trichocarpa ectomycorrhiza microbial communities from riparian zone in the Pacific Northwest, United States - 19_EM | ecosystem: Host-associated > Plants > Roots > Unclassified | place...
TAATTGTCATTTATGCATTTCTATAGATGTTAGTTGAAAATATATAGATGTTAAATTTCTATAGATGTTAGGTTGTATATAAGATTTTCCAATGGAGTTAATTGGTTTGTGGTTATTGTAAAGATTTGCAGGTTTGAAAACTGTTGGTAGTCTCTAGTATATGGGAGGTGCTGTCGAATTTTTTTTAAATAATCAAAGTTAATTATGTAATTATTCATATAAATTTGTATAGATGCGTAGAATGAAATCAACAGGACGTCGTCAGCAGACGGTTGCAACGAGTTCTTCTAGCAGCGAGGATGACTTATCCTTAGGTGCTGATCACGAAGAGGCACCTGCGTCAACTTGTGATGCTGCCTCTTCTAGCGCGGTTTCACAGCGCAAAGGCGGTGTGCCTTCATAGCGGGGTCAATTCACCTGTAAGTACTAGGATGGAAGGATAACCTTTCAATGTTAGTTTGTTTAGGGTTTAGTTTTTTTTACTTATAACATAATTTATGAACAACTAATTAATATTTTATTAATTTTATTTAATTTCATATTCACAAACATTGAGGCTACCCGAATAATAACATTGGCTTTTAAATTGTCGATGGAGATTCCATTATTTCAATGGAGTCAGGTTTCCAAACATCCTAAATGGAGACCTAATATCTATGCATGGTTTTAACGATTTCAGGCAGGTGTTAACTTCTAATTTCAAACTTATTTTTAATAAATTATTTTTATAATTTTATATCTTGTACTGTTTTTATTTTAAATGAATTATTTATACACAACATAAATTTGAGCGGGATAGCGCGAAAAACAATATTGTGAGGAGGGTATGGGAGAATCACACGGCAACTAGATAACAACAAAAATAATATAATTTTTTGTTTTATAATTTTTTGTTCTAAATTCTAATTTGTTACTATGAAGTAGGTTGCGTGATTTTTGGTATGACACACAAAAAAAAAGCAAAAAGATATGCGAGAGATAACGGTCTAGAAGGCTGGAATGAGGTGGCGGTTTGGCGGGAATTCAAACCGCCATTCATCTCGGGGGATATATGGACGCAATATATTAAGCACGTGACATCTGAGTGGTTCGCACGACGCTCACATTTCGGTGCCGACAACCGGAACTAGCAAATTCATGGTTCGGTGACCACACACATCGGCGGCTCTGTCCCGTTCAGTGCACATGCGAAGCGGATGGTAAGATTAATTTAAATGAAATATATTGTTAATTAATTTGTTGTTGCTTATAAATATATTTAACTTGCAACCTTTTTTTCCTTATAGGCTAAGTTTCTTGGACGTGAGCCGAGTCCAATGGAGTTGTTTGTAGAGACACACGTTGTAAACCCTAGGAAAATAAATAAATACATATAAATAAAAGTGAATAAATTCATGCATATGGTTAAATAAAAACAGGAATTCAGAAATTTTTGAATATAAATTTCTAGGCGAAATAATTTGAGACATTATAATAAACCCGGTACTATTGAGGGTTGGGTTTAATTGAAGAGACTAATACACTTAAAGGAAAAGAGGACCTAAATGCAAATAAGGGAAATTATAGAGTATAAATACCCTCTCCTCACCAAAAATCTGGAGGAACCATAAGGAAAGAAAGTAGGAAGTTTTGTATCCATTCTTGCAAAATCAAGAGAGAAACACTAAAATTTGAAGAACTCATCCAAGATTAAGGGTTTATAGATGGGATAAACACTTGTGTGCAAGGGATTAACAAGAAAATTGAATAAGAACAAAAGAAAGGAGGGAATTGAAAATCTTCAACTGGTTGAAGATCAAAATCTTAATTCGGACAGGGTAAGGTGTTCTAAACATGATCTTAAAAATTTATTTCAAATTCAATAATGAATTGATGCCTTGATATTGAATTATAGGTTAGGGTTCTTAGACATGAATTGGACAAAAAGTATTTATTGTTAAAATTAAATTAATTCATGTGTGGTATATAGTTTATGAAAGTATTGTGTGAAGGGAAGGGGGTGACGAATCTGGACAGACCCGTCTCCTAACTTTCGGTGACATTTCAGGTAGGAAGATGAGGGAACCTCATAGAAATTGTAGATTTGGATGTTAGCTAACCAAGGAAACTAGTCTTACTCAATTTGGAGATGTAGAACTTCAGTTATGGGTTGCCAACTGAGACTGAGTCATGACTGATTCTGTAGGGCAGTAGGACTTATTAGTTAATGAGCAATTTTGACTATCTTAGAGGCAGAACTGGGTTCTCCTTCCTTCAGAGAACTTGTAGCCTTGTGTCTTAGCTTTCTAACGAGATTAATCTCACTTAAAATGGAGTTCGAGAACTGTAGATATAGTTAAAAATCTGATGAGTGTTTAGACAGTAACAGTTTAATGTCTAGACAGTAACGGTTGGACAGTTTTAGTTCAATGTCTAGATAGTAACATTGGATAATAACAGTTCAATGTCTAGACAGTAACGGTTGGATAGTAACAGTTAAACAGTAACAATTCAATGTCTAGACAGTAACAGTTGGACAGTAATAGTTCAATGTCTAGACAATAATAATTGGACAATAACAATTCAAAGTTAAACAGTAATAGTAGACTTTCACGTGAATACTATATGTAACAATATAAAAGAATTGAGTCATACGAACACTTGCACATTGAGATACTAACTTTAAAAATATACATGATATATATATGTATGTTATTATGAGGAAATGAACATGCATAGAAAGTAACATATGAGTAATGGATGAATATGGATTCTCTATAATATCAGCTTGAAGAAATTTTTTAGTACTTAAAAGTGCATTTTTATCAAGGTTTTATATCATCATTTTGCACTTAAAGTATCAATAACTCCTTAACTAAAACATGTTTTATAATATCATGTCTAATACTATACGATACCATTAATTTATGGTAAATGTTCATCTTAAATGCAGGCCTATCACATAAACAAAAGGATTGATTGATGAGTTGAACTTCTGAAATTTAGAAGACAACAAGAGGGCCAAGCTTAGAAAAGAGATGCTGGTTCAGTCCAAACTAGAACACTGTTCGGTCATTGGATCACAACTGGAGTTGTAGAACTTAGATTTAGGTCTGCTCTATATGGATGGAAAGCTAAGACATAGGCCTAAAACTTTTGTAGGAGTCCAAGATTCAAAAAAGCTATTTTCAAGTTTAAATTGTAGCAACAACGGAGAAGTCCAAATCTGTCCTGTAGCCCAGACACTGTTTAGTGTTCAGCCTATATCTCGAGTTCTAGAAGTCCAAATGACCTCCTTTTTTTTTGTTGGAAAGTTGAGATAATTTCCTAGAACGTTCATGAAGACAGTCTGTTCAAATTCTGATGTTAGCAATGATGTTTTGTTCAGACAAGAAGATAAAGATTGTCACCAAGTCAAGATGTGGTCATCCACTTAACAATTAGTCAACAAATCAATAGTTTGAAATTTTGGGCTATAAAAGGAGGCATTTGTCATGCATTTAGGCATCTTGGTTTTCAGATCAAGATCATGCTCCTTATTTCTTTCGTTATATTTTTGTAATGTTTAAGTTTTATTTCATGTTATATTTTTCTTAATCTCTTGTTTATGCTTTTCATTTCTGTTACTATTCTTATGTTCTTTTGTTGTTTATTTATGTTTCTCTTCTTCATTATGTTTAGCTAAGTTTATTATGTCAAGGTTAAAAGGTTTCACTAATGGTATTAAGATAAGTATAATAAACTCAATATAGACTTCAATGCTTATATCCTAAACAACTTGCTATTAACATATCTTATCGTTTTTATCTTATTAATACTTAATACCTTACTTGTTAAATGATTAATCTAGATTTGTGTTGTATAACACTTGGTACAACAAATGCTTGGCACTTTTATAGCCAACCGTATGGTATAACCTACACCTGTGCTATGAAATGAACTTGATTTGTTATTAACATAAGTTAACATCATGAATTCCTGACAATATTTAAAAGTTTAGTGTTACTTAAATAAGATAATTAATATGATTATGTTAATAATGTATAATGAGCTATTAATGACAAATCATCTTATTGGAACCTTCTTTGTGTGTGGTTTCTAGTTGAGTAATAAAAAAAGTTTATATTATACTTATTTAAAATACCATTAGTGGATCCTCCAACATTGACAACTGTTTTTATCATTGTTTAATCTTTACATTAATCTTACATCTCAAAGTCCTCTGTAACTCATCATCATCATCATCATCATCATCATCATTATTATCATTTATAATTTATATAGTTAACCTCCTTGTGGTTCGACCCTGGTCTTACTGGGTTATTTATTACTTTGACACTCCTGCACTTGAGAGAAGACATCAATCTTTTGGTCGTGTCAAGTTTTTTGCGCCGTTGCCGGGGACGTAAATTCTTGTATAAATTATAATATTTATTTTATTTTCTCTTTTAACTTTTTTTTTATCTAACGTTTGTTTCTTTTCTTTTCTTTTTTTCCTTCCTTTTATTCTTTTCCTACACTTGCATGAGAGTTTGGTAATGTATATTAAATGGTAGACTTTGTAGGGTATCCTCATCATTCTCAGAAAATATGGCCGAAGAAGATAACTAGTTGCTTCATAATGAGAATAACCGTATTAGAACACTTTGAGACCACATGAACCCTATAAGAACAAGTGCACCCTCATGCATAGTTTTCCCTCCTGATGCATCTCATTTTAATTTTAAGCCAGTTATTATTCAACGTTTAACTTCTTTTCATGGCTTAGATTTAGAAAATCCATACTTGCATTTAAGGGAATTTGAGGAGGTCTGTAACACCTATAATGACTTAAATTGTAGTATGAACACCATCAGATTAAAGCTTTTTCCTTTTTCATTAAAAGATAAAGCTAAAACATGGCTATAAAATTTGATACCAGGATCCATTCATGTTTGGGATGAAATGCAATAACAATTTTTAAAGAAGTTTTTTCCATCTCATAGAACAAACTCTTTCAAAAGACAAATCACCACTTTCACTCAAAAACCAGGGAAAACATTTTACCAATGTTGGGATAGGTATCACGACTTGTTTAATACTTGCCCTCATCATGGTTTTGAAACATGGAGATTGGTTTCACATTTTTATGAAGGGTTAACACCTAAAGATAGACAAATGGTGGAATTGATGTGTAATGGAACTTTTGAAGATAAAGACCCTAATGAAGCAATGGAGTACCTAGACTTGCTAGTTGAAAATGCTCAAAATTAGGACACAACAGGCACTTATGAGGCACCAAGTAAAACTCAACCTCATACATCTAGCGGAGGAATATACAACCTTAGAGAAGATCATGACCTCCAAGCCAAGTTTGCATCTTTAGTTAGAAAAGTTGAGGCACTAGAATTGAAAAGGAGTGGTCAATTAAAATCTGTTCAAGATATTGCGTGTCAAATCTGTGAAACCAATGAACATTCAACCAATAACTGTCCAACTTTGCCTTCTTTCAAGGAATGCCTCTATGAACAAACCCATGCTTTAAACATTTTCCAAAGGCCCAATCATAACCTACACTCACAAACATACAACCTTGGTTGGAGAAATCACCTAAATTTCAGTTGGAAGAGTGATAACAATAATACACAAACTTCACAGCCACCATTTCAAGCACACCATAATTTCCAAAATTCTCATGGATATGTAACTCCTTATGCTCCACCTCCTAGAAGAAGTCTTGAGGAAACATTGCATGCATTCATTGAAAAGCAGAAGACAATCAACACTCAAAATGCTCAAACCATGATAGATCTAAAAGATGTTCTTACAAAATTCACATCTGCTTTCAATTTTCAAGAGAAAGGTAAGTTTCTATCTCAACCACAGAAAAATCCAAAGGGGCAGTACAATGTAAATGCAAGTAGTTCCGGAAGCCAACACATGGATCAAGTCAAATTAGTCATCACTCTTCGCCATGGTAAGGTTATTGAAAAACCCATTCTTAAACCTTGTGAGAAAGAAGATGAGTCAATCTTTGAGGGTAAGGAAGGGGTTGAATCTGAACATTACAAAGAATAGACTGATTTCCCACCAGCACTTCCATTTCCTCATGTCATGACCAAACAAAGGAAAGTCAATCACAACTCTAAAATCTTTGAAACTTTCAAACAGGTAAGGATCAATATACCTTTGTTAGATGCTATTAAACAAGTATCTTCTTATGCTAAATTTTTGAAAGATTTGTGCACTGTGAAGAAAACTGAATGTGAAAAAGAAAGCCTTTTTAGCCGAACAAGTAAGTGCCATTTTTCAAAACAATAATGCTTTGAAATATAAAGACCCTGGTTGTCCTATAATTTCTTGCTTTATTGGAGAGCATAAAATTGAAAGAGCTTTACTTGATCTTGGAGCTAGTGTGAATTTACTTCCATATTCAGTTTTTTAGAGTCTCAATCTAGGTGAGTTAAAACCAACTTTTGTAACTCTTTTACTTGCCGATAGATCTGTAAAAGTGCCTAGAAGAATAATTGAGGATGTGTTAGTACAAGTTGATAAATTCATTTACCTTGTAGATTTTATTGTTTTGGACACACAACCTCTTGAAGCATGTAATTCATTTCCTGTTATTTTAGGACGTCTGTTTCTTGCAACTTCTAATGCATTGATTAATTGTAGGAATGGACTGATGAAGCTATCATTTGAAAACATGACATTGGAGATGAATATTTTCAACATTTGCAAAAACCTAGAGATGATAATGATTTACAAGAAGTAGATTTTATTGAAGAATTAGTTTATGATCAACTTGAATATACTTTGAGTAAAATTGAGTTTGATGAATCTGAAGATTTGCAAATGATTTATTCTTAGGAAGAAATCACAGATGAAAAAGGCATCAAAAATGTTGATGCTAATCTTTTATCAAGAGTGACAATAGATTCGACATCCGACATCACACAAATCGATGATTACTTTCCTGACAAATCCTTACTTTCTCTTAGATCAATGCCTTGGTTTGCTAATTTTGTCAATTTTCTTTCTTCATGAGATTTGCCAGCTCATTGGAGTACCCAAGACAAAAGAAATTTTTTGAACGAAGTGAAGAACTTTTATTGGGATGACCCTAACTTATTCAAATATTGTCCTGATCAAATATTTTAAAGATGCATTCCTGACAATGAGGTAAGTAGTGTCATTAAATTTTGTCATTCTAAGGCATGTAGGGGTCATTTCTCATCAAAGAAGACAATTGCAAAAATCTTACAATGTGGATGTTATTGGCCCACCATGTTCAAGGACACGTATTCATTCTGTAAAACTTATGAAAATTGTCAAAAAGTTGATATTGATCAAAAAGTTTTACTTTATAATTCTCAACTCCATTTATTTCCTAGAAAGCTAAGATCAAGATGGAGCGGTCCATTTATTGAGAAACATATGTATCCTTATGGGGCCTTTGATATTGAGAATCCAAAGAATGACATTGTTTGAAAGCTTACTTTGATAATTTTTCTAGTGAAAATGAATCCATTGGTTTGAATGATCCTGTAGATGAAGGTTGATTATTTTGTTTTTCTCACATTGTTTTTGTGTTTCTTTTTGGTGTGACTTATGTTTTGCTAGTCTCTCTCACCCTGGTCAAATGGCAGATAACGGTACTCCATGACTCTTAAGTCGGTTCTTTCAGTTTCCTATGATAATTGATATTTGTGTATATATTTGTGCAATTCTTTGCTCTTTCTCCCTTCTTTGAATCTTTTCTCCAATTCTCATTTGAAAATGGACACCATTCTTGAAAAATTGAGAAAGTATTTTCTCACGCACTTTTGCAAAGAAACGTCATGCAAACGACTGAAAGTTTGTCACAGATGTGCCAAATGGACTTGTAATGCAACATGTCATTCTTTAGGAATGGTATCTGTAAACTGTGAAGATAAAATACAATTCATTAAGGATGACCTGAGTAAGGGGTCTTTAGATAATCTTCTATTGACTCTTGAGACGCATCCTAGTGGAGATGTGCATTGTGCAATTCATGATTTATGGCCACAATTCTATAAAGAACATGCTCGACATAGTCTTAAGAATCTGACTAAAAAAAGACCTTGTTTGCTAATTTTTAAGAAAACTGGATGGGAAGCCTATCCTCGACCCATAGAGGTCGTTTAAGCCGTTCTTTGACGTAAAACCAAGGGAAGATGTGAGCCACAATCACAACTACGATTTAAGCCTTAGTTTGTAAAAATTTATGTCTTTTGGTTTTATTAATAGCATAATTATTGTGTTTTGTTATTTTTTATATTTGTTTAAGTGTGTTTCAAGTTTGTTAGTGTTTGCTGTTTCAGATGATGTCTTCTATACTTTATCTTTCTACCTTAGGACATTGAGGACAATGTCTCGTTTTGGTTGGGGGGAGAGCGTAGTAGTTAAAAAAAAAACTAACTAATTGCTTTTGTTTTTAATAAAACCATTTGACGAAACTATTGTTACTAGGATGGTAGAGTAAATGAGTTCTTGAGACGCATCTTAGTAAACATTCTTAACAAGGTCTATCAGAATACTTCTTCAAATATTCAGGTTTACAAACTCTCGCAATATTATCAATTGATTCTACTTATATACTCATTTAAAAAGTATTCCTAAACTTTCATTTTCACACACACACACTTTAACATAAGATTGTGGGTTACATATTGGATTATTACATTATTTATTTTCTTTTGTTAAAGGTAACAACTAAGGGAAAGGGATAGTATATTTGCAAAAAAAAAAAAAACAAAAAAAAATGATAATAAATGTAATTAAATAAATAAATAAAAATGTAGATAATTTTGGTTTTGTAGCATCCCTAACCTAAGCAATTAAGCCCGAAGGGGTGTTTTAACACCTAATACCCTAAAGTCAACTGACTTTGGAGCTATTGGCTCAGTGCTTGTTACATGGGTTAAGGAGAAAAGCTTAAGGGAATCAAACATTGCACTATCTACTTATCAGTATCTGCAACCCGAGTTACTAAGCTCGTAAGGGTGTCTCAACAGCTAATGCCCTAAGACCAACTGGTTTGGGAGTCATTAGCCGAAAGCTCGTTACATGGATTAAAGATGCATTGTGTTTTAAGTTATATGTATATATATAGAAAAAGAAAAAGAAAAAGAAAAAAAAAGATAATAATCCCAACCCAAGGAAATTAACCTTAGAAAAACATTAAAACATAATATTGTTTTCTTCCAATAAAAGCCCCATCATCTATGTTTTAATACATTGAGCACATAAAAAGAAAGTTTATTAATATTTTGTTTAAGAAGTATAAAGCAAATACATAAATTTAATGAGAGTTTGTTTACTTGGATAGATTAATGGAAGTTGAATGATGAATGCCTTGCTTTGTGGAACTTACAAATTATTTTTCTATTTTAACGCTTTAATTACTAGGGACTAGTAAGAAGCTGGTTGGGGGGGTGTTTAGTACTTAAAAGTGCATTTTTATCAAGGTTTTATGTCATCATTTTGCACTTAAAGTATCAATAACTCCTTAATTAGAGCATGTTTTATAATATCATGTCTAATACTATAAGATACCATTAATTTATGGTAAATGTTCATCTTAAATGCAGGCTTATCACATAAATGAAAGGATTGATTGATTAGTTTAACTTCTGAAATTTAGAAGACCAGGAGAGGGCCAAGCTTAGAAAAGAGATGCTGGTTCAGTCCAAACTGGAATACTGTTCGGTTATTGGATCATAACTGGAGCTGTAGAACTAGGATTTAGGTCTACTCTATATGGATGGAAAGCTAAGACATAGGCCTAAAACTTTCATGAGGAGTCCAAGATTTAAAAAAGCTATTTTCAAGTTTAAATTGTAGCAACAACAGAGAAGTCTAAATCTGTCTCGCAGCCCAGACACTGTTTAGTGTTCAGCTCATATCTCGAGTTCTAGAAGTCCAAATGATCTCTTTTTTTTATTGGAAAGCTTAGAGAATTTCCTAGAATTTTCATGAAGACAGTTTGTTCAAATTCTGATGTTAGCAATGGCGTTTTGTGAAGACAAGAAGATAAGGATTGTCACAAAGTCAAAATGTGGTCACCCACTCAACAATTAGTCAACAAATCAATAGTTTGAAATTTTGGGCTATAAAAGAAGGCATTTGCGATGCATTTAGTCATCATGGTTTTCAGATCAAGATCATGCTTTTTATTTCTTTCTTTATATTTTTGTAATGTTTAAGTTTTATTTCATGTTATGTTTTTCTTAATCTCTTGTTTATGCTTTTCATTTCCTTTACTATTCTTATGTTCTTATGTTGTTTATTTATGTTTCTCTTCTTCATTATGTTTAGTTAAGTTTATTATGTCAAGGTGAAAAGGTTTCACTAATGGTGTTAAGATAAGTATAATATAAACTCAATATGGACTTCAATGCTTATATCCTAAACAACTTGCTATTAACATGTCTTATCATTTTTATCTTATTAATTCTTAATACCTTACTTGTTAAATGGTTAATCAAGATTTGTGTTGTATAACACTTGGTACAACAAATGCATGGCACTTTCATAGCCAACCATATGGTATAACCTACACCTGTGCTATGAAAGGAACTTGATTTGTTGTTAACATAAGTTAACATCATGAATTCATGACAATATTTAAAAGTTTGGTGTTACTTAAATCAGATAATTAATATGATTATGTTAATAATGTATAATGAGCTATTAATGACAAATCATCCGATTGGAACCTTCTTTGTGTGTGGTTTCCAGTTGAGTAATGAAAAAAGTTTATATTATACTAATTTGAAATACCATTAGTGGATCCTCTAACCTTGACAACTGTTTTTATCATTGTTTAATCTTTACATTAATCTTACATCTCAAAGTCCTCTTTGACTCATCATCATTATTATTATTATTATTATTATTATTATTATTATTATTTATAATTTATATAGTTAACCTCCCTATGGTTCGACCCTGGTCTTGCCGGGTTATTTATTACTTCAATACTCCTGCACTTGGGAGAAGACATTAATCTTTTGGTCGTGTCAGGAATCATAACCAAAAACTTCCTTATGATTCAAGAGGAGCAACCAGGATTGGATCTTCTGTTAGGGGAGGTCGCGAGACAGGCAAAGCAGGTGCGTGATTTTCCTCCTATGTGCACTTATAGAATTTAAAATTCTTCTGGTGAATGCAATTACAATAAATATCATGTTTAGTGTAAATAAAGTCTAAGGTATTTACAAGATTAGCTTCGGCTAATGGCATCCGTGTTAGGATTGCCGAGAGATGAATTACAAGATTAGCTTCGGCTAATGGCATCCGTGATAGGATTGTCAGGAGATGAATTACAAGATTAGCTTTGGCTAATGGCATCCGTGATAGGATTACAAGATTAGACTTTGCAAGGTCACCCAGTTCATGCAAGTAAATAAGAGTATTCAAATTAAGAATATGCAAATGAGTGTTAATTGGGTTTAAAAGATTTACAAGCAAAATATAAGTTGTCTGTTAG
>Ga0307516_10008651_pt1 | contig 11471 bp, 15 predicted proteins | sample 19_EM_MG_FD_203310 | JGI IMG/M metagenome (GOLD analysis project Ga0307516, IMG submission 203310) | Populus trichocarpa ectomycorrhiza microbial communities from riparian zone in the Pacific Northwest, United States - 19_EM | ecosystem: Host-associated > Plants > Roots > Unclassified | place...
TTCTAGGTGAGTCGTTTCGACTTCTTTCGTTTGGCTGATGTTTATTCGCTCGATCTTGAGCCTTCCGCGTCGCCGTCGACGCCTGACGAGTCCGTACGGACGCCTTTCGGATTGGATGGGTGGCCCAGACGACACTGGTAAGTCGTTTTGTCGCGATCTTGGGCTGCAGCGCGTATACTGACTTTTTGCAGCTAGCAGCGCTGCCTCGACTCGCGTTGAGTCGGCGTCGCCGCCGCTAGTCGTGCCGTTCGCGTCGCCAACGTCTCTGTTTCCATCGCCGTCGCCGTCGCCAGCCCTCTCGCCCTCGACACTAGGCCCAATCGCCTCGTCTCCGCTCTCAGGTCGTCCAAAGACGATTCTCCGCGTTGGTATCGCGATCGGCGCGTTGAACGGTACGTACACGTCTATACCGTCTGCGCTGACCTTTCTCCATCGACTAGGAAGCTTGGCCCTCGCGATTTCGATCGCGTTAGGTGAGTTTCGCGTTTTCGGACCGTTTTGACGCGTTCTGACGGTTTCCGCTTTATTTTCAGTCGTTTCCGTCGCGTTTCCAACGCTGCGCGTGTCCGTATGCGCGCTCGACCTATCCGCATGGCTCCCGTGGCCATCTGGCCCGTCTGAGTGCCGTTTTGCGGTCACCGTAGGTGAGTTCTGTGTTTTTGACTCCTTTCGTGGCGTGCTGACGGTTTCGGTCGCGTTTACAGCCGTTATCGCGTCCGTTCCAACGCATGACGCGTGCGTGCGTGCGCTCGACGTATCCGCGTGGCTCCCGTGGCCGTTTGGCTCGCCTGGGACCCATCTTGTGGTCTCTACAGGTAAGTCTGGCGGTTTTGCTCGCTTTCGGGGTGTACTGACGGTCTGGGTCGCGTTTGCAGGTGTTATCGCGTCCGTTCTGACGCACGGCACGTCCATGGGCCCAGTCGACGCGTCCGCATGGCGTCTGACGCCGTTCGTCGCGTTTACGACGCGATTCGCGCCTCCAGCTCCCAGGTACGTCCCTGCACCCTCATAACTGCTCATACCAGCCGTTTCAGCGTGGTTCGACACATCCAGAGTGTCCGTCCAGCCTGTCGACCCATCCGTTTGGCAGCTCGAAGCATCCGCTCCGTTTCCAAGACGATCCGCGTGGCATGCACGCAATCTCGTGCGTCCAAGGCATACGCGCGGTATTCCACCGCCGTTTGGGGCCTCCGACTCGATCGACACAATTACGAGTGTGTCTGACTCGTTTGGGGTATCCATGGACTCGACTTCACGGCCTGGACCGCTGTCCGTCTCGTCAACGCACGCATCCGCGCTCGTACCACCTCCGCAGCCCTCTGACTCGACTCCATCAACGTTTACGAGCCCGAGTCGCTCGTACGAACCATCCGCATGCTCAACAGCTGCGTTAGATGCGTTCTCGCCGCTTTTTGGGTCGCTCGCCTCGCCGCTCGCACATCCTGTCCACTCCCCCTCGAGCGGTACTCCATGTGCACTAGGTACGTTCGCGTTTGCGTTTTCGTTGCGCTGATGGCTTTCTTTGCAGTAAAAGTTAGTTTGTTGGGTTTGCGACTCATGTTCGCGCTCCTCGTCGCCCTCGTCGACTCCACTAGCCCTCTCCGCCGGTTCTCCGCCCAGCAAGGCTGTCCTGTCGACGTCCGCGATCTTTCGTCCGCCCTCGTCGACTATATGGACTCTCTCCGCCGGTTCTCCGCCCAGCGCAGCCTTTCCGTCGACGTCCGCGTCCGATTCGCGTGGTTTGGCCATTTTGACCATTCCGTTCGTGCGTTCTGCCGTCACGACGCTCTCCGCCACCTCCCGCTCGCACTCGCTTGGCTCGCCTTCAATTGGCAGCCTCGGTGTCACCTGCGGTGAGTCCTGTGGTTCGTTTTGCATCTCGTGCGGCGCACTTTCGAGTACGACAAGTGTCGTCTCTATGCACTTGGCGCTAGTGCGCTTCGCAGGTGCTTCTGCACTCGTGCGTGGGTCTTTGCGTCCGACAATTCTGTCGTCGACATCTTCATTGCCTCGGGTGAGGTCTTTGGTAGGAAGTGGGTCTTCCCGTTCTGCGTTCGCATGCCTCTCTGCGGCTGCGTTCGCGCTCGTAGGAGTTTCTGCTGACGGATGTCGTTTGTCCTCGTTTGCGCAGGTCGCGAGTTTCTTCGCGCGGGGGTCTGCAATTGGATCGCGGTCGCGGAAACGTTTCGCGAAATATTTGAATACTTGATGCGCGGTGTTGCGACGAAGTCGGATATAGATAGAAATATGGATGGTATCATGTAGTAGCTCGTGTAATAGATCATTGCACCCTTCCCAATCGTTGTCCGGTTCGCCAGCTAGGACACCTAGCCAACTTTTTGTGGCTGCGTGCTCGAGTAACTTCGCGCGGTAAATTTTCCAATTTTGTCCGTCGAGTTCGAGTGCGGGAATTTTGACCATTTCACTTGATTTGTCCAGTGGGTTCCTTTTCTCCTGGTATTCCTTTCCTCCTGGCTAGGCAGAGCCAGGGCTCATAACCTATAGAAAGGTGGTGGTCTGCACAGGGAAGGTCTAGCCTGAAGGAAGAGAGAAGGAGAGCTGTAGTGTAACCTCAGTAGTCTGGCAAGCTACTGAGGGACTATAGTAATAGAAACTACTGTAGTGCGATGTATGCTTATGTAAGTATGTAAACAAACCATAACAGTCTGTTTATAACTCCAACAAACACTGCAGTTCCGAATGAGGTATGTGGCCCTATTCCAAAGGTGCTCCGAAAATTGGTCTGTCGTGTTGCTGAGGTGCTTCGTGATCAACGTCATGAACTTTTGGTCACTGCCTCTAGTCCTCTTGTCCAAATCCAACACTATTAGAAGTTAAATATAGTAGTATTGTAGAACATTGAGACTCACTAATGTTTTCTGGAACCCAGATATGATGAGGCAACCTTTTCATGCAATTGAACACACTCTGTGCCAATGCATCCTCCACGGATCTTTTATCAATATCCACGATTGACGCTACTTGGAGTGAGGCACAAAGAATTTCAGATGTGCCTTCAACAGCCTTGGTCCAACTTGTCAACCTTCAAACTTGGACCTAAGTTGAACTAGAAAAAATAAGCTTATTCGAAATAATCATGGGATTGACAAGAATACTCACGTGGTTGACAGAAATGCAGCGCCTCCTTGGCTGGAGGCTCTACTACTAGTGGTGTTGTAATAACAACAGGGTCATGCGGCTGAGCCTGCTGCTGAAATTCTGGCAGCAGGGTGCCTGAATGCGCTGGTACTACTAAGATGGGGTCCTGAGAGTTTGACGAGAACGAAAAGCCCAAGTTGGTATCATTGGGCCAAGCTTGAACAGGAGGTGGATCATAGCAGGGCCAGTAAAAATTCGACAAACCGTCAATGAAGTTATCTACTAGTTCCTCTGTGTAGCTTGGATAGCCGCTATCAGCATCCAACTGATCAGGAGCATACTGATACTGAGGATTACTAGGATGACCATCCAGCAGTGGGAGCCTGCCATCTGGACCCATAGTAGGACTGAAATCATACCAGCAGGAGTCCATACTGTCGGATGAAGTGGCAGCGTAGGTGACCACTGACCACATGAGTATTCCTCATTGTTATCAAGATCAATTAAGCTTTCTTTTTGGGTAATATCAGCAATATCAGCTGGCTCCGAGGTCAGATATGGATACTACTAGGCTAGTAGTACTACTAGTACGTAGTAGCTCTGCTTCATGGTGAAATTATGTACATGAACTTCTGGTCGACATACATGCATCAAGGTAAAAGGTGAACCCTCCCGACTGTGCAGATTTTCTAAGCCATACCCTTCATAGCACCTCGTGACATGCCGATAGCATGAGAGAAGTGGCTTAGAAGGATGCCATGCTGATGTAAAGGTGAATTAAATTCTTATATAAATGATGGTCCCTACCACTCAGCCCTGATGCATCACTATCTGACAAATCAGTGTTGCACAAGTCTTCATTGTCCAAATCCTCATCAGAAAACGGTCTGTTCACCCTCGTCGAGGTGTATAGCTGCAATGGGTTGCAAGATTTGATTCCTCCTGGTGAAGTTAAGAATGCTCCAACAGTAACCAGGACCACTTTTACTTCCGCTACCCAAGCTCACAATCTGCCTCCGAAATATCTTTGTTGTCTGACTCCAACAGACTTGACAACTGAGCAAATTGATTATCTGATTTCAGATATTGCTGAGGTTGAGAAGTGCACACAGAGCTGGGGAAGAGAAAGCTGGGGTAGATATAGATTATTGAGATGAACCGAAGAAGACAAGTATGGCTGCTGGCAAAACAGAGTCGCTATGAAAGTCCTCGGGTGTTTTCTTGAGTTGACTGAGGAGCATACTATGGGCTCTCCCAGTCAGTATGTCTTGTTCTTGTAGAAAGTTACTCTAGACGCCTTTCCTGCTTGAAGCGTAGATCTCCACATTGCTGTCAAATTCCACGCATGCAGCCTCTGACCACGAATTACGAGAAGAACCAGAAGTAACGAGTGCCTTCAAGGAAGCTAGAGGGAATTGTAACACGATCAGCTTACCGCACACTTGCCCTTGCAAGTCATTGGAGTAGATAGTCAAGCCATGTAGCAAGTTAACATCAACAGCCACCCTTCCTGCAAGGAAAGTAGCATTCAGAGTTTCTAGAGAGAGCTTGACGAAAGTTACTGTCAAACATATAAGAGGTCTAAACACACTCAATACATATATTGCTTACAATCAAGGTCAGCGGGGATGCTAAATTCTCCAGCAGGGGCATTTGCCAAATCAGTATAATTGGTTCAGAAAGCATCTAGAACAGCAAGGGCTATTCGTGCTTCAAGAATTGAAAATAGTGTTTTCACACTGTCAAGGCTAATTTCCCAAACACATACATATGTACGTGTCTGGGGAGGAGGTCCAAATAGCCTGTTGGCCGTGATATTGATTCCTACAACTATCAGTAGAAGCGATGTTGTGATACTTACTGTACTCACCATCAATAATCAACACCTCCTTAAGCCAATGGCATTCATTCCAGAAGAAAGCATCCTCTGAGCAAGCTTCCACAATACATCCTCTGGTTTCCCCAACATTTAGAGACATGTCTACTATGAAGTTATGACTGACCCTTGGTTCGCAATACCTAGACGTACCCATGAAGTGGTCATGCGACCTTAGATCCAATTGAAGCTCTGGGAATGTCAGGAGCAATGATGCACCAACATCATCAGAAGGCATAAGGTCACCACTGCACTTCTCATAACCGGGTAAACCCGCAGGTAGTAACATTGATCCACGTCATGTAGCGTCAAAGAGATAGTTACTTGAAGGGTGTTCACCTGTTGAGCATTAGCTAGTATCCGACCAGTCCTTCAAAATACCCGGATATACCTTTCCAGCTGTGTATTTCTGTTCGACAGGGTCTCCAACTTGGCCATTAGCGCATTTGTCCAAATACTCGACGAGTGTTGTAAAATGAGTGAAAGTGCCAAAATAGTTTTCACGAAGCACCATGCAACACCTGACCACCCATCCAAGCACTTTGAAAGAAACATCACCTGCCTAAAACGGCTCAGCAAAGTGCCGACAGACTCAAGTCTAACTCACAGACTCACAGAAATGTGAAGTTTGAGCTGGTCAACTTTGTCAGGATGTACTTCAGCCCAATTGTAATACGAGGCCTGGATGCGAAATAAACGTGCACGAAGCACCTGTTGCTCCTTACCCTGGTTATAAAGAGACTGAGTATTCCACTTCGGCAACGAGACCGAAGCGATTAAATCAGAGATTTCAACCAAAAATGGAATCAGTGATGCCTCAGGGCAGTAGCTGTTCAAAGGAATGGTCACCACGCTGTGGTAGTGAGGAGCACGTAATGTCATGATTGCTGATTAATAATCAGACATAGCAATAGTAACATCAACACTAACTGTTTTCATCTTTGACCAATGGCTCATCAATGATATTTTGATCATTGGCATATAGGTTGAGGTCAAAGTGAAATGGGTCCACTTCGGATAGGTAGATAGTTGGGACAAATTGGTGCCACTCTGTTGGTGGTCCTGTTGTCCAATCCCGAGACAGATCTATGACCATATTGATATGATCCCGCAACACGGAGATGATAGGTTGCCGCAACAAAACTGTGAACACCCACTTGCATTCCGAGTTCCATTGAAGTGGAGCAGGAAGTGCTGCGTGCACCTAACCCCCGGTTAGACTTCTAATATAAGAGAAAAGGATTTCAACGTTACCCTGCATGATTCAGCTATGGTGAGTTTGCTGTCATTTAAACTTGAGGTGACTTGGACAGAATCTTGAATCTCTAATCGCGATTCATAGCCGTTGGGGCCTATAATCATTGGGACAAGGTAACTAATAGAAGAACTGTCTCCTGCAGTGACATGAAGGAACACAGGTTCACATGTCCTGGGTTTGAGACCATCGGTATGATCATCCCACTGCCAATTCTTTGACCCTTCACGAAAGGGCAATATCAGAGAGGTTTTCCCTCAGAGCTCAACAAAGACTTTCATTGAAGTCCAAATTCACTTGTCTCCAGGCTTGAGACACCGGGACACCGCTAAATCATGATATGTTGGAGGGAAAAAGGTCCGCTGAAGGTGAACGCTGCAGAATTCCTGCTTGAGTACCCTTCGACCAAAAAAATAATCACTTACCGCTGACGATCCACCCAGGGCCTGTATCAGATAACACCACTGTGAATAACGAGATCCATACCCCATTCTGGGGGAAGGTCGCCATTCCCAATATCATATGAATCAAGACCCATCCCAATGGGACCTGTTGCCTCCGTGGGCACCTCACCTACTATGTCAGTGTAGTAGGAAAACTCAAGTGTGGGGGCCTCCATAATGCGACGCTCGATTGCATACTCAAGTTTTGTGAAATCAGTTTTGATGCAGTCGTTCTCATCTACACTGTTATGGAACATCTGCTGAGGGACGAAATGTGTGCTTCCATAACCACTGGCGGTAGCCCGGTGGGGATGGAATAAGGAGGAGTATAACTTGAGCCCCCTCCAAACCTTCGCAAAAACCCCATGAGACGGGTAAAGAAGTGGAATACGATCTGTATAGCTGCAATGTGGCTCAGACACGGCCTCCAAGTAAGTAGGCTACACTCTCACCTCGAAGCCTCAGTAACTACACGGATGGAATGACCCATGTTGGGCATGGCTCCATGATAGCTGGGGTTCCTAACGAGATGAATCATAGTGTTCTGGATCCTCAGGTTCAATAGTTGCTTATAAAGATCACATCTTGACCTGGCCTGAGGCTGCATCAACACGCTTGTATGGTATCCTCTCGCGAGAATGTACCGGTACAATTCCAAATGTACCATCTGCACTATGACATTCTGCGACCATTAAAGTCGGAGTAGAGGCATTGCCACATACTATGGCACATTTGAAGGCTACAATCGATATCGGCAGCAGGTCTTTGGAATCAATATAGGGCATTTGGCGTTTGATCCAATTTAAAGCAGCATGGATGATTGGCGGGGCTTTGATATTGGTGAGGGACGCAGGAGGATACAAACCTTGAGGTAATCCTTTCATTATAAGGACCACACAAGGGGATACAATTGAGCAGCATACCTTCCAAGCCGGACATCCTGGAGAACAACTGCCAAGGTGGCAATGTCTCAGAAGTACGAGGTGTGCTCACTTGCATCTGCAAAATAATATAATCATATGCTGTAGTTTTGTTGTAAAGAAACCATTCGAAACCATGAATGGCCACTTTGATGCGACAAGGAGGGAAGCTATGGTGTTGGTTGACTTACAATATGTCAGCTGTGGATTTTTGTGAGGACTTCTCGCTTACAATCTTCTCCCCTGACGTGTTCCTGGGCTAGGTCATCCTTGGTCATGGTGGCACATAGCCAATATCTCCAAGTAATCTGAGCCTTCACGACATTAATTGTCTGGTTACTTGAGTGATAGTAGACGTTCTTGAGGAGAATTCTTGCAGAAAGTAGTGAAAAATGGATAGATCCTGGGGACATGGTTCCTGTCAAGAAGTCTTGCAGAGGACACATTACTACCCACCAATCTGAATCCATATGCTAGAACCTCCCTGGTTCCAAAACCTTATCCTCAGAAGTAGTCCAATGACAGCCACAAATAAGTAGTTCCACATGCCTTGGTGGATTACCCATCGCAGATTAGAATGTATGGCACCACTGACTCGTATTCAACACAATCTGTATGTCTCATCTTTGTGCATGTTGTATGCAGCTTATTTTTCTACTATGCAGGGAGAACTTGAGCACCGTACAAGCAAAATTCAATTTGCCAGGACTAGTCACAAGGTGTACATATCCCAGTTAGCATCCATAGAGCAGTGGCAAGTCCACATTTGCCGCATCCATATGAAACGTGATGCGCTCAATCTGGCATATCCTATTCCAAACGAAGTTGAGGAGCACCACATTATCAGCCAATCTCAAAACTTCCCGGAGAACCTCACAGGTTTCATGCAAGTTAATATGGGAGATCCCACTGTTGAAGTAAGTCTTCACAGCTCTTATGATTTGGTTGCTGGACTCATTGTTATGACCTACTACTATGAGCATTTCATTTTGAAGTTAAGGGCTCACATCCTCCCTTGCATTGCAGCCGTTCACCAGGAGATGAACCCTCAGGCAACACTGGACTCTGCAGTTCATGTCTTGAATGAGACCGTGCTTCAAAGCCCTCCATCATAGCTAAACCATGTACTTTTCAAAGGAGATTGGATCTACTGCCACTGTCTACTTCATGTCAACTATACCACTTATGACCTTCAATGGGAATTTGATTCCATAAACCCCCGCACCGATCATCGTGACATTATGTTATTGTCCAGCTCAGATGGCGATTGTCGTCACCCCTTTTACTATGCATGAGTGTTGGGGATTTTCCATGCCAACATTATATATACTGGACCTGGGACTAAAGACTTTCAGTCACGGCAGATTGAGTTTTTATGGGTACAATGGTTTGAGGTGATACAAGATCATTCCTCACTGTGGGAGCAACAAGCCCTTGACACTGTCAGGTTCTTACCGGTAGCTGATAAGGATGCCTTTGGTTTTGTCAACCCTGCCAATGTACTGAGGGGCTGCCATGTTGTCCCTGCTTTTGGTGATGGTCAACTGCATCCCAAGGGTGCTTCACTGTCTTGATGGGCAGGCGATTCAAATGACTGGAAGCGATACTATATTAACTGGTGAGTTCCTGGATGGCACCACTTAAATTTAAATCAGTCTAACTCAATTATATTGTCTAGCTTTGTTGATCGCAACAGCATCAGTTAATTCACAGTCTTTTTCCCCTTCTCTGTCTCATTCAAATGGATGTGCCGTGGAAGATTACAGAAATCTCACTGATGAGGTCATTGAAGGTGACCACTTGGCTGACAGTACTCTGGCTGTTGAACTGGACCTCGAGCCCAAAGCTGAACCAGACTCGGAGTTGGATGAAAAGTCTGACTTGGAGTCCACTTTAGGGGACCATGTTGACATGTACAGATGCCAGGACTTGGATCCTTCAGCTGAATTTTATGAATTTTAACTAGCTGTATAATATTCCTACCATTGCTATACACCAGAAAAATTCACCCTTATTGGCATTTGATTGAGTACATGGCACTGTTGAGCCCACACTTGTTTGTGACCAGTGATCACACCATGGATTCTGACTTCACTTCACATCTGCTAGGTCAATGTTACATCTACCCGATGTCTTACAATGCCAGCCTGCTAGGTGAGTTCAGGAAGTCCATGATTGTCCAATGCAGTCTGACCCCAATTGGCATTGGGTTGTCATTTTCAGTTGTTTCTGTGTTGCCTGCAGATGGCCCATCTCTCCCTGCTCGGATGCCTGTCCCTCTTGCAATGTGCTCTTCTTCCACCAGACAGATGTCATCTCCGAGGACAACCAGCTCGAAGCACGAGCATGCAAGAAATGGCCCATTGGAAAACAGCACACCCTGTGCCACAAGCACAGCGACAAGGTGGGCTGTTTTTTTTCTCCATCAATACCACATTTAAAACATCATTTTAGCCCTTACCTGCACCACAACCAGCCTCAACCGTCTCTATCTCATAGTCTCTATCATCTTGTGCTTTGAGATCGTGCTCCTCATTGATGCAAATCTCCCTCGTTTACAAGCACCCTCTCGTCAGACCAGACCCAGCCACAGGACGTGTTTACACCTCTTCCTGCCTCTGTTATCATTCATAGTGATTCTCATCAAGCCTGGGTGCTCTGCAAGACAACCCAACCTAAGCAGTTACCCACTTGCAAAAAAAGATGTCAACCATGATCTGGATGTTCGCCTCCATAATAAAGATCTGGCTTCCCCTCACTGACTCTCCAACTTTTCATGGATGTACTCTTGTGATGGCACCTGTACGTCCCACACAATCACAGCGTCTTTGTGCAGTGTGTATCCATTCTGAGTCATGTTTGTTCATTGCTACAACAGCTTCCTTGGCACCTTCTGCCGTTGAGCCAGTCAGATTGGGCTCGCTGTTGAGCCATGGACCTTTTCCAGGGGCACCACAGCCACAAAACAAAGTCATGAAGACGCCCAAGCAGCGTTGCCTCGTCTTCTACCTCTCCCTGGTCTTTTCCCAGTGCACTTCAATTGCTCAACAAACCCCCCATTCCCCACAGTCATCCAGCTCTGCACCTCCCCGGACCCAGCAGTGTGGATGGTTGCCATTGAGTACTTATGCAACAACATCCCTTCTAAATATCCAGAGTACAAACTCTATGAGTTCATGAAGTTCACATTCATACCTGCAAAGAATGAAGATGGACTCCATCTAGGCACTATCCGAGAGGTAGTGCATTGATCATTTGTGGGTAGACACTCATGCTAAGTGGAATTTCCAGGTATTCAGAAATTCTAAGTGGAAGCTTCTCAGTTTTCTGGTTGTACAACCTGACTATTGGCAAGTTGCTGCCAGTAAGTTGGGGGTGCAGGAACACCCACCAACATTACATAGATTTTTACATGTGGCTAGGATGCAGGCATCTGAGCTCAGTTGTCCATGAAGAGTATAAAGTATTGAGTGAATTACCCAGCACAAAGACTGCCACTGAACTCTTGTTTTGGAAAGGCTTCCGCTGTTCCTCCATGAGCACATGCACACGCACTATGGTGTCATTTTCATGGCTCTCGAAACCGGAGAACTTCAAAGTGAGGGTCTTTGGGAAATTGACTATAGTCAAAACCCTCGCATCAGGAAATTGAAGAGGCTCTGCTCAAACTTTATCTAACATTACCATACATTATCACTGTCCACATATGTATCCATATGCATCATTCTGATACACAACTGGATCATGTTAATTACTGCCTGGGAGAGTTGTGAGTGATTGTCATTTGCATCCAGCATTATCAATTCTGTCAGATTGCTTGGCTTTATCAGATCAGCTCATCATTATCACAATAATGTGGCCAATCAGAAGTACATATA
>Ga0307516_10008652_pt1 | contig 11469 bp, 9 predicted proteins | sample 19_EM_MG_FD_203310 | JGI IMG/M metagenome (GOLD analysis project Ga0307516, IMG submission 203310) | Populus trichocarpa ectomycorrhiza microbial communities from riparian zone in the Pacific Northwest, United States - 19_EM | ecosystem: Host-associated > Plants > Roots > Unclassified | place...
TCGGCCTCTACCGCGTGTTCCTGTACGTGCTGATGATCGCCGAGATCCCGAGCCGGGGCGGCGCGGTCGGCAACCCGCGGTACACCTACCTGACCGGCCTGCTCGAGGACGAATTGTCCCGGCTGTGAGGTGATTCCGCATCTGCGAGCGTGATGTGCGCAACGGTTCAGCATCTGCCAGTCTCCGGGCGTTACCGCGCTCGCACCCGCGGGCCTAGTCTGGTCACCGTGACGATGTACCGGATCGGCGAGGCGGCCGAACTGCTCGGGGTCAGCGTGGACACCGTGCGGCGCTGGGTCGACGCGGGCCGGCTGGCTGCCGGGCGCGACGGCGCCGGGCACCGGCAGATCGCCGGCGCCGATCTGGCCGCGTTCGCCCGTTCGCTGGGCGACGAGCCCGACCTGGGATCCCGGCACTCGTCGGCACGCAACCGGATGCGCGGCATCGTCACGGCGATCATCCGAGATTCGGTGATGGCTCAGGTGGACATTCAGGCCGGCCCGTTCCGGGTGGTGTCGCTGATGAGCCGGGAAGCCGTTGACGACCTGGGCCTCGACGTCGGTTCGACGGCCACCGCGGTGATCAAGTCGACCAACGTGGTCGTCGAGCGAGGAGATGATTCATGAGGGCCAAATTCTGGACCGCGATCGCGTTGACCGCGGTGCTGGCGGCCGCCGGCGCCTGCGGCGCCAAGACCGGCGGCGACACCACGAAATCGCTGGCGAACCCATCCAGTTCGGCCGCCGTGTCCGGCACGATCACGGTGCTCGCCGCCTCGTCGCTGACCGAGTCGTTCCATCAGATCGGCAAGGATTTCGAAGCGGCGAACCCCGGAACAAAGGTCACCTTCTCGTACGGCGGCAGCTCCGGACTGGCCCAGCAGATCACCTCGGGCGCGCCCGCCGACGTGTTCGCGGCCGCCAGCCCGACCACCATGAAGACCGTGACGGACGCCGGCGACGGTGTCGGTACCCCGGTCACGTTCGTCAAGAACCAACTGGTCATCGCGGTGCCCAAGGGCAACCCGAAAGGACTGACCGCACTGGCCGCGCTGGCGAAGCCGGGGGTCAAGGTCGCGCTCTGCGCCGAGCAGGTGCCCTGCGGCGCCGCCGCCAAGAAGGCGCTGGCCAGCGCAAACGTGAAGATCACCCCGGTCACGCTGGAGCAGGACGTCAAGTCGGCGCTGTCCAAGGTGAAGCTCGGCGAGGTGGACGCGGCGCTGGTCTACCGGACGGACGCGAAGTCGGCGGCGAGCGATGTGGAGGGTGTCGAGTTCCCGGAGTCGGCGAGCGCGATCAACGCCTATCCGATCGTGGCGCTGAAGGCCGCCCCGAACGCGGCCGGCGCGGCGGCGTTCGTGGCCTACATCCAGAGCGACGCCGCCCAGAAGGTGCTCGCCGACGCAGGGTTCCAGAAGCCCTGAGGCGCCGGCCGGGAGCGCCGCTCATCCTCGCCGGTCCGGCGCTGATCGGGCTGGGCTTCCTCGTCCTGCCGTTGGCCGGGCTGCTGATCCGGGCTCCCTGGGCCTCGCTGCCCCGGCGCCTGTCCGAGCCGGGGGTGCTGGCCGCGCTGCGGCTGTCGCTGCTGACGGCCACCCTCGCGACGGGGTGCTGCCTGCTGCTCGGCGTACCCCTGGCCTGGATTTTGGCCCGGACCGGCGTCCCGGGCCGCAGGTTCGTCCGGGCGCTGGTCACCGTGCCGCTGGTGTTGCCGCCGGTGGTCGGCGGGGTGGCGTTGTTGCTGGTCTTCGGCCGGCGCGGGCTGGTCGGGGCTTGGCTGGACAGCACGTTCGGGTTCAGCCTGCCGTTCACCACGGCCGGGGTGGTGGTGGCGGAGGCGTTCGTCGCGATGCCGTTCCTGGTGATCAGCGTGGAGGGCGCGCTGCGCGGCGCGGACGCCCGATACGAAGAAGCCGCGGCCACGCTCGGCGCCAGCCGCTGGACCGCGTTCCGCCGGGTCACGCTGCCGTTGATCGCCCCCGGCGTGGCGGCCGGGGCGGTGCTCTGCTGGGCTCGGGCGCTCGGCGAGTTCGGCGCGACGATCACGTTCGCCGGCAACTTTCCCGGGCGGACCCAGACCATGCCGCTGGCCGTCTATCTGGCCCTGGAGCAGGATCTGGACTCGGCCATCGTGCTCAGCCTGGTGCTGCTGGTGGTCTCGGTGGGGATCCTGGTCGCGCTGCGCGATCGCTGGCTGAGTGGCGGGCAGGCGCTGAGTGGGGGGCAGGCGCTGAGTGGGGGGCAGGCTCAGCCATGAGCCTGGACGCACGCATTCTGGTGCGGCGGCCCGGTTTCACGCTGGACATCGAGCTGCACGCGGAGCCGGGCGAGGTGGTCGCGCTGCTCGGCCCGAACGGCGCCGGCAAGACCACGGCGCTGCGAGCGCTGGCCGGGCTGATCCCGATCGACGACGGCCGGATCATGCTCGACGGGCGGCGGCTCGACGAACCGGCCGGCGGCGCGTTCACGCCGCCGGAGCACCGGCGGATCGGCGTGGTATTCCAGGACTATCTCCTATTTCCGCATCTGTCCGCCTTGGAGAATGTCGCGTTCGGACCGCGCTGCCGGGGCGTCCCGCGCCACACCGCACGCGCGGGTGCGCAGGCCTGGCTGGACCGGGTGGGCCTGGCCGAGCACGCCCGGAAACGCCCCCGGCAGCTCTCCGGCGGGCAGGCCCAGCGGGTCGCGCTCGCCCGCGCGCTGGCCACCGACCCGTACCTGCTGTTGCTCGACGAACCGCTCGCCGCGCTGGACGCGCGTACCCGCCTGGACACCCGGGTCGACCTGCGCAGACACCTCGCCGCCCACCCCGGTGCCACGGTACTGGTCACGCACGACCCGCTGGACGCGTTGATGCTCGCCGACCGCCTGGTGATCATCGAGGACGGCCGGGTGGTGCAGACCGGCGACGCCGCCGCCATCACCACCCAGCCGCGGACCGACTACGTGGCCCGGCTGGTCGGACTCAACCTCTATCGCGGCACCGCCGACGGCACCGCCGTCCGGCTGCCCGGCGACTTCACCCTGACCACCGCCACCACGCAGCAGGGCGACGTGTTCGTCGCGTTCCCGCCGTCCGCGGTGGCGCTTTATCCGGCCCGCCCCGCAGGCAGCCCGCGCAACACCTGGCCGGCCGTGGTGGCCGCGGTCGCCCGGCACGGCGACAACCTGCGGATCGAGCTCACCGGCCCGATCACGGTGGCCGCCGACGTCACACCGGCCGCCGCCGTCGAGCTCGATCTCACTCCGGGCCGGGAGATCTGGGCAACGCTCAAGGCGACGGAAGCGACGAGTTACCCCGCTTGAACGATAGATGATCTTCGCGTTCACGGTTTCCTCTGCCAAGATGTTCTTCTCGAAGGGGGACGCATGCGCGCAGTGATCCGGGTCGCGGCCGTGCTCGCCGCCCTGATGCTGCCGGCGACGGCGCTCGCGGCCACCGCGCCGGTCCCGGCGCGCGCCGCCACGCCCGAGACGCCCACTCTGCGCACCGTCACGCTGATCACCGGAGACCGCCTGCTCGTCTCGGTCGACGGCCGCTCGGCGACCCGCCTGCCGTCGCCCGGCCGCGACGAGTTCCCGCTGCTCTCCCGCACCGCCGACGGGCACCTCGAGGTGGTGCCGACGGACGCGGTCACGCTGCTCGCCGGCGATCGCCTCGACCCCCGGCTCTTTGACGTCACCGAGTTGCTCGCCGACGGCTACGACGACGCGGGCGGCGCGATGCCGCTGATCATCACCTACGCTCAGGGCGACCCGACGTCCGCGGTGCGCGCGGCCGCCGGTGGCGTCCAGGTCCGTGACCTGGACACGATCAACGGCCTCGCGGTACGGGTGAGCACCGCCCGAACCGCAGCGATGTGGCGGAGCCTCTCGGATTCCCGAGGGCTGCTGCCGGCGTACCGGAAGGTCTGGCTCGACGGGGTGGCCCGGCCGAGCATCGACGTCAGCGTGCCGCTGGTCGGTGCCACCGCCGCGTGGGCGCAGGGCTACACCGGCAAGGCGGTCGGGGTCGGCGTGCTGGACACCGGCATCGACTCCAGCCATCCCGACCTCGCCCAGGCCGTCGCCGCGTCGGTCGACTTCACCGATGACGGCGACGGCATCGACCGGGCCGGGCACGGCACCCACGTCGCGTCGATCATCGCCGGCAACGGCGCCGCGTCCGCCGGTCGCTACCGCGGCATGGCGCCGGACGCCCAGTTGTACAGCGCGAAGGTCTGCCGGGCCGGCCGCTGCCCGGAGTCGTCAATCCTGGCCGGCATGCAGTGGGCGGCCCGCGACGAAGGCCTGCGGGTAGTCACGATGAGCCTCGGCCGCCGCGACGAGCCCGGCGCCGACCTGCTCGAACAGGCGGTTGACGCGCTCAGCACCCGGTACGGCACGCTGTTTGTGGTCGCCGCCGGCAACGCCGGCAGGCGGGTCTCCTCCCCCGCCTCCGCCGACGACGCCCTGGCGGTCGGCGCTACCACGCTCGACGATCAGGTCGCCGGCTTCTCCGACCCGGGGCCACGAGTCGGCGACGGGGCCCTGAAGCCGGACATCGTGGCGCCCGGCGTCGGCATCGTGGCCGCCCGATCGAGCGCCTCCGGTCTGCCCCGGACGGGTCCGGGCGGCCGGTACGCGCGCCTGTCCGGCACCTCGATGGCCGCGCCGCACGTGGCGGGCGCGGCCGCGATCCTCGCCCAGCAACACCCCGACTGGGACCGCGGAGCGCTCAAGTCGGCGCTGATGAACGCCGCGACACCGCTGGCCGGCGCGAGCGTCGACCAGGTCGGTGCCGGCCGCCTGGACGTCGCCCGGGCGGTGGCGGCCACCGTGCTGGCGTCGCCGCCGAGCGTCTCGTTCGGGCACGCCGCCGGCACCCGGACGATCACCTACCGCAACGACGGCGCCGCACCGGTGACGCTCGCACTCGCCTCGTCCAGCGGCGCGCTGCGGGTCGACGCGGACAGCGTGACGGTGCCCGGCCGGGGCGCGGCGACGGTGCACCTGTCCGCCGATCCGCCGGCCACCGGCCGCATCGCCGGCGTGCTGACCGCCACCGGCGGCAACATCTCGATCCGGACGCCGGTCGAGGCGGAACGCGCGGCCCGGACGTACCGGCTGACCCTGCGCTACACCGATCGCACCGGAACGCCGGCGGCCGGCGTGTACGGTGCCGCGTTCGCGCTCGACGGCTCCGGCACGACCCGGCTGCCCGACGCCGGCGGCACCGGGACGCTCGATCTGCCGGCCGGCAGCTACGCGCTGAACGCCGACGTCCTCAGCCCCGATGCCGGCGTCGCCATGCTGACCCAGCCTCGGCTGGTTCTCGACCACGACACCACGGTCGAGATGGACGCCCGGCTCGCCCGGCCCGTCGAGATCACCCCGCCGATCGCCGGCGCCACCGCGGTGTACGCCCACGTCGGCGTCACGCTGCCCGGCGCGCATCTCGGTGCCGGACTGCAGGACCACACGTTCGACCACGTGTACACCGGGCAGATCGGCGCCGACCTGCCCGGCCTCCGGACCACCGTGGCCGGGAGCTGGACGCACGACGACTCGCTGTACTCGCTGGCCTGGCCGGTGCCGAACAGTTTCCCGACCGGTTTCGCCCGCGCCGTGCGGCCCGCCGAGTTGGCCGCGGTGCACACCACGTACGGCGGCGCGGGCACCGCCTACCTGCCGTTCGGATTCCCGGGCGACGCGGCCGGAGACGCCGGCTATGCGGCGCCGATCGGGCCGCCGTACGCGCGGACCGAGTTCTTCAGCACCACCGGCGGCGTGCGGTGGGGGGCACGGTTCGGCGCCGCGAGCGGGCCGTTCACGGCGTACCAGGCCGGCCAGACCTACACCCAGGTGTGGAACCAGCCGGTGTTCGGCCCGGCGTTCCCGCCGCCGAACCCGTGGGCCAACGAGGTCGCCCGGACCGGCGACACGATGATCGTCAACCCGTCCTGGTTCAGCGACGCCAGCGGCGACCACGGCGGACCATCGACCGGTGCCACCCACCACCTCACCGTCGCCCACGACGGCACCGTGCTCAGCAGCACCACCTCGCCGGCCGTCGACCTGACCGTGCCGTCCGGCGCGGGCGTGTTCACCGTCACCGACCAGAGCACCCGCACCGCGGACCTGTCCACCAGCAGCCGCACCGCGTGGACGTTCCGCTCGGCCCGTACGGCGGCGAAGACCATGCTGCCGCTGTCCGCGATCCGCTTCACCCCGGGTGCGGAGGGCGCGCTGGCGTTCACCGTGCAGCACCAGGGCGGCTCGGCGGCCGGCGACACCACCACGTTCGACCTGCAAGCCTCGTACGACGACGGGAAGACCTGGCGGACCCCGCTCTATACCCGGTTCGGCGAGCACGGCGTGACGGTACTGCGCCCGCCGAGCGGCGGATACGTGTCGCTGCGGGCCGCGGCCGCCGACGCCGCCGGAAACCGGGTGGACCAGACGATCATCCGGGCGTACCGGAACGGGTGAGGATAGGTTTGGCCCCGTGGACGCACTCGAGCTGACCGACTATCGGGCCACGGTCGCCCGGATCTATCTGGAGGCCACCGACCTCGCCGACTTCCGCGCCCGCCGCGACGAGCTGTTCCGCACCCATCCGCAGTCCGCCATCCCGGCCGTCGAGCGTGCCGCCTTCACCGGCCTGCACTACTTCCCGCCCAACGACGACGCGATCGCCGACGTCGTCCTGCGCCCCGCGGCCGGCACCATCGCGATCGACACCGGCGGCCCGGACGGCGTGGTCCACTACGACCGGGTCGGCATCCTGGACACCCCGTGGGGCGAGCTGTCCCTGTGGTGGATCGCGGCGTATGGCGGCGGCCTGTTCCTCCCGGTCCGCGACACCACCTGCGGCCCGCAGTCGTACGGCGGCGGCCGCTACCTGACAGACACGGTCAAGGGCACGCACGGCCGGGGTGTGCAGGTACTCGGCGGCAACCGGGTGCGCCTCGACTGCAACTACCTCTACAACCCGAGCTGCGCGTACGACGACGAGTGGCTGTGCCCGCTCGCCCCGCCGGAGAACCGGCTAGACGTACCCATCCCAGCCGGTGAACTGAAATACCACTGACCCACGCCCGCCGCCCGGCACAGGCAACTCGACATCCACCCCCGCGCAGCCGGGACAGCCACCAGACACCCACCGACCGCTGCGCACCCGACCACCAGGCACACGTCACTCGGCATCCACACCCGCGCAGGCGTGACCCACACCCACACAGGCGTGACGGCCGGCAGACACCCGTGACCGCAAGCGCGACCTCAGGGGACAAACGCAAACTAAACACCCACGTTGTCTGTTTGCCGCGGGTGGCGCGCAGAATTCGGTTTCCGCAGACGCCGCACCGCCTCGACGTCCCCTGATAGCTCTCGAGAGCGGCGACCATGGCCCGGACGCGCGCCCCAAAGACCCCTGGTGGTCAATTGAGGAAACTCCATTGACCTGCGTCGCGACTGGAGCGCTACGGGTGCCATGCGAGCCGCTCAACACCCTTACTGCGCCACTGGAGCGCTCCAGTGGCGCAGTAAGGGTGTTTTTCGGCCCGGATTCCACCTGGAGCGCTCCAGTCGCGGTGATCATTGTCGTGGCGGTCCACCGGAGCGCGCAGAGGATCGGTGCATATCATGTCACTCTGGACGACCGAGGGTTTGCGGCCGCGCGAACCCCTCGCACTGGCGCCGGCCAGCGTCGCGGTCCAGTCGGGCACGTGCAGGCTGTCCGATATGTTCGGCTCGGATCCCGGTTCGTGTGGGCCTACCGCCCGCCGGAGGGAGGCCACGCCACACGGTCGGGTCAACCCGCCCCTGGCGCGCCTCCAGAAACACCACAAATCGCCTGCCCAGCGTGATCAACTTCAGCGTTCCACGCCAGTGGAGCGCTCCGCTGACGCACGACAGGCGCTGACGGCTCACACCCCAGGGCGGCCCACACCCCAGGGCGGCCCACACCCCAGGGCATGAATCGACCACCAGGGTCCCCAAAACTGGCAAAACGCGCACGGCGATGTGGCCCGTCGGCGGGCGACAACGACGGTTCCCGAGGCTGATTCGGGCAGGGTGCCAACCGGGGCCGAATCATGCATATTTACTAGTTTTTGTCCACGCCGGAGGCGACCATCAGTGGTGGTTGCGGGGCAAATTTTCAAGATCTTGGACAGCTCGGGTGCGGTCCGAACCCAAACTTTCCAGGTTCGAGCCGAGCTGAGGGCGAGCGGGGGCGGTTCGCGTCCTTTTTGGTTTTTGTCAATGCCCGACGTTGTGGTCGGCCGCGATGGACGCTGCACGAGTCGCCACGATCACAATCGCCGCCCGGTGGTAGGCCGCTACGTCGCCGAGGAACTGGACACCCGCTGGCGACGCGGCGGTGGTCATTGGTCCGCGATCACTGGATTGTGCTGGTTTGGAACTACTCGATGGGCGCCCGTTTCGGGGCGTGCTCCGGCGGCGCGGTTGGGAGGTGGCCGGACAGTTGGCGCCAGCGCTCGGCCGCCTGGATCATGTCGCGGCCCAGGTGGGCGAAGAACTGGCCCATCTCGCGCAGTCGGGCTCCGGCGAGCGTGTCGGCGCCGAGCAGGGTGGCGCCCTGATCGGCGAAGTCGGCGAGCATGGCGTTCTGTCGGGCGCTGGCCAGCCAGGAGCGGAGCCAGACGTCGCCGTCGATGACGTACCGGTCGCGCCGCCCGCGGTGATCGCGTTCCCGCCGGATCAGTTCCTGCTGCTCGAGTTGGCCGATCGCCTTGGAGACGGACGCCGGACTGACCTGTAGTCGCTCGACCAACTCGGCGGCGGTGAGGCTGGCGCTGTCGGTCAGGAACAGGCTGGTGAGCACGCGGGCGCTCATCCGCGGCAGCCCGGTTTGCACGACCACCGCGGTGAACTGTTCCTCGAGGGCCTGGACGGCCCCGGGGTCGCGACCGTCCACACCGGCGGGCGGCGACGTGGCCGCAGCGGTGGCGGGCTTCGGCCGGCGGCGGCTGGCTCGGGCGCCGGTCGCCTGTTGCGCCCGCTCGGCTTGATAGCCGGCGGCTCCGCCGTTGCGGATCACCTCGCGGCTGATCGTCGAGATGGGCCGATCGAGGTGTCCGGCGATCTCCGTGTAGGTGAGCCCCGCGGCCAGCCCCTGCGCGATTCGCTGGCGGTCCTGCTCGGTCAGCCTGCCTCCGGGCATGTGTGCTCGCCTCCTTTCGGATCGCCGTTCGGTCAGTATTGCGTTCGGGTCCAGCTCATTGCAAGTTCTTTGGCCGTACGCCAATTGCATTTGTCTTCAGGTCATTGCAAAATCGCTTGTACGTAAGGTTTTTGGCACGGGAAATACGTTGACACTCTCGTGAATGCAAATTAGCTTTTCTGCGTATCCGATAGATGTCTGGAAGGACACACGAGATGATCAAGTACGTGTTTGTGGCATTGCTCGCGGCGGCCGCGACGGGGGTGGCCGGCTCGGCGGCGGGCGCGGCACCCGCACCGGCACCGGCACCGGCACCGGCGGCACACCACGCCCCGGTGCAGGCCGCTCTCGACCGCGCCGTGGCCGTGGGCGGCGCGCCCGGCATGGTCGCCGAGGTCCGCGACCGGCACGGGACCTGGTTCGGTTCGGCGGGCCTGGCCGACACGGCGACCGGACGCCCGCGCCGGGCCGACGAGCGGTTCCGGATCGGCAGCGCCACCAAGGCGTTGACCGCCACCGTGGTCCTGCAACTCGCCGCCGAACGACGGCTGCGGCTCGACGACACAGTGGAGAAATGGCTGCCCGGTCTGGTCCAGGGCAACGGGTACGACGGCCGCACCATCACCATCCGGCAGTTGCTCAACCACACCAGCGGGATCTTCAACTACGGCAGCGTCGACGCCTTCTTCGACAAGGGCAAGGGCGCCGCGTGGTTCCAGCACCGCTTCGACACGTACTCGCCGGTGGAGTTGGTGCGGGTCGGCCTGTCGCACGTGCCGTACTTCGCACCGGGTCAGGGCTTCGCCTACTCCAACACGGACTACATCCTGGCCGGAATGATCGTCGAGAAGGCGACCGGCCGGACGCTCGCCGACGAACTGACCCGCCGGATCAGCCGCCCACTGGGCCTGACCGCGACCTACCTGCCCGGGTACGAGCCGGGCATCCGCGGACCACACCCGGTGCACTACTCCACCTTGTTTTCGGACAGCCCGCACCCGCAGATCTACGACGCGACCGAGATGAACCAGTCGTTCGCCTGGGCGGCCGGCGGCGCCGTGTCGACCATCGACGATCTCAACCGGTTCTTCAGCGCGCTGCTGGCCGGACGCCTGCTGCCGCCGGCCGAGCAGCGGGACATGTTCACCACCGTCGCCACCCAGGGCGGTCCACCGTGGATCCCCGACACCCGGTACGGCCTCGGCGTCTTCTCGCAGACGCTCCCGTGCGGCGTCACCGTGTGGGGCAACGCCGGCGCCACCTACGGATCCTGGACGTACGACATGGGCACCCGCGACGGCAAGCACCTGCTCAGCAGCCAGGTGAACGGCGACTGGAGCGGCCTGGGCATCTTCAACGACACGCTCAGCGCCGAGTTCTGCCCCGCCACAGCCCGATAGCCAAGCCCATCCCGGCAGCCGGCGCGACCGGCTGCCGGGGCCGATCAGCGGATATCGGGTTTCGTCCCCGCGCTCGGCCACTCGGGTGCGGTGACGGCCCAGATCTGGCTGTCGTATCGGACGCCCCGATAGAGATATGCGCCCCGGAGCACGCCGTCGAGCTGCATGCCGAGGCGTCGGGCCACGTTGACGCTGTTGGTGTTGTCGGGCCGGCAGTGCCACTCGACCCGGTACAGCCCGCGCTGCTCGAACGCCCAGTCGATCAGAACCCGGACCGCACGGGTGACCAAGCCGCGTCCGGTGCCGGCCGGTTCCAGCCAGCAACCGACCTCGCTGGTGCCGACCGCCGCGTCGAACGACACGAACATCGTGCCGCCGACCAGCGTTTCGTCGAGCCAGATGCCGAAGATCCGGCCGGCGTCGCGAGCCGCCAGGTCGGCGTACCGCTGCAGGGTCTTGGTCGCCGACGCCAGGTCGGTGCTCAAGCCGGCCCACGGGATCCATGGGTCCACAGTGTCCCGGGCGCGGTCCATGTGCTCCAGGAACTCCGTCGCCTGCCAGGGCTCCAGCGGTCGCAGCTCGCCACCTCCGCCAAGATCAATCGCATACATCACGGCAACGTACCGCAGAGGTACGACAGAATCGGCGTGGCACGGGAGCGGTCTGGGCGCGACCACCGCATGCGCACCCGAGGTCGACCGCCACACCCGACTAGATTGACGATCATGTCGCGACATGTACGACTCGGCGCCGCGATGATCGTGGACTCGTTCGGAAGTGGCCTGTTCGGGCCGTTCGGGCTGTTGTACGCGCACGTCGTGGTGGGGCTGCCGCTGCCCAGGGCCGGGGCGGCGCTGGCGGTGGTGGGCGCGGCCGCGCTGACGCTGGGGCCGGTGGCTGG
>Ga0307516_10008653_pt1 | contig 11468 bp, 9 predicted proteins | sample 19_EM_MG_FD_203310 | JGI IMG/M metagenome (GOLD analysis project Ga0307516, IMG submission 203310) | Populus trichocarpa ectomycorrhiza microbial communities from riparian zone in the Pacific Northwest, United States - 19_EM | ecosystem: Host-associated > Plants > Roots > Unclassified | place...
CGGGATGCCCAAACCAGCTGGTGCGGACCAAAGAGACCCCGCTACAACCCCAGTTGCCACATCCCTCGGACTTCCGAATAGAGATCTCGAATCTCAGATCCCTCAGCCTCCACCACTCAAACCGGCCACCTCCCCAGTGATAGACACAACCCCTGTACCTCCCGTCATCCAGTCTCCGTCCATTAGCATCGCCACTCTCTCCGACTTCACGATCGCAGACACTTCTGGTGCCGAGTCTCCCGTCGACTTCTCGATTGCCGATACTTCTGACGATGAACTCCCCACCGACCCCACGGCCACGGTTCCACATAAATTCTTCTACCTCGAGGACGGGAATGTGGAGGTGTTGTGCGAGAACACGCTCTTCCGTGTGCACACCAGCATCCTTTCCATGCGTTCCGCTGCGCTTCGCCGGATGTTCGCTCAGTCCAGCCTGGCTGTGGTAGAATCACCCAATGGTTGCCCCCGCATTCTGTCCTCAGACGCCGCCACGGATTTCACCACGCTCCTCAAAGTGATATATCTCCCAGAGTGCGTTTCTCTACCCGCGTGCCGTTGGAGTGTCCCGCTGACCACCTGCTTACATGCAGGTCCTTTGAACGGAATAAAGCGCCAGATTTCTCCACGTTTTCATCCCTCCTCCGAATCACAACAAAGTACGAGATGACCGCTGTCCGATCTCAGACGCTTGAAGTTGTCCGTGACGCGTACCCGGAGACTTTTGAGGAGCTCAGGCCTTCGAAGCCGCTCGGAGAGAGCATCTTCAGCGGACCAACTCCTCACCCGAATGAGGTCCTCAACCTCTTTGTCCAGCAGAAGCTCACGTCCGCATTACCAATGGCACACTACATGGCTAGTCGGAGAGGTCCGAAGTCGTTGATGGACAGAAACTTACCACGGAACGCCACACTTCCCCCTGAGGTCCTTCAATCTGCGGTCGCAGGACTTATGATGCTCCGCGAGATGGAACTCAACGGGACCCACGATTTGATCTTTGAACCGAAAGGCTCTCCCCCCTGTTCCGCGTCGAAATGTCCTTCGCGCGCCCCTACTGGTTCGACGGCATTGGTGGCCTACCACAAGGTCTTTGATCGTATCGTTGGTTCCTCTCAATTGGGGACGAAGGTGTTGCAGGTTCCGGAGTTCTACGAAGATTGTGGGAGCGAGCTTCAATGCGTTGGCCCGGGTATCTGTGGCAGTTGTGTGGAAAGGTGGGAGTCTGGCCACGCTGAGTTGAGGAAGGAGGTTTGGGCAGTGTTGCCGCGTGTTTTTGGGTTGAAGGATTGAATTCGTGTCAGATCTCACCCGTTTTGTCGGCGTGAAAGTTGGCTATTGGTACCCTCCTCTGAGGGATGCAGATATTTCCACCTAACGAATAGTTTCTCGCTGGCGTCCACTTCAGAATGTACACAACCGTCGCACTTTTTGCTGCTAATGGGGTTGGCCGTACGTTGGTGGATTATCCGACCAAAACTTCGCACGATCCGATCCCGCCGTTCACTATACGTTAGAGATATTACTAAGGAAGAGTTCACCCACAAATCCCCCCGCCCCGACCGGATCACTTGACGGGCATGTTAGAACCCAGCTGTGGTAAACTCCTCCACGCGGCTACTCACTTGGTCCTTCGTTTAGCGAGCGATGCAGAGTCGGATGATGTCACAAGGCCCGTCCGAGAATTCTAGGAAGTTGCTAGCTTTATGCGTCGGCGAACGGCCACCGAAGATATTAACCAAGCAATACCCGTGTTTATAACATCAAATCTCTCTACGGTCACCCACACGTTCAGACGTTCACCCTCCCAACTCATCCACCACGGCACTTTCTTTCGTCTCTATTATCTCCCGCCCCCGAGGACTACACCAAGCGGGCCGCTGTGCTCGTGAGCGTCGGGTGCGATGCCGGTGTACAGTGTCTCCTGCCGTATCTCGTGCGGTGGGTTGGAAGGGGGTCGTTAATCCCCTGAGAACCAGAACCCAGACCGAGGCAGACGGGAGAGGGCTCGAGGCACTTCATCGCTGGAGAGTTCTATGCTTTTCGTCGAGCCATATGTAAGTTATCCATGGATCGTTTTACCTTTGCTAATGCGCGTCACCTCCAGTCACGTCAATTGCTTCCCAGTCTTGTCTATTCTACTGAACGGTGTGAATGGTGTCGCTTGAGGGTCAGATGCCGGAAGACGGCTCATTAGTGCCTCTCGAGTTCTCCCCCGCCTAGCCGTGCTTCCTGACTCGGCACTGTGCGGTTCCAGGACGCCCCCCCCCCCTGTCGTCGCCTGTACATTTGGGGCCGGCAGAGGGTTGTGGGTCTGAGAGCACCTGGGGGCCTTCGGGGAAAGTGATGACGAGTTGTCCGCGGAGAGGGTGGTAGACGACCCCGCCTGGGGGCGCTGGGTGTACAAGGGTACTCTATTTTTGGTAGCACGTACTGCAACATGGGTGGTATACCAACTACGTTTTACACGCAAGCCAACTGTTCCGAATGTCCTCAGCAAGGCCGTTTCACGCAAGACTCGGGAAAGTAGCGTTCAAAAAGAGGAGTTCTCAGCGAAACCCTGGTAACACTTGGCGTTGTTGATGGCTCCAGAGTCTCTGTGGCGCTGTGAGCTTCTGTGTCACCAAAGGGTATGTCTGTGGTGATCGTTGCTATGTGATCGCTATGGCGCGCACAGCGCCACAGCAATCGGACGGTTTTGCTGATGCAGCCTGGCCATTGGCGCCGCCGTTGTCAGTGAAGATCGACGATTCGCGGATGAGCGTCCCGGCCTTGGAATCTGTCCCGGTGTTGGGGGCGTTCCAGAAGGCACCGCGCAGGTAGATCTTTCCGAATTGGTTGGGATCTGATCGAAGGGTCTATCAGTGACCGAGTGGCAAGCTCACGATTGAAGGATATACGCACAGACGTAGGCGTAGGTGCCAGGAGTGGTACAGGTGCAGTCGTAGGGTGAAGCTCGAGAATTGATGAGTGCTAATCAACCGGAAGTGCTCTTGGACAGTGCTCTTGCGAGAAGCGGTGTAGGCACCGAACCAGGTGGTGTATCAGGTCGTCCCACTCGAGATACCCTTAAGATAAGAGTAAGCATTGTTGGCATACGCCTGGGCGCTAGAAACGGCGGTGTTGAGCTGCAACTGTCTGGTCGAAGAGCAACCGACGAAGGTAGCCCGCTTGTCGTGGACGCGGGAGACGGCTAGACTGCCGGAGAGCTTGACCTTGGCAACGTCCTCGATAGTGGCATAGAGGTTCTTGGGGGTGCCATTAGCACCGACATAGATGAAAAAGTTCGAGGGTTCGATGGAATAGTCCCCGGGGCCAGACCGAGCGAAATCGTACGCAGCGGAGACTGGTGGTGGTTATTCTGTGAGAATACGAGCCAAGAGCGATCAATATTGTCTCGCTTACGATCATGAATGACATCTGTGGATGCGCCTGGAGCGACAACGGTGAAAACACTGGGATCGTTGAGGCCAGCAGCGTATGTGGGGCTGAACTTGACCTAAAAACAGACCGAACGGATGAGTACACGCGTTCGTCGGCTAAAAAGACGGGCAATTTGCCTTTGGGCCGGTGAACAACGGGCGAGTGCCGGCGGGGTTGGTGATGGTGAAGGAGTCCTCGGGAAAGGGGTCCAAGACACCGCGAGGATCGTGGAGGAGTTTGAGGGTCTCGTCACCGGTGTTGATCACGGTCGCGGTGACCTTGAGGTTTTCCAATCCATCGACATCGACGTCGGGGGTCGAGGTCCTGACGGTCAAGCCAGGGGTAGCTGAGACGACGACCACAGAGGCAATGAGGGCAGCGAGGAAAGCACGGAGGGGAGAGGAGAACATCGTGTGGGGATGGCTGGCGAGGCGAGTCCACTACTCTTGGACTGAAACGACAACCACGAGACCAAATTGGTAGACATCGTGCGGTGTCTCCGAAAGCCAACGTAGAGCAATAAACGCCGTGACATGGAGCGGGGTCACCGAAAGCGGTTAAATTGGCGCGAGGTTGATTGCGGCTGGCTTCCGTCCGCGTCCGGAGAGAAGGCGGGTCGGAACCGAAAGGCGTATCCCGATGGAAGAGATTGCCGGCGTACCTCAAAGTAGCATTTCCAGGTCCAGCATGGCATTCTCGGCTCCGGCACACCCTTCGAATCCTAAAAGCCTAAAAGGTCGCGACGTCGACACTTGTTGTATCCGTTTGCTCTGCTGTACTCTGTGAGAGCGTCGAGAACTTGGGGCTGGTCGCTGGGACCCTCACACTTGTCGGTTGCCGCCGGTCCCGCTCGACATGTAACCGCCGCGCCGTTCTTTGTTTACGTAACCAACCAGGTCCTCTCCCACGCAGCAACCGTAATGGACGAGACCATAACCGCCTTGGATTCAGTGGTTGGCGGTTTATCCGACGAGAACTACGCACAATCCCTCGACTTCTATCGCCTCTGGTTCGGCATCGGACAAACCTACCACCAAATCCCCTCTGACCAGATCTTCGATGTTATCTGGAACAACAGGAGGAAGGTTACGATGGGGAACCCCTCGTGCTGTGGACTCATCTACTCAAACACTCACTTGATCCTCCGTTTCGCAAGTGATGTGGAGTCGGATCACCTCCTGGCCCCATACGGTTCCGGGCTGCAAAGCCGCCTCTGCGCGAAGTCCCTCCGACGATTCTTCAGCGGTAATCTGAGCATGGCGAGTGGCGGGTCGTGCCAAGAGTTCTACGCAGATGTTAATCTCATCGCACACTGGGCCAACCTCGGATACGTGGAGGAAGTTGCGATCCGCAATCACATCCTACAGTCGCTCGTCTCCCACCCAACGCTGCACGATCATCAGGCGTGGGCGCTCTTCATCCTGTTCAAGCTGGCGGGTGCCACGTTCGGGGCATACGCTGACCCATCGGCGGTCGACCGCTGTTTTGACCTTCTCAAGAGCCACATCATTTTGGATCCGGGGCGTGGCAGGAGTGGTTCTGGGTACGAAGAGTTGGAACGTACCAGACAGGTGCGTGCACCCCGCGTGGTGAACGGTGAGCGTTGGTCTAAGACGAATTTTCAGGAGATAATCAACCTACGGGAGCGTGGATGGGAGGGTCTCCCTCCTCCACCTGTGTTCACGACCGGGGAGTCAAGACCGGCTGGTCCGAACCAGAACGATCCCACTGCAACTCCCGTTGCCACGTCCCTCGGACTTCCCAACAGAGATCTCGAACCTCAGATCCCTCAGCCCCCTCCACTCGAACCGGCTGCCGTCCCAGAGACAGACACAATTCCTGCGTCTCTGGCAGTCGCTCCAGCCACTCAATCTCCGTCCACCAGCATCGCCACCCTGTCCGACTTCACGATCGCAGATATGTCCGATGACGAACCCCCCATCGACCACGAGATCTCGGATACCTCTGATGACGAGCTCCCTATCAACCCCACGGACGCAGTTCCGCATGGGACTTTTTACTTCGAAGACGGGAACGTGGAGGTGCAATGTGGGCATACGCTCTTCCGTGTGCATACCAGCGTCCTTTCCCTCCATTCCCCTGTGCTCCGCCGGATGTTCACTCAGACCATCCTGGCTGCGGCAGAAACACCCAACGGTTGCCCTCGTATTTCATCCTCGGATACGGCCAAGGATTTCGCCACGCTCTTCAAGATTATATATCTCCCTGGGTTTCGTCGTTCCACTCACATACTGCTAAATTGTCCCACTGATCGTCTGTCCGTCCACAGATTTCCTGAGCGGAATAGAGTACCGGATTTCTCTACATTTTCGTCCCTCCTCCGGGTTACAACGAAGTACGAGATGCCCGCTGTTCGATCTCAGGTACTCGAGGTTGTCCGCGATGCTTATCCGGAGACCTTTGAGGGGCTGGGTCCTTCCAAGCCACTCGGAGAGAGCGTCTTCAGTGGACCGACCCCTCACCCGAATGAGGTCCTCAACCTCTTCGTCCAGCAGAAACTCACATCCGCACTCCCGATGGCGTACTACATGGCGGCCAGAAGGGGTTTGGACTCGTTAATGGACAGAAACCTACCACGGAATGCCACGCTTTCCCCGGAGATCCTTCACTCCGCCCTCGGAGGACTCATAGCACTCCGTGAAGTGGAACTCAACGATTCCCACAATTTGATCTTCAAGCCAAACGTCCCCCACCCATTTTCCACGCCGAATTGTCCTTTGCGCGCTCTGGGCGACCCAGCGGCGTTGGAGACGCACCAAAAGGTTTTTGACCGGGTTGTGGGATCCTCTCGGTCGGGGACGAAAGTGCTGGAGGTTCCTGAGTTCTACGAGGATCAGGGAGGTGAGCTTCAACGCGTTGGCCCCGGTATCTGTGGTAGTTGCGTAGGAAGGTGGGAGTCTGGGCATGCGGGATTGAGGAAGAAAGCTTGGGCGATGTTGCCGGATGTTTTTGGGTTGAATGGTTGAATCCGTGTCAAGAGCTTTGTGCCTCGAGTCGCGTTATATGACTACCCGTATGAGTATACACATTTCCGTGCTTCGTGTACCGTTTCTGATACTCCCCGCAATGTAAAAAGTTCACTCGTTCCCAACGGTCGCACCAGACACCACCGCTTCACGCGTGTTGGTCGAAATCTCATTCCATTGGAGTAACTACAATTGCTATGGTACGCATAATACACCAAGGTAATGTCCGCCAACCGTCTGAGAACCACTGACGAGTGTCCAACCCGCTTAGGACCGGGTCTGTGGCTCTGAGGAAAATTGATAAGCGGTCATCGGTTGTGGTACTGCTTGCGTGGGCTGTGAGTAGGTCTATTCGATCCAAGAAGTGGAGGGCCACTGCCGCTTGACGGGTAGGAGCGAATACCGCCTATTGAGTTGCCACCTCGGTCGCCGGAGTGCCTCCCGTGGGCTCCGAGTCCATACTATGAAGAAGCGTTCAATTGTCCAGCCCCAGGGGTCCATGCGACCACTCACTGGGACCCTCAGTTGCCGCCGTAGACGCCCCGAAGTTGAATTACGTAACCAACCAGGTCATCTTAGCAACTGCCACAATCGCGATGAACGCGAACGAGACCATAATCGCCTTGAACGCGGTGGTCGGCAAGCTATCCGACGAGAACTACGCACAATCCCTCGACTTCTATCGCTTCTGGTTCGATGTAGGACAAACATATCACCGACTCTCCCCCGACCATGGCATCTTCAACGCTATCTGGAACAACAGAAAGAGTGGTTCGAAGATAGACTGGTCAGATGGTAAACTCGTCCACGCGGCTGCTCACTTGATCCTCCGTTTCGCCAGCGATATAGAGTCGGATCATATTACCGCCCCGCACGCCTCCGGGCTGCAAAGCCGCCTCTGCAATAGCGCCCTTCAACAGTTCTTCAGCAACAATTTGTCGGCGGTGCGGGGCGGCGCATTTAACGATCTCTACGCAGACGCCAATCTCATTGCCCACTGGGCTAACCTCGGATATGTGGAGGAAACCGCGATCCGCAACCACATCTTACAGTCACTCATCTCTCACCCAAAACTGCACGATCACCAAGCGTACACGCTCATGATCCTGTTCAAACTTGCGGGTGCCACATTTGAGGCGTATGTCGACCAAGCTGTGGTCGACCGCTGTTTTGAACTTCTCAAGAACCACTGCACATAGGATCGGAGGCAGCACGGGAACGACCCAGGGATGGTAGAGCTGGATCGTGTCAAACAGGTGCGTGCGTCCTGCGCGGTGAAATGCAGCCGTCTGGCTAATACGAATTCTTAGGAGGTAATCAACCTACGGGAACGTGGGTGGGAGGGTCTCCCTCCCCCACCTGTATTCACCACTGGGAAACCGGAGTCGGCTGCTACGAACCAGAAAGACCTCGCTGTGACTCCAGCTGTCACATCCCTCGGACTCCCAAACAGGGATCTCGGACTCCACATCCCTCAATCCTCTCCCCCCGAACCTCAGATCCCTCATTCTTCTCCGTTTGAACCCGTCGCCATTCCAGAGACAGACACTCCAATTGCTCACTCTCCGTCAATCAGCATCGCCACTCTCTCCGACTTCACGATCCCAGATACTTCCGATGATGAGCCTCCCACTGACCCCACAATCTCGGATACCTTCTCCGACGAGCTTCTCGTCGACCCTACGGCCACGGTTTCACACAAGACCTTCTACCTCGAGGATGGGAACGTGGAAGTGTTGTGTGGAAACGCACTCTTCCGTGTCCACACCAGCGTCCTGTCCTTCCACTCTCCTGCCCTTCGTCGGATGTTTGCTCAGACAAACCTGGCTACGGCAGAGTCACCCAATGGTTGCCCACGCATTCTATCCTCAGATACCGCCACGGACTTCACCACGCTCCTCAAGATGATATACCTCCCAGGGTTTGTCACTCCGCCCCCACATCACCAGATTCTTTCACTGACATCTACCTACAGATTCCCCGAACGGAACAAAGTGCCAGATTTCAACACATTTTCATCTCTCCTCCGAATCACGGCGAAGTACGAGATGCCCGCCGTCCGGACTCAGGTACTCGAGGTCGTCCGTGATGCGTACCCGGAGGTATTTGAAGGACTCGGGCAGTCCAAGCCGCTTGGAGAGACGGTCTTCAGTGGACGAACCCCTCACCCAAACCAGGTTCTCAACCTTTTTGTCCAACAGAAGCTCACGTCCGCACTGCCGATGGCGTACTACATGACATCCCAACGGGGTCTAGGTTCGCTGATGGACAAAAGTTTAGCACGAAACGCCATACTCCCTCCAGATGTCCTTCGATCTGCGATTGAAGGACTCATGGTCCTTCGTGAAGTGGAACTCAATGAGACCCACGATTTGATACTCGGGCAGAAAGGCTCTCACCCGTGTTCCGTCCCGAATTGCCCTTCACGTATTCCAACTGGCCTGGCAGCGGTGGAGTCCTACCGGAAGGTTTTTAATCATGTCGTGGGTTCACCCCGGTCGGGGACGAGAGTTCTGGAGGTTCCCGAGTTCTATGAGGATTGTGGAGGTGATGAACTTCAATGCGTTGGCCCTGGTATCTGTAGCGGTTGCGTAGGAAGGTGGGAATCTGGGCATGCAGAGCTGAGGAAGAAGGCTTGGGCGATGTTGCCCGACGTTTTTGGGTTGAAGGGTTGAATCTATGTCAAGGGCTTGGTGTCGAGCCGCGTTATATGACTACCAGTATGACTATACACATTTCCGTCCCCCGTGTATCGCTTCTGATATTTCTTGCAACGCGAGAAGTTCACTCATCCGCAACGGTCGCGCCATGCACCTTTCCATGCTCACCACTTCGCGGTGTGTTGGTTGAAATCTTGTTCTATTTGAGTAACTGCAACTGTTATGGTACCCGTGATACACCAAGGTCTGCCCGCCAACCATCTTGGAACCACTGAAGTGCGTCCAACTCGGTTAGGACCGGGTCTGTGGTTCCGCGGAGATCCCACAACCAACTGAGAATGTGACCATCGATCATCGGTTAGGGTAGAGGTGGACCCACCCCGTTGCTTGTGCTGCAAGGGTTCTACTGCATCCGGTGGTTTCGTTGCAGACCGCATCCACCTTTGGAGCTGCTTGTGTGGGCTGTGAGTCTATTCGATCCGAAACGGAGGGCCAACGCTCTACGGGCAGGAGCGAACACCATCCTATTGAGGGGCCACCTCGGGTCGCTGGAGCGCCTTCGGTAGGCTCCTTCGAAGAAGAGTTCAGTTGCCCAGCCCCAGGGGTTGGAGTTGGAGTTGGGCCTAGTAACCATCGTATTGTCGCCTACGTGCGCGCATTTCGTTTTGGCCTCGAGTATAGTAATCCTAGATATCATCAGCAGTTCGATGAGTTTAGAATGGTTGCCCGCGTCGATGATGTTTACCTCGAGCCCTTACGATACCACCCCTTCTTGACATCCCTCTCCAACAATCCCGCCACCGGTAGTACGGTTATGAGGTGGGCATCGTTCTCGGGTTCACCCTCAACCATCCTACTATAAGGGTCATCAGAGTAGGGTCTCCTCGGGTACCTCAAACGCACCTCCTTGAAATAAAAGCATACGACTGCCACACACCGGCATGAAATGGCAGGAAGCGTACTCACAACTCTACCTCTCACGGGCTAGCGAGTCTCCTAAGCTTCTGTTGTGCTTTGGCAAGAGATTCAATGAAGCCTTCGTCGGGACGGAGAGGGTGTTGACGTTGGGAGAGTGGCGGAGTGGACGGTGCACCCATTGGGGGCCATCGAAGCACAGAAGGTAAGGAACATTGATCAGCGTCCAGATCTGGGGGGGACTTCACGTCGTTGCGGAGAGGTTGTGAGTTCGTGGCATGAGAGGCCTACCGTTGTAGTCGTTTGCAATCAAGAAGCGGGAAACACCAGGTGGAAGCACTGTTTGTCAAGTTACGTAACATCTCATTTCCTTCGTGGCAACTGCTACAATCTCGCAATGGAGGAGATTGACAAGGCCTTGGGTTTAGTGGTCGAGAAATTATCCGACGAGAACTACGCACAATCCATCGACTTCTATCGCTTCTGGTTCGGAATCGGACAAACCTACCACCAAATCCCCTCTGACCAGATCTTCGACGTTATCTGGAACAACAGGAGGAAGGGTTCGGAGGGAAACCCCTCGTGCTGTGGACTCATCTACTCAAAAACTCACTTGATCCTCCGTTTCGCAAGCGACGCGGAGTCGGATCATCTCTTGGCCCCATACAGTTCTGGGCTGCAAAGCCGTATCTGCGCAAGGTCCCTCCAAGAATTTTTCAGCCTTAATCTGAGGGAGGCGAGGGGCGGCGGGCTGTGCCAAGAGTTCTACGCAGACCTCAATCTTATCGCACACTGGGCCAACCTCGGATACGTGGAGGAAACTGCGATCCGCAATCACATCCTACAGTCGCTCGTCTCCCACCCAACGCTGCACGATCATCAAGTGTGGGCGCTCTTCATCCTGTTCAAGCTGGCGGGTGCCACGTTCGAGGCATACGCTGACCCATCGGTGGTCGACCGCTGTTTTGACCTCCTCAAGAGCCACGTCATTTTAGATCCGGGGCGTGGCAGGAGTGGTCCTGGGTACGAAGAGTTGGAACGTACCAGACAGGTGCGTGCACCCCGCGTGGTGAACGGTGAGCGTTGGTCGAAGACGAATTTTCAGGAGATAATCAACCTACGGGAGCGTGGATGGGAGGGTCTCCCTCCTCCACCTGTGTTCACGACCGGGGAGTCAAGACCGGCTGGTCCGAACCAGAACGATCCCACTGCAACTCCCGTTGCCACGTCCCTCGGACTTCCCAACAGAGATCTCGAACCTCAGATCCCTCAGCCCCCTCCACTCGAACCGGCTGCCGTCCCAGAGACAGACACAATTCCTGCGTCTCTGGCAGTCGCTCCAGCCACTCAATCTCCGTCCACCAGCATCGCCACCCTGTCCGACTTCACGATCGCAGATATGTCCGATGACGAACCCCCCATCGACCACGAGATCTCGGATACCTCTGATGACGAGCTCCCTATCAACCCCACGGACGCAGTTCCGCAT
>Ga0307516_10008654_pt1 | contig 11468 bp, 8 predicted proteins | sample 19_EM_MG_FD_203310 | JGI IMG/M metagenome (GOLD analysis project Ga0307516, IMG submission 203310) | Populus trichocarpa ectomycorrhiza microbial communities from riparian zone in the Pacific Northwest, United States - 19_EM | ecosystem: Host-associated > Plants > Roots > Unclassified | place...
ATTATTTGAGGTTTAAGCTTGCTCTTCTTCGCCCTTCTTGTGATTATACATTGAAACTTGGAAAATGGCTTGACACTATGATTGACACTATTATTTCATCATGCTATTTATTTATAAATTTGTTAAGGTTTTAGAACTTTCAGTCATTTTATTTATAGCATGATTTTACTCAGGTTGAGATCTGAAATTTCTTTGCCAATAATGAGAGAGCTGGTTCCACATTATCTCCAGGAAATGGGAAAGGTATGTTTGGAGTGCAGTGTTGGATGAATAATGTTGGTATTAAATCTCTACTTTGTGTATTTTTATAAAATAGTTCACTTTCTGATTTTTTTTTTGTTTAAGGAAAATTTTCACTTTTGATTACTCTTTCATTTTTTTATTGCTTTCTTATAAATTTAATTGAATCTCATATGATTTCTAGGGAAAAGTTTTCCTGTTGATTCTTTGATTATCTCATAAACACATATATGCCAATCTCATTCTGGCTTGTTTATTCAAATGCAAAATCTTTATATATACTGTTAAGTGATGATTTACCTTTTATACTCCTTTCTTCCCAATCTTTTATAGGAGAGGCTGGATTATTTGGAAGATGGAAAAAATGTCTTCAGATTGCGCTTGAGACTATGCTCATCTCTGTATCCCATTAATGAGCGCATTAGAGATTTTTTTATTGAATATGATAGGCACACTCTTCGTACTAGTCCACCTTGGGGATCTGAACTTCTTGAGGTATTCTTCTATTTTTTTCAGTACATATCGGTTTCTATATTTGCATCCTTAACATTTATTCTCATGCAATCTCTCTGCTTTTTTTGTGGTATTCCATGTGTTACTGCCAAATAGTCTTCAAATCACGCTCACATCATAGAAATGGCAAGATGATATGTTAGCTACCATATTAACTGAAAGAAGAATTTAAGGCCAGAAGGTCTATTTTATCGATGCTGTCTTGGACTTTCTCATGATCCCTACCAATGGCCTAAAAGACCTGTTGGAGGCTGAGAAATTGGGTGATAAAAATTGGATGCTTGGGAGACCTAAGGCTCTGTCTCTGGATTAAATGATACATTTCGTGGTGTCCTTAGAGTCATGCTGTTTTTCCAGTTTGTTTATCTAATATTCAAATTTAAAGCTTGACTTTGTGATAATCCTCACAGGCGGTTGTTATTGACTTAGCCAAGTCAAGCAAGTAAACAACCATCCCAAAATTATGCATGGAGAGCTTTGAAAGATCTCTTAATCAAATTCTGCAAGTGGAAATTTAAGAAGTTCAGACTCATCAATTTAAGGGAATCTTTTTTAAAACGAGGCTACTAAAAATTTTCTTTTAATAAGTGACGATCCCTTTGGAAGCCAAATATCATAAGGAATTTTTGGAAGACAGATAATGGCGCGTGGTTATTTTCAAACTCCAATGACATGCATATTCTTGATCATCCTATTGCAGAATAACAGGATCCTTGATTTTCTGATGCTTGTTTCTATGAGCAGAGTAGGTTATATAGGTTCATTGTGAAGTGATTTAGAGGTAAAGGATGTTTGGTCTCTTATCTAGCAGTTGGTGCTTCTAGTTGCCTCTTTCAAGTAGTTCAGAATTATGATATTATAGAGTTGCCTATGAATTCTTCTTCCTAAAGAAGGATCTTTGAAGAAAGCTCCCCTGTATAATGATGTGTTAGTTGTCTATTGTTATGATACATTTGCTGGAGATATTGAAGTTGATATTTGCTTTTGGGACTCAATCACCTCCCTAGAATTTTTTCTTCCTTTTTTCAACCCTCACTCACCAACATTTTCCTCTTTTCTCTTTCTCGATTAAGTAGCTTTATTACTGAAAGATTAATTTCTTTTTGATTTCTGATGAAAACTAGAATGTGCTTTACTAAGCCTCAAAAATTAAAATTTCTTCTTGCTAGGGAAGTAGAGGGCATAAGTAAATTACAGAGGAGAAAAAATAAAGGAGAGAATCTAGAGAAATATGGTAGATAGAAGGAAAATAGTTTCATATCATTTCCTATTCTCAATCATCAAAACAAAACCCATCATAATTTATAATAATATGTGCTCTTATGTAGATTTTGAAAGTGTAAGTTATAGGAACAAGAGTTCCAAAAGGTTGGAAGACAAATTTTACTACTATTAAATTGGAAACAAAATAAACTCTTAACTTGAATGGAAACTTAAAAATTGAACTTTATAATCTATAATAAGGTTCATGAAAATGACTAAAAATACTGAGTAATCAATTAAATGTCTCATAAGCAGGTAAAGTCCAATTTTCTTTCATTTCCGTCTCTGCTCCTTCTACACCTGATTCCTACCTTTTTGATGCGGTGTATAGCATGGATAAAAATTAAGGTTCTCAAGCCCTAAAGTTACAACCCTACTACTGTATAGTTGTAGAGTAATAGAGAAAAATCTCTGATATTTTGTAAAAAGTATGAATAATCTGAATCTTCTTCTAACAAAAATAAACTAGATATCTCTATATATAGTAGTTCTAGACCTATAATCCTTGTAGGAAAAGGATTCCTAATTAAAACTTACTTAGCTAATAGAATCTATTAATACTAATTAAATTAAAAGTCCTAATCTAAATAGGATAAAGAATCTAAATACAACAAGGTAAATAGAGACAATTCTGCACAGTAACTTTCGTGTCTTATTTGAAAACCTTCTTGATCTTTGATCATCATGAAATTTTAACCTAATAGGAAGCACGACCTTCTAATCTTTTGTCAAAATTTCAGCTTGATTCTACCAAGCTGCTTCTTGAATTCTTTTTAAACTCCTCAAAACCAAAAAACCTTAACCATTAATGAAATAATGCATTAAACATTATTAGGCCAAGAATATTGAAGAAAGTTCCCCGCCTTAATCCCTTCTACTTTCGAAAAACTCGCCCTCAAGTTTTAGAAATTGATCTCTTCCACTCCAAAGGAATAGATACTTAGAATATAACATTGTAGCTAATTGATTTACAAAGTAGCATGTCTTTGACCCCTAAACTTCAAAATTTAATTTATGGTGTGTGCATGCTAAAGAAAAATCTATATTTAATATTTACACTTTCTGCTCCTATGAAATCCATTTTAGTTCCTTCACACATTTTTCTACTTCAAACTTGATCCCTCATTATTGACGACTCCTATTACTTCAACCTTTGTATGTAAAGAAATTTCAAAATAATCTTTCATAAAATCTTTAGGGGAATTGTTAGAAATTACCATGACCTCCATGTTCTTGTTCGTAAGATCTTCATTCATGATTGAAAGACCATCATTTGCCACTGTCTTCTCCAACTTAAGGTCAAAAGACTGAAACTGTTTGTCAGGTGCTCTTTGGTCGTGTTATCGTTAACATATTAGATAACTTTGAAATTTTGCTTTCACCAAACTCCACATACAAGTGGTTGTGTAGGTGGAATTTCAGGAATAGGTCCAAGGTAAGGTTGACCCTGGTGCATGTCTCCAAGCACATTCATCTCCTTTTTGTGTTTCATATTTGCATATCCTATTAGCCAAATTAGATCTATTATGGCTTGATCCAAGCAATCAAATTTCTGTCCCCAATGATCTAGTTTCAGCTCCTGGGCCAGTACAACGCTCCATAAGGCCTCCACTCCTATATCGCAAAATGAGTTACTACTGTCTCCATCAATCAAAGAGGCTAACCTGCTTTGATATCAATTGACATGGCGTATCTCAATTGATATCAATTTCTGCTTTGACTTGCAATCTTTAGATTATAACCAATGCAAGTTTACAATTTGAATATTTAGCTACCTTGTTGAATTTGATAGCGTGACTGCAAACCATGGTCAAGTTACCCACACTTCTTTTTTCTCTCCTACCACTTCAAGAACAGGTGATGCTGGAGTTGTGGCTTGAAATGGGAAGTAGTTTTTGAACTTAAAAAACGGTGCATCATATTGTCATATTATCTCACTGTCTTATTTGGCCAAGTTTTTTAATGTCTTGCGAACAACATTAGGTCAAGGGTATTGTATCTCCAGTGGTTCTTAGTTGAATAAACAATAATGGTTTTCTACAGGTGAGAAAGTCATATGAGTAGTGGTCATCATTTCTTATGCTACTACTTTGGACTCCGGTGCATCATTATTTTTATGGGGTTGTTGCTTGAAATGCGTGGAATAAGCTTTTTGGCAGTTATGGAATAAAATGGGAATCTCCACATTGTTTGAAGGATTTGCTATCTTTGATTTTACTCAGGGGCTCTGGGAAAGAGATGGATCATAAACTTCTTTGTACCGCCAGATTTTTTGAGAACCAAAATTATTTAGCTTCTGTTTTCTGACTTTTTGGGATAAAGTGGTGTTCTGGCATCTCAGTGATGTTCTGTGTGTAGTGCTTTTAGTGGCCTTTCTTCAGCCAGTATTTTGCTTGAATTAGATGTCTTATTTCTGTATCGTTAAATTCTATTTGGTTTACATTATCACAAACAAGGAAACTCATGGATAGTTGTCTTATCATAGTCAATTCAACTGTATGAAAATAGGGTCTGTTTGCTGTGGCTTGACTTGAATGTTTATGGATATCATGCAGGCCATTAATAGTCTGAAGAACGTTGATTCCACTGCTTTGCTTCAGTTTCTCCACCCAATTTTGAATATGCTTCTCCATCTTATTGGCAGTGGTGGAGAAACTCTCCAGGTAATTTTAACAATTCAACCAGGAGCTTTACAAGTGGTTCTTGATATGGAACTCACTGTTTATGTTTGTTTGAGTTGCTTTAACTACATGTTTTTAGATATCAGTAATAGTCATTCTGTAATGGCATTAAATAATAAGTGTTATTACCTGTGCAATAGAACCATGATCTGAAACCATAGTTTATTTTATGCAACAGATCTTGGTGCCTTCTATCATTGATAAATTCACACCTGTGCCATTTGCAGCCAATAAACAACCCCTGTAAAAATGTGACAGTTGGGTCGCAACAGCTATTACAAATGTGGCTGTGATTTAAAGCCATTTTAACTAGTTCATTTGGTTTTTTGCTTGGGGTTCTTTTTTAATTTTTGTTTTCATGTTGTACACCTGTGCTCCTGATTGTGCAGTGCCCGTTAACTAGTTCTTTATTTTTCCCTTTTTCTTTCAGGTTGCAGCCTTCAGGGCCATGGTTAATATCCTAACTAGGTATGATTGCTAGTCATTTTTTTGAGTTTGACATCAGGGCAACATCATTTATCTTCTAGAATGTTCTTCGAGTGCAGAAATCTGAGTTCATGTAAAATATGAGGTGTTCAAAACAGGAATCAGAAATGTATGCCTCCAAAGTTTTTTAGTCTACCTAAATAAAAGCAGGGAGAACTTTTCAATTGCTGATAATCTTCAATCAATATTAGCGTTATTAGATTTGAATGTCCATCTTTTCCTGATCTTGGCGATGTTAACTCATAAATTTTCAATCTTTTCAGATTCGATTCAGTGTTTACCAGTTTCGAGCAATTTATTTAGAAAAAAAAATGTGCAAAAAACACTAGCCTTTGCATCGTTTAACATTTGGCTGCATTTCATTTTGTAGGGTGCAGCAAGAGTCAGTTGATGATACTGAACGGAATCGTTTTCTGGTTAACTATGTTGATTATGCTTTTGATGACTTTGGTGGTCGTCAACCACCTGTTTATCCTGGTTTGTCCACTGTGTGGGGGAGTCTGGCTCGTAGCAAGGTTAGTTGTCTCTTCTTTCACAATTCTTGCATTTGCTGGTAGGGGTGGTAAACTGGTCATATGATCATCCTTCTTTTCTTAGTTACCATCATCTAATCTAACTTTGGTGCATATACTCTCTCCTGTCTTGATAGATGTAGATAACTTGTTAAATTTCATAGGATAATGACATTTCTTCCAATTATATTACTTGGAGCTTTGTAAATTTCCCATACTCACTCTTATGCTCGGTATCAAAACACTAAATATTATATCAAATTTATTTTTAATATCCTTCTAGTTTTATTTGCAGAGGTTTAGAAGCATTTCCAACTACCATTGTTGGGTTTGACAATGATGCACGATTACCTTGTATATTAGAAAAGAATGTGAACCTCACTTGTTGGTGTCTGGCTAAATAGTGTTAATTGTTATGACTTTCAATTATGTGTTTGTGATGTAGTTATATTCTCATCAGTCTTGATGTTTTTATTGTTCCATCATCTTAACCGCTTTAGTCCTATTGATGAAGCAAAAGGAAGGTGATTATTATCAGTTTATTTATACTTGTATAAATTAGTCCTTTTTTATTGTTACTTGGGAATTTTTTTGCTATGAATTCCAGTTTCTTGGCTAGTTTTGGATCCCTGGGCCTTAGGCAATTTATTAGCCTGCTCTTTGTTAATTTTAGAAAGGTTCATGGCTCTTTGTCACTGGAATACATTGCCGTTTAAGAATCTGTATTCATCATCCTTTTCTACTTGGTACCTGTAATTCGTTTTTTTTCCTGGCTTCTAACATCCTTGTGATATTTCAATAGATTACAGTGGTCTTTAAAGTGGGTTGGACTATGGCTAAGTGATGACAGTCCTCCACCATCTCAATTTGACCAAATGATATGTTTATGCTCTTATTGATAGTGTAGTTCGCTGGCTAATACAATCGCTGGATCCTACGACATCTATTGGTGCTAATGACACAACTGATTCTGGCATCCATTGTTGGATCAGTGCATATAGCACATTCATTGGATGCTGCATTTATTGCAAGATGTGCTTAGGATCAAAGTCATCTCTTTGTGTTTATGCATCTTCTTTTCCTCTCTCTTTCTCCACCTCCTCCCTCCCTCTCCTTTTGTTCTTTCCTTGCAGAACTTTTCAAATTTATGACCACTGCAGGCTAAAGGCTATCGTGTTGGACCAGTATATGATGATGTATTGGCAATGGCATGGTTTTTCCTTGAGCTTATTGTCAAGTCAATGGCATTGGAGCAAGCTCGTCTTTTCTATCATAGTCTTCCATTGGGTATATTAATTAAATGCCATGGGATTCCTGCCATTTCAATACAAAATGATCTTGCTTGAAATTACAATTGACGTAGATTTTATATTCGCAGTATTTAGCTTATGTTTCTTTTCTTTTATTGTAATTCCTTTTGTGCTGTAGGTGAAGATGTTCCACCGATGCAATTGAAAGAAGGTGTGTTCAGATGCATCATGCAGTTATATGATTGCCTTCTTACAGAGGTGCATGAGCGTTGTAAGAAGGGTTTAAGCTTGGCAAAACGTTTGAATAGCAGTTTGGCCTTCTTCTGCTATGATCTTTTGTCAATCATTGAACCTCGTCAAGTTTTTGAATTGGTATGCTTTCAGCTGAAATATAATATCTAAATCAGCATATTGACATTAATTGTACTTTTTAACACTAACTGCTCTGGAATTTATGTATATCTAGTTTCAGTTATAAAATGTGGATCACTGAGCATGCACTTAACATGACGACTTGTATGCTGGAAGGGTGTCATGTGAATGACAAAATGCCATAATCATATTTCTGCTAAACTTTGTTCATGAAGGTGGACAAGCAGAATGAAACTGAAATATTGGCATAGGGTAATGGGAGAATAAGAAAGTTTAATTAAATTATATGCTAAGACACAAGGGTGTAATGTTGAAAAACTTTTGGGACATGGTCCCCTCAAAAGTACTCTACATGCCACCCCTGACAAGACAGACAATTTGTCGAGTAGTTCTGTATGCATATAACATACTAGGAATGGCATCATGTGCCCAGGAAGTAGGGATCTAAATCTTCTGCTATCTTGAGTGTGGGCAGAGTATAAGGTAGGTTAAAATTTTGCTGATGTTATAACTCGCTATACCTCTAACTATCTGCAATCTGCTACAGGTGTCCTTGTACCTGGACAAGTTTTCTGGGGTATGCCAATCAGTTCTTCATGACTGCAAGCTTACCTTTTTGCAAATCATATGTGATCATGATCTTTTTGTGGAGATGCCGGGGAGGGACCCTTCAGATAGGTATTCATCAATCTAATTGTTCTTGATTGATTACCTTGGTACATCATGCAAGATAAATTGAGTGAAGTCTGCATCTCATTAGCTCACTTTTTTTTCGTGTTGTGTTGTCATTTTCTTTCAGTTCATTCAATTACCTATCTACTTTCTAGAACCAAATTTTCTTATTTTTTAACATATAAATACCTTATTACTTTATACGCACACACGTACACGCACACGCACACGCACACATATAAGCAAATACGTGGGCAAGCTTATCTGGGGATGCTGATCAGTTCGTGACTGCATGCTTACCATTTTGCAAATAATGCGATCTTGATCTTTTTTGTGGAAATGCTGGGGAGAGGCCCCTCAGGTATTTTGTTAATCAAATTCTTGTTGATTGATTGCTTTGATGCTTTATACAAAACAAATTAGGTGAACTCTGTATTACATAGGCTTGTTTTCTTTTCATATAATTTTATCGTTGTTCAGCCGCTTCATTTGTCAATTTCCTTGTAAGTGTAGATGTCTGTCAGTGTCAAGTTGCACCTAGGATTGTGACATACATTTTAACACATAATATGGATGTAATCTTCATTCTCTGAAAAGAAAAAAGGGTAGATGCTATCTAGTGACCGATTAGGGATTTGTAGTAATGGATGTCTGATTGTGTTCTTGTTTGTATTGTAGAAACTACCTTGCATCTGTTTTAATACAAGAGCTTTTCCTTACTTGGGATCATGACGAGCTATCTCAACGGTCAAAGGTGAGTTTAGTGCAGATGAACCAAGTTCCCTCTACTTCATCTGAATATTATATCTTATGTGCGTACTTTCTTCAAGAGTACCTTTTTGCAGAATTGGTATTTTACTTATCGTGGCCATTTCCACCTCTATATATTCTCATGGCACTGAGTTTTGGTGCATGCAGGCAGCCAGAATCTTAGTAGTACTGCTTTGCAAGCATGAATTTGATGCTCGATACCAAAAGCCTGAAGATAAACTATATATCGCACAGCTATATTTTCCACTTGTTGGCCAGGTTTTTACCCATTATAAAATTCTTGCTTATGTATAGAACAGCCAATCACTTCTGCCTTACCTCAAGTTCATAGTCAAATTTAATTTCTCTTCTAGTGCTATCATGTGGGAATCTTGGTTGCTCATCATAGTTCTGTATAACTTTGTGATTACACTTTTCGATTGCTTTAATTTTTTTCTTTTTAATGTTTGGTGGAACTGAAGTATTCTAATTAAGAGTCAGAAAAGGAGAATTGTGTTCTTATGTTTGCCTGCTTGTGTTTGTAGCATTATCACCATGAACTGTATATTTAAGTGTTTATATGCTAGTATTTGTTAGGGACTTGGGGTTCTTCTGTACTCCTATCAATTGGCATGGACTATGAATTGTTCAACTTAGCTTTGGATGTCAGGAAATCTTACTATATTATTAGTTAAGTTTCTGTTCAGAATCTGCTTGGCTACTGATTATTGAGGTTGGTGCCTGAGTTCATGTAATAAGAAATCAAAGTGTTTGTCTCTTACCTTAATGGGCTATTTCAAAATAACACATGGCAACTCTTTAAAGGACCAGTAGTTCATTTACTAAGAAAGATCTTTAAATGCGAAGTTTCTTGAAGAGAATTTGTCAGAGGCAATGAAACATTCTTTGTTGATAATGGTGAGAGATGGAGTTATATGGTATAGCTACAGGTGCTTCAATTTACTTTCACAAGTGAACTGAGTGGCTGAAGCAAGAATTTGCCTTGGTCCAATTAAGAGAAGTTAAAGCATGCTTCTCTCAATACACTTCATGGTTAAATCATAATTATATGTCCAGAATTGAACACGTTCCCACAATTGCTATGTGTAGAGTAAAATAAAACAGATCACTAAAAAATCATCACACATGAGAATTGCAAACTAGGTAAAGGAAATCCAGTGACACACGGCATCAGGGAAAGGTCTCATAAAACTTTATTTCTGGCATGCGGGTAAGAACAATAAATGTGCAGGTCTCTTACTAAAGGATTTGAAAACAGTTCTCCTTGTGGAAATAAGAGATGGCGTAAAAAGTAAGAAATGAAAAAGATATCATGTTTTAAATTCTCTCTTATGAATTAAATTCACTGGTCAAGAATATATTGTTACCTATTCATAGAGGCATTCAGGAATTATAATGACCACTTCATTCATTGATAATGTAACTGATTAAAATTGCCCTGATGAAGATTTATGACAAGCAGAGCCGCTTGATGAGATGGATATTCTGATGCCAGAATATTAATAACTATGCAGATAATAGCCTAAGCCAATATGTATCTAATATCTCAGAAGTTAGTTATTCAAAACAAGGTAGATGATGCTCATTAATGAAGGAAAGGTAAAGCATGTTGACAATCAAAAGTTTCGAAACAAATATCACAATTTTGTTCTGGTTCTGCGCACAACACTTAGACTGCCATCTATATTTATTTTCTGCATCCACAAATTAATGAATATATGGAGGCTTGACCAACTTCAGCAGTTTGTGTATCACTATGGTATTCTGTAGCCATATATGGAGTCTGATAGACATTATCATCCAAGTAAGAAGTCAAAAACCCACCTATACAGACATGCTTTTCTGGACACATTTAAAATGTCTAGTAATATTGAAAAAAATTTGCTTTCTCCCCTAAGAAAGGCTAAGAAACTGCCTTCAGCTGAAGATGTAATGGTTATGTTCCTAATTGCACCGATAAACCAGTGATTGAAACTCTTTCATGTAAATGTAATGGATCAATTTTTTCTTAACTGAGTTTACTTCTAATTCTTTTGATGGAAGTTGGGTTCAAGTGTTGGCTTCATATAGTGCCTTGCAAATTTGTAGAAATTCATGATTATTGAGCTTGTCTGCCTTGTTAACATCCTAATCTTAATTAGTAACTGCAAGTATATATAGTATCATAATGATGTAGAAGAGGTGATATGGGATAAGATGTATTTTATAGGCTTTACTGTTCTGCCAACTGATATTTGCTCTAACTACCCCATGGATCGCTGAATTAATAATCTGTCGTTTATGCAGATCCTGGATGAGATGCCTGTCTTCTACAACCTGAATGCTGTTGAAAAGCGTGAAGTTTTAATTGTTATTTTGCAAATCATGCGCAATTTGGATGATACATCGCTTGTCAAGGCGTGGCAGCAAAGCATTGCTCGGACTAGATTATTTTTCAAACTCATGGAGGAATGCCTTGTTCTTTTTGAGGTTGCTATTTATCTGAACTCCCGTCTCTTTTCTTCTCATTTTTCTAGACATTGGTATTTGTGTTTGGTAGCTGAACATATTTGTTGGTCTAGGTATGGAGAATTATCTAGTTTAAGTTAAGAGTTTATTCGTCTTGGTGCCTCTAAACATTATCTAGTTTGAATTAGGGCAACATGCACCACATGCAAAAACAAGTGAGATCACTAAGATCATGCTGGTAATGCACTCTTTGGCCATCG
>Ga0307516_10008658_pt1 | contig 11464 bp, 6 predicted proteins | sample 19_EM_MG_FD_203310 | JGI IMG/M metagenome (GOLD analysis project Ga0307516, IMG submission 203310) | Populus trichocarpa ectomycorrhiza microbial communities from riparian zone in the Pacific Northwest, United States - 19_EM | ecosystem: Host-associated > Plants > Roots > Unclassified | place...
GGGCTCTAAACAACCCTTCCAAAATTGTGACACGTGTACTTACTCTGCTCGTTGGGACCACCACCACCTCTAAAGCAGAAAGCTGATAGAAATTGTTGGGAAAACCTCAAATTAATCCCCTAACTATAAAGTTATTCTCAGTTTCGCTCTTAGAGTTATCTTTTCTCAATTAGATCTTCCAATATTCACAAAGTACTCGAGTTAATTGCAACAGACATAATTACAGTTTTCTTTTCTAATATTTTATTTTGTTTATTTGTTTTTAATGTGATGAGAAAATTAAAATCTCAAATAAACTTATTTACGCATTTATTAATCAAGTAAATCTAAATAAGTCAAAGCAAAAATTAAACATGAATTTAATAAGATTTAAATGAGCTAAATTTCAGTTTATAATCCTAGACTCGTTACAAAATACAAATAGAAATCAAGATTATAAGTTTAATCATATCATTTTTGAAATTGTGGTGTAATGTATGTTTTTTTTTTTGAAAATATATTAAAATAATATATTTTTATTTTTAACATTGAAATGATTAAAAAATACTAAAAATATATTAATTTAAAACTTAAAAAAAAAACAAAATTCAAGAATTAATTAGAGAAGTGTGGTGGAACCGCACTCTTGATATAAGTTGGAGGGCTAATGTGAGGTTTGTCCAAACTTATTTATCTGTTAACATCACAAGACTAATAAAAATCGAAACCATGCTTAACAAAAAGCACAACAAAACACACCGTCCTTGCTTCCTTTCTATCTAACCATATTACATTACAGTTACAGTTACAGACCCCTCCCTATCCTCTCTCTCTCTCTCTCTCTCTCTCTCTCTCTCTCTCCCCCCTCTAATCACCATAGACAGGCAGACTTCAGTTTCCTTTACGTTTCTTTATTTTTTCAAATTCCAAAATCCTTTGGAAGAAAACTCACTTCCAATTCAAATGCTTTAAGTAATTCATTTCCAATTCTGTTTTTTTTCCAACAATCTCTCTGTTTGGGGAGAGGCTTAACACAATGGGTATCTGCACCTCTAAACCCTCCCCAAACTCCACTCTCTCTTCTCCCATCGCTATCCAAGCTAAGGACAACTCTATTCCTACCAAGGACACACCTCGACCGGATCCCAGAACCCCAAATGTTAACGATCAGAACAACAGTACCGGCTTAGAATCCGTTAAGAAATCGCCCTTCAATTTTTTCAGCCCGAGTCCGGCTCACTACTTCTTTTCTAAGAAGTCTTCGCCAGCGAGATCTCCGGCGAGGAATGCGGCCAGTGCGAACTCGACGCCGAAGAGGCTTTTTAAAAGGCCGTTCCCGCCGCCGTCTCCGGCGAAGCATATACGGGCAGTGCTTGCGAGGCGGCATGGATCGGTGAAGCCGAACGAGGCGACGATTCCGGAAGGAGGCGAGGCGGAGGCGGCAGGGTTAGTTAAGAGCTTTGGATTCTCTAAGCATTTTGGAAATAAGTATGAGCTTGGAGATGAAGTAGGGCGAGGACATTTTGGGTATACTTGTCAAGCCAAGTTTAAAAAAGGTGAACTCAAAGGACAACAAGTTGCTGTTAAAGTAATCCCTAAAGCAAAGGTATTTTTATTATTTTAGTTAATTTGTTGGTGATTTTATGTAATTGAGTGATTTTAGGGTTCAAGTTTAGTGTTTTTGGTGTGTTTGATCTGTGGGGATACGTGTGCTGTTACTTTCTTAATTTGTTTCTTTGATACATGTGGTGTTAGTTTTTTTTTTAAAAAGTTAATGATATATTTGAATTGTGCATTCGCGGTAGATCTTTAGCGCGTGCTGTAATCTTATTGTTGGTTTCTGATTTCTGTTTTTGTATTTAGCATTATGATGAAATCTAGTGTCTTGGGAAGCTAAATTGTTGGGGAGAAATTACTTTGATCAAGATAAACCTGTTGTTAAGTTTCAACTACATGGAGAATAGTCTGTCTCTGTGTTAATTTCTAGACCAGCTGGATCGGTCTTAGTTGGTTTATTTTATTTGCTGCTTGATGGTGTTAGACATTTGGCTCTTGCATTTCGCCAATTTGTTTCATTTGCTTATTTTGGTTTTTGTTTTTGTTGTTAGATGACTACAGCAATTGCCATTGAGGATGTGAGAAGGGAGGTTAACATACTGAGAGCATTGAACGGGCATAACAATTTAGTACAGTTTTATGATGCCTATGAAGATCATGATAATGTCTATATAGTAATGGAGTAAGTGCTGATTGTTCTGTGTTTTCTTTTTTCGTATGTTAGATCCTTATTATGGTTATGTTGTGAAATAGATTGTAATCTTTTGAGTTTCATTTTTGTTGATGGTATTCTGCATCTATTTTAATGGGTTGTTTTGATTATCATGCATTTTTCAGGTTATGTGAAGGAGGAGAACTCTTGGATAGAATTCTTGCAAGGTATAAAATAGTAGCTATACCAGTATTTTGTTCATTTTGATCTACTTGATGGACTAAAGAACTGGAATTTAATGGAGTTAGTTGGTCAGCTGCTCACAGCTAATCAAGTGATGCTCTTTTCTTGTAGAGGCGGAAAATATACAGAAGACGATGCAAAGGCTGTCATGATACAGATATTAAATGTTGTAGCATTTTGCCATCTTCAGGGTGTGGTGCACCGTGATCTTAAACCTGAGGTGAGAATGAGATACAGTGTTACTAACATGCATAGCCAGTTGCATTCTGTCCTGCAGCTTCTGTTGAGAGTCATATTCTCAGAGTCTCATGCCTGGGCATTTTGAAAGATTATTCCTTTCCAATTCTTCAAATTGTTCATTCATTAGCTTTTAGTTAGGATCAATTGTGCTATTTGAGGCAGAGTATGAAACTGGAGCACCTGAATCTGCTTGCATAATAAAGACCAGTGCGACTTCTAAGGAGTCCTTGTTGTTTTCCCTTTTTGAGCTATGAGTGGAATATAAGTGTGTGCCCCTTGCGAGATATTTTTTTGTAATTTTATAGGCGTCAAAAAGTTCTTCCTGTTTGGTATCACGTGCATCAAGGTTTTTTTTTACCTGAATGCAACTTGATGAAAATGATCAGGAAGAGGGAAGAACAATGTGATAACTTGTACTCTCTTTTGCTAGGATTTTCGATTTTAGAGATTTTACTGGAATTAAAAGTGAAAACACTGAGACAAAAAGAAGAAGAAGACAACAACGACCTAAGTTTGGCTGTCTTTTTTGCTAATTTATTGGTCATCAATTGTTGGTTGAAAACTGACTACTTATTTGCTTACTGCGTGCATAGTTGCATTTTGTTATTCATGCATTCTTATCTAAGTGTAGCTGATTGCTGGATCAGAATTTCTTGTTCACATCAAAGGATGAGGACTCCCAGTTGAAGGCCATAGATTTTGGTTTGTCAGATTTTGTAAAGCCAGGTTTGCACTTGCTCTTTATTCTGAGATGTAGTTGGCTGCTTTGTTTTCAATAGCTCCATGAATTCACTAGTGGTTTCTAAAATATATCTCTTTTTACAGATGAAAGGTTGAATGACATTGTTGGTAGTGCATACTATGTAGCACCTGAAGTTCTACATAGATCTTATGGTACAGAGGCTGATGTCTGGAGTATTGGTGTGATTGCATATATTTTGTTGTGTGGAAGCCGTCCATTTTGGGCCAGAACTGAATCTGGGATCTTTCGTGCTGTTCTAAAAGCCGATCCAAGTTTTGATGAGACCCCTTGGCCTTCACTTTCTCCAGAGGCAAAAGACTTTGTCAAGCGCCTATTGAATAAAGACCCACGAAAAAGATTGACTGCTGCCCAGGCACTAAGTAAATGCCTTGACCACTGTTCAAACGCTACCTGCTGGCTTTCTTGAATCTGAATTGATATTTGCTATTATTTGTTGCAGGCCATCCTTGGATTAAAAGTTCTAATGAGGTTAAAGTGCCTCTGGATATACTCATACTCAAACTCATGAAGGCTTATATGCGCTCATCATCTCTTCGGAAAGCTGCTTTATGGGTTTGTAATGCAATTTACCAATGAGATTGTTTTGTAATGTGCTTTGATGCTGCCTACTTGAGTGTGAAGTGCAACTTTTCATTTAAAGCTCCTTTCAACTTATGTCATTATTTTTCCTATGTTGCTTCCATGTGCTTATGTTGAGTGGTTGTGAAGGTGTCACTATGGGTTAATACAGACAATATGCATAGATGTTTAGATCATATTTTATTTTGAAAATGTATACATGGCTAGAGCCAGAAATGCTAGCCAGAACTTGTTTGGTACACCTCAATTTTGCTATTCTCTAGCTTTTAATGTTGATTGTAGTTTATGGATTACAAGTAACTGTAACTCCAAATATATGCCCAGCTTAGCACTGGCTGATTAATGATTCTAATGGGCTCCAGAAATGCAGTTTATGGATTACAAGGTTGTCATTGAACAGCCATGTAATAATTCTTACAAGTGGTTATTATCAAGCAATTTGGGGCTATCATTAAGCAAATTACTTGGGAGTTTTTTGTGTAGCCTCGACCTTTGATGATTACGCTCTTACGATTTTGCACTGAACTTTTTGTTGGCATTTTGGCAGGCTCTATCTAAAACGTTGACTGTGGATGAGCTATTTTATCTGAAGGAGCAGTTTGTGCTCTTAGAACCAAACAAAAATGGCACTATAAGCTTAGAAAATATTAAAACGGTTGGTTGCTTTTTGAGTGCTTTAATTTTTATTACTTGTTAGCTCATTTGTCGTTAGTTATGCTAATACTTTTTTTAATGGTCAGACCTTGATGAAAAATTCTACAGACGCCATGAAGGAGTCACGGATTCCTGATTTTCTAGCATCTGTAGGTGTTTCAATTGTGGTAGCTATTTAGATTGTCATTTGTGGTTTTGCAGTTTCTACTTTCTAATCTTCAATTCCAACTGGTGCTTGTTTTTGTTGGTTACAGCTTAATGCACTTCAATACAGAAGGATGAATTTTGAGGAATTTTCCGCAGCTGCATTAAGTGTCCATCAGCTAGAGGCCCTTGATAGATGGGAGCAACATGCCCGTTGTGCCTATGAACTGTTTGAGAAGGCTGGGAACAGGGCCATTGTCATTGAGGAGCTGGCATCAGTATGTTTCTCTCTTATCTCTGACCCCACAAAGAATTCTTTGCACATAGGCTTCTTGTCAGTTATTTACTTTACCTGCACAAATTCTGCATCGTAGATGTGGTTTTAACTGTTCCAGTGGTCCATACATCTTAGAAACAACTTTTCAGTTCTTTAAATGAATTATTGGCAAACTGATTGTGGTTGACTTTTTGGTCTAATCATAATGCATGTTATGCCACTGTTTGTGTGTGTGTTAAACTTGTATTGCTGAAGCATTAAAGCATGAATATGGTAAGTCAAAAGGCAGAGACTAATCAATCTCATTTTTCAGGAACTCGGCCTTGGCCCTTCTGTTCCTGTTCATGCTGTTCTACATGATTGGATTCGGCACACTGATGGAAAGTTGAGTTTCCTTGGATTTGTCAAATTGTTGCATGGTGCATCTAGCAGGACTCTTGCGAAACCTCAATAGAAGTTTTGAAGCTGATTTTAGACGCTCCAAGATGTGGCTGCTGCCAATAAAAGAAAATGGGTGAGAGGCACCGAAATCCCAACCCCAGGTCTGATACACAGGTATATTTGCCTCCAATTTATGGGAGAAGAAAAGAAGTTTAGACCAATTTAATTTTTGTGGCGCAACCTTGTATAATACTTTTACAATTGTGATGCTTGTGATACTTTAGGCAAACGTAGCATGGGCATTCACAGTTTCCACTGTAAAGCTGTAGTTAAGTAAGTGTTTAGTTGCAGGTGAGAATATTTATTAAACTGGTTAGGAGAAATTGATTTTCTGACATATTGGACTGGTCTTTGGGTCCATGATTGAAATGTATCATTTCTACGTTTATGCTTTCTAGTCAAAAGTTAATTCTGCAAAGCATTGCTTTGCCAACATCAATGTTTAATGGAAAGTTTCTGTTCTGTTCTGTTTTTTTGTTCTCTCTCCTGAGATATAATGGTAAATGTGTTAAGAATCTGCTAATCACATTATAGTTCAACTAACACTAATCCATAAAAATTGTATTAAGAATCCATTGCGACTCCATTCTTGTCAAATGTATGTTGCTTCATTCTTCTCAAATGTCTAGATGTCATTCCTTTTTTCTCCTTGTTTTTTTGTTAGTAAGATTTGTTAATTCATGTCAAGGGTGTAACATTCAGTATTATTAAACTTGCTTAACCTGATTAACTCGGGACCTCATTTAAGCCTGGTTTCATGTTAAATTTGGTAGAAATTAACTTGGTTAAACTGGTTGATTCAATAAGTCAATTCTTTGCGACTTTATTGATTTAGTTAAAATTTGTGTAACACATTATTTGACTTAATTGTTTTTTAAACGCATCATTTTAACTTTTTTTTTTTAAATAAAAAATCTTAAATTGATGTTATTTTGGATTATTTGGATCAGTTTCCATGACCCCAGAAATTTTTCTTCGTTTTCAATCATTGTATTGTGATCCCATTTAATTACTCGTATGAATGATTAATTTCTTATCTCCCATTCCTTTATATATATATAAAAAAAACCTTCTTGTTCAAGAAAGTTTATAACTTTCTTATACATAATGATTTTCGGTACGTAAAATTTTCATATATAATTCGAAGTACAGTTATCCATGATGCTCCTCTTATCTTCTTTTACAAGGGCCATGGTTTAAATGAAAAAATAAACAAAAAGAAAAGGAAATTAATAAAAAATATTTAAAAAAAGAGTGAAAAATCTGATGTAAAACACAAGGCTTTGAATCAATCTATAAGCGATGATATCACAGCACTGTCGTAAATTTTTATTTATGTTCTTTAAACAAAGAAAAAAAAAACAAGAAAAAGAAATCACAGATGATATCTTATAGGAGAAGAAAAAAAAATCAGCGTGCTCGCCTGCTCGGCCGGCCGTTCATTGGAGCAACGTGTTGTTTAATTATGTAACTGTCATTCTTTAAAAAAAAAAGCTTATAACTCCCACAATTCAAACGTCATTGCAGCGAGGAATCTTTCTTAGACATGGCGCCTGGAAGCGACAGGAAGCGCAAACGCCATGTGGTTTGCCCCTATCCATCAGAAGACAGTAGCGACGATAGTGAAGTTGAAGAAACTAGGCCTTATTTTCACAATAAATTAGCATCTATTAATATTTAGCTTCATTTTTAATTTATTTGTTTTCCTGTGTCTCTTATCAATTACAATGGAGACGAAAGCAATCATAGCGATGAAGAAGACTCGAGGAGTAGGAGGATGGCGGCAGCGATGGAGATAGTGAAAACACAGGGACATGTATTCTTGTTCTTACTATTTTAAGAGGATAGAAATTCATTCTAAATGTTGGTGTATTTTATTATTTTCAGGTTAAGGGATGGAAAATGGAGAAGAAGTTTGTCGAAGTTCATCGTTTATTATAAATTGTAGAGGCATATATATTGTTTCTTTGATTGATCGATTGTGTTTGTGCTTGTAGCTGCCATGGAGGGTAATTTGAAGTCTTGATAATTGAATCAGGTGATGTTAATGCAGAAAGGTTATTCCAAGTACCCTTTTGTCTCATTTCTGGTTGTGCTATATTATCTTCCTTTATGATCTTTAAGTTTGGATTGTGATTTTTCTATTGCTTTGTTGATCAGGGTTCTGGTATTAATTAGATTTAAGAAAGGGACAAGGCACTGGAAGATTCTCGGGAGGAGAGCTGTAGCTGGAAGGCTAGTTAAGGAAAGCTATGGTTCTGCCAAACAGCAACATACATTTATAGTAGTAAGACTCTGTTTTCAGGTGAAAATCTTAAGTTGATTTGGGTTCTGAATGACCTCTATCTGGGTGCCCTAGGGTTCTATATCTCCAGTGATAATCAAATATTTTTTAACTGAAGAGATTATCAAATATCGGTCTACCTTTATGGGCACATGATAGTATCCTTCTTGGCTATATTTATTGGTTTTCATTGTGAAGTTTAGCTTAGTTTATGGTGATTTACCTTTTTTGATTGGTTATTGTGTACTAGGTTGAAGTACTGTGGAGCAAGGGGGTTAAGAAATTGCCTCCGCTTCCTCCTCTGCCTGTGAAAGGCCGGAATCTCTCAAAAGGAGAACTATCAGACAAGTCGGTGGGCATATGATAAAACAAGAAGTTTCTCTAGTATTGACTTTCTAATATGTTGTTTTCTTATCTATTTCTTGTCCACTTCATGTATAGTGTTGGAATGGTGTAGCAGAAAGACATGAAGTGCTTGCTGAAAAGCACAAACGAGGTGCAGCAACAAGACGTCCGAGAACAAAGAAGAAATCTAAGATGACATGGTCTAAAAATGGAGGTATGCGTAGGGTTTGTGTTTGGGGTTTTCTTTTTCTAAAGCATTAACCTACCGTGTCACATTTCATCCACGATGTTGACATATGCATAGTGTCGTAATCCTTCCCATCAACTGTGATGCCTGCACAATATCAGGGGCTTATTCAAAACAGTGGAACCAGTTATGGCCATGCAAATCCTAGCTACAACTTCGAAGGGAGTAATTCGAGCCACATACCAGAAATGATTAACATTGACAGACCATTACACCGAATTCCTCAAAGAATGGAGACATAGGGACCATCATCGTTGAGATGTCATATCTGGGATATGAAAGATGGGTTATTTCCTGCCATCCAAACGACGCTGATAAAGAGTAGCAAGATGCCTTGCAACCAATTGATGCGCTAATTTGGTTGTAAGTAATCCAGTTATTACTCCAGTTGGTGATTTTCTCTCTTGGTTGATCCACGTTAATCATTTATGAGATGCTTCAATCATATTCATCCGTCAAAGGCTCACCGGGTCAGGAGAAGGACATGATAGCAGTAGCCTCTCAAATTGGATTTTATTGATCATGTATCAATGATATATGCAATGATTGCGATGCGACATTGATGGTGAGAAGCAAACAGCCACAATTGTATTGATAGTTTGACCAATTCTCATGCAAAAACAAATAGCATAGTCCTTTCCCGCAAATTGCAAGACCTATCTACAAGATTGCTTCCATCTTGCATTCATGTTCTCTCTGAATTCCAGGTCTGGAAATTGGTGCCAGCAATGCTTGCTAACCATGACCCTTCTGCATAAACATTTTGTTCTCATGTTGGTAACATCATCTTGTTAAATGAACACATTTCCTTTCTATATGCTTTATTATTGAAGACATTAACCGCATTTACAAGAATTACTAGATAATAAATTCCATTTCATCTTAATGGGACTGGGCATTCTAGAGCTTCCAAATCTTTTTGGTTGGACTTGGAAGTTGTGGACTAGTAAATGTTTGGTCAACCTGTTTAGCCCAAGAATTCGCCAAGGAAATTCTTACATTTTAAGCTTTATCGAATGTTTATTCATCTAGAGTCATGGTTATCCTCGCTGGCTGGAATTGATGCCCTATAGTGTGCTTGATAGAGATTATTGAGAGAATTCAACCAGTTTATCTAGATCTTCATTCTTGGTTTTGCAATTGCTGCTGACGGACATTATGGTTGTGAACGTTTTATACAGGACAAGAAAAAGACTCTCGTTTAAGAATTAAACTAGGTCCGGGTAGCGATACGCTGCCGGTAGGATCCAAACCCATTTACCGCATAAAAAAAATGTGAGCATTACTATTTTTTTTTTGCATGTGATAAAATATTTGAAATGAGGATTAAAAACTTCACAAATATATTAGATAAAATTAAGTGACTATCATATGCGTTAAAAAAAAGTTGGTGTGACATTCAATGTAATGGACCACAAGCAAACTGGTCATCCTATTTAAATTGTGATCTAGTTAAAAAAAAATTAACCCTCACCTAACCTTAGCTCAAATATAAAACAATGGACTATCAAATGATTAAATTATAAAAAAATAAAAATAAATAATCTATGAAGTAAAATGAAAAGATGGTGACACATTGTATTAACTCATGCTAACTTGCAAGATCGACGACCCAAACAATGGACACAGCTACAATGAGTTAACCAAGTTTGAAAATCTGTCTCTTTCCTTTTCCTTCTCTAATTCTTCTCGCAGTTAAGTCTTGACTGGGTCTCAACTGACCTCGTGTTCAATTAAAGAATGAAGATGAAATTTAAAAAATAAATAAATGTTGAAAAATAAAACTTAAATGTTGAAGGATGAAATAAAAAAAAGTAGCTTAAAAAAATAAAAAAGAAAACGTGAGCGAATCACCTAGACCAAGATTAGTCATCCAAACTTGCAACCCTTTCAAGATCCAAGTTCAATAAAGAAGCTAAACCTAACCAATTTAATGTTGGAGGATAAAATCGTAAAAAATATCTCAATTAAAAAAATTGCCAAAACAAAAAGAATTGCAACAAAAAAAGGACCAAAGCACATTGGAGAAAAATTAAAGAAGGATGACATTGTAAAAAAACTTTAATTCTCAAAATCATCTAAAACAAAACTAATAGCAATTAAAAGAATGATAATAAAATATGACAGATAAAAAATTGAAGGATAAAACTGAGAAATAAATAAATGTTGAAGGATAAAATGAGAAAATTTAACTTAAAAAAACCAAGCAAACCCGTATGAATATCCTAAACTTGGGTTACTCCTCCAAACTCGTAACCTGCAAAATCCTAGATCTTGATTCAATCATGAAGCTTAATTTTTAACAAATTTAACGTTGGAGGACGAAATCATAAAAAAAGATCAAGTTAAAAAAATGTTCCAAAGAAAAAAGAAATTGCAAGAAAAAAAAAAAGAATGAGTATTAAATCACTTAGAAAAGAAAATTGAAATAGGATGAAATCATAAAAAACCTTCAATTCAAAAAATTATTTTAAAAAAAATTGAGACCAAATCTGATAAATAAAAAATTAAAGAGGATGAAACTGTAAAAAATAATAATTATATAATCCATTTTAAAAAAACTAGTAATTAATAGAACATGGATCAAATATGAAGAAAAAACAAATTGAAATGATAGTTTGAAATTTTAGAGTGCCACACATAGAAATTAAGGTGGAGAGAGACAGACAGAGAGAGAAGCCCACCGGTTCCAAACTGGAACTTAGAACGCCACACGCACCACCTGGGAAAGAAGGGGTCGCCAAGATAAACCTAACCATATTAAGGAAGCTTGTTAGTGATCATTGGACATGGTTGGATGCGTCGCTCAAAAGCAGAATCCTCCGTGATGTGCTAACACGTGTTATCCACGCATCAAAACCTTTTTCTTGTTTTTTTTTTATATTTTATATTTATTAAAAGATAAAATTTCACATAAGCAAACATAGATATAAAAAAAAAAATTCAGAATGAAAAGACAAATTAGCCCATGTCTAACAATTTATCATTTTATGCTTCATCTATTCACCAAATTTGGAAAAACTTGCACGAAAATGATCACCTAACATCTGACTACATCT
>Ga0307516_10008660_pt1 | contig 11463 bp, 6 predicted proteins | sample 19_EM_MG_FD_203310 | JGI IMG/M metagenome (GOLD analysis project Ga0307516, IMG submission 203310) | Populus trichocarpa ectomycorrhiza microbial communities from riparian zone in the Pacific Northwest, United States - 19_EM | ecosystem: Host-associated > Plants > Roots > Unclassified | place...
CAGCGGCCGAGCACCGGCCCCGAGGTCCCGGCGCCGGTGGCGACCCCATACGCCGCCTTGAGCTGGCCGAGGATCTGCGCCTCGCCGAGCACCAGCGAGTCGAGCGCGCTCGCGACCGAGAACACGTGGCGGATCGCCGCGCTGCCGCGGTGGCCGTACAGCACGTCGGCGACCGAGCCCGGCGGCAGCCCGCGCTGGGTCGCCAGGAACGCCCGCACCGCATCGGTGGGATCGACGCCGGGCCGGGCGACGCCGTAGACCTCGACGCGATTGCAGGTCGAGATCAGCAGGGCCTCGGCGACCGGCAGCGCGGCGGTCATCGACTGCAGCGCGGGGCTCACCTCCTCGTCGCGAAACGCGAGCTTCTCGCGCACCGCCACGGGCGCGGTTCGCCAGCTGATCCCGACGACAAACAGCTCGCTCATCTCAGCCCGCCATCCGGCGTGCGAGGTAGATGATCAGCACGAGCAGCGCGGCCGCGAACCCGGCGAGCGTCAGCCGCGCGGCGCGCCGGCCGCGCCAGCCGTAGGCCTGACGCACCACCAGCAGCGCGGCGTAGAACATCCAGGTCACCGCCGCGAGCGGATACTCCGGGCGATCGAGCGACTCGCCGAGCTTGGAGACCCAGATCGCGCCGAGCACGAGCGCCACGGTGAAGATCGGAAACCCGACCCAGATCAGCCGGTGGCTCAGCCGATCGAGCGCCTCGAGCGGCGCGCCGTGATCCTTGAACGCCAGGGTGTCGAACCGCTTGCGGCGCAGCGCGCGCTCCTCGACCAGGTAGATCGCGGACAGCGCGCTCGCGAGCGCGAACACGCCGACGCCGACCGTCGCGAGCGAGATGTGGATGCGGCCGAGCGTCGACAGATCCTCGGGCGCGGTGCCCGCGGGCGTCAACCGCGCGACGACGAGCATCACGAGCGAGATCGGCATCACCGCCGCGCCGCCGAGCGTGAGCCGGTAGCGCGCGCTCGCGAGCAGGTAGCCGCCCGTGATGATGAACGCCAGGAAGCCGATCGCCTCGCGGACCGACTGTGCGGGATGCACGTGCAACGTGCCTCGCCAGCCGATGTCGGCGCCGTGCGCGACGAACGCGACGCCGACCAGCACCACCGCCGCCGGCCGCAGCCTGGCGTGGCCGCCGAGCACGAACAACAGCGCCAGCGACGCCGCGGCATAGGCGATCACCGCCACCCAGAATGCCGGCGACGGTGCGACGGAGAGCAGCCGCTCGTGAGTGCTCGTCACGGCAGCAGCGGCTCGCCGATGAAGCCCTCGATCACGTCGTAGGCGGTGTCCTTGTAGATCACCGACTTCTCGAAGCAGTCGGCGCCCATCTCGTCGAGCGCCTCCTTCGACTTCACGCGACCTACGAGATCGTATGGATCTTCGTCACTTCCCGCGGAGCGCAAGAAGTGAACCGCGGGCTTCATCGCAAACGATCGGTTGAGCTCGGTCAGCGTCATGCGGTCCCCTTCGAGCGAGGCTCGGCCTTCGATCGTCCAGTTATCCAGCCGTTCGACCGATATGAAGAGTCGCGACATTCCGTGGAAAACATTGTACCGGCCTCACGACGAGCCGGCTAGTCGGCGAGGTTGCCTTGGACCTATTGCAAGGTTACATAAACGGAACACCGGAGGTTCGAATGGCTAGCGAGAACGTCAAGGAGCTGACTGACGACAACTTCGAGTCGGAAGTGCTCAAGTCTGAAGTCCCCACCCTCGTCGATTTCTGGGCTGTCTGGTGCGGGCCTTGTAAGCAGATCGCTCCAACCGTGGAAGCGCTTGCCAACGAATACAAGGGCCGCGTCAAGGTCGCCAAGATGGACGTCGACCACCATCAGGTTGTCCCGCAGCACTACGGCGTGCGGTCGATCCCCACCCTGTTGATCTTCAAGGGCGGCAAGGTCGTCGACCAGCTGGTCGGCGCGCTGCCCCGCAGCAAGCTCGAAGCCGCGCTCCAGAAGCACCTCTAGGCACGAGCCGCTCGTCGGCGGCAGGCGCGATGTGGGCAAGCTGTGACGCTTGCCACCTCCGGCACCTTGCGCCCGCCACATGAGCTGCTTGGCCACCGGCGCTGCGGCGATCCGCTGCGCCGAGCGTTCAGCTCTTCGGGCGCTTGCGTCCGGCGCAAACGCAGTCAGGGGTCGTCCTCGGTTGCCAGCGTCGGATTCGCCTGGAGCCAGGCGCGGACCGCCTTGTCCGTGGTCTTGTTGATCGCCAAAAGCTCGCTCACAGCCTTGGCGCGACCCGCCGGCGGCAACCCCTTGAGCCCCTCGAGGACAAACTCGAGCTCGGCGGGCTGGGCGCGCACGATCTCGGCGGCGTGCTCGCAAAACCAGGCCGGATCGCGGGCGGCGACACGAAACACCATGCTCGTGGCAGCCTCGCCGGCGACGAGCGCGCGACGCGCCAGCTCGAGGGCGGGTTGATCGACCTGCCCGCCGCCGTCGCGCTGGACCAGCAGCCGGGCCTCGATGGCCTCGAGGATCCGAGCGTACAGCGACGACGCCGGCGAGATCTGCGAGCCCGGATCGGGGGTCGCGCGCAGCCGGTCGCGATCGCGCTCGGCGACCACCGCGAGCTGATCGGCGCCCGGCGCCCACGGCAGATCGACGAAAAAGTCCATGACGGCGCGGGCGACCCGCGCGTCGGCGTTCGAGAGCTCCGCCGCCACCGCGTGGCCGACCTGCGCCTGTTGCGCCGCGGCCGGTAGCAGCCGGAACAACCGCTGGACCCAGAACGACTGGGTGCGGTAGCCGGGCGCCACGAACGGTGGGTTCGCGAGCGCCTGACTCACGATCGGTCCGAATGGCCCGACCGCCGTGATCGCGACGCCGTCGAGCTGGACCGGCAAATGCAGCGCTGGATGGCCCGCACACGCCCACGCCGTCACGAACTCGTGCAGCTGGCCCGCGTCGGCGCCCAGCACGTGATGGCCGTACTCGTCGCGCGACTGGCAAGCGCACGCGTAGCTGCGGCACCGCTTGGCGGCGTCGAGGCTCGAGGTCACCGGCTGTCCGCACGCGCCGCAGCGCAGGTGGTTGCAGCCAAACCGGCCCCAGACGTAGTCGAACGGCTCGGTCGGCAGCCACAGCCGCGCACCGACGAGCGATCCGGCGGGAACGCAGTGGACGAGGCTCACCGTGCTCGGGGAGCTCAATGCGTGGCTCCACCGCTCGGCAGGACCAGCTTGACCGCGCCATCCTTGGCGTTGTGGTCACCGCTGACCTCGTCGGGGAACTTGTTGTCCTTGCCGCACGACCTCAGCTCGGCCTCGCTGAACGGGCTGATCTTCCGATACATCTTCTGGCCGGCGGTGTACGTGCAGCCGAACGCCGACGCCGCAGCGAGGATCTCGACGAGCGTGTGGTGATGAGCCGGCAACAAGTAGGCGATGCAGGCGGCGCGTGCCGCATACATCTCGACCTTGAGCGCGCTCGCGGCCTGCATCAACTGGTTGGTCGTGCCCGACGGACCGGCACCCAGCGGAATGCTGAGCTTGCGCTGCCACTGCACCCACTTGTCGCGCTCGTTCATGACCCAGATCTTGGTGCCCTCCTCCCACCTCACGACGTCCACCTTCGGATCCCATCCCGGCACAGCCTGCTCGTGGAGCGCCTGCTCGCGCGGGCTCAGGGTCGCGCCGGTCTCGCCGATCTTGCGTGTGCTGCGGCCGACCGCCGACCGCCCTTCGCGGTCGGCGCGGTCCACGCCCTGGGCGTCCGCGCGATCGGCGCGCGTGTGCCATTGATCCTCGGCCTGCGAGCCGTCCACCACCGGAGCGATGTCCCACTTCATCGGCGTGCCACCCGCGGCCTTCTTCGCCTCCATCGCCTCGCGGGTCTTCATCAGCGCCTTGACGTCGAGCTTGGCCTGCGCCATCCGCTGCTTCAGGATCGCCGCGTCCTCGGTGACCAGATCCTCGCCCAGGATGTGGATGAAGAACTCGCCGACGTGGTTCATGCGCTCGGCGATGTTGCCGCTATCGAGGCACGCCATCACCTGGTGGACGGCCTTGCCGGCGGCCCCCGACCAGCCCGGATTGGTGCTGCCGATCTGCGCGCAGAGATCCGCGAGCTCCTCGTTCGCGGCGTCCCAATCGCCACCGACCCGGAGCTGGATGTACGCCTTGGCCTTTGCCGCCATGTCGGCCGCTCCGCCGATCGCGGCACCGTGGCCCCAGGCGAGCGCGCCGAACCGGTCCTCGAACGCGCTCGCGTCGGCCTCGAACGCCGGGTTCGCGGCCATCGAGTTGGGGCCGATGTTGACCAGCGCCGTGTCGGATCCGCTGCCGCCGCGCTGATTGACGGTCTGCTCGCGCGTGTTGCCGGCGCCCGCGCGTGCGTTGAGCTCGGCATCGGACGCGAGCACCAGCGCGATCTCGACCTGGTAGTGCTCCGCGGGCTGCCCCTCGGGTGCCGTCTTCTCCGTGAACGTCACCGGCGACGTCCCGGTTCGCAGCGCGCTCGCGATGTGGACCGTCGTGTTGAATTGCGCGCCGCGCTCGCGGCAGATCGCCTCCAGCACCGCGCGGCTCGCGTGGGTCTTGCCGGCCGCGGCCTCGGGCGCCATCGCGTGGATCAGCGGGTCGAGCCGGCCGCCAGCCGCGCCGTCGTAGCTCGCCAGTCCCACGGTCGGATTGATCTGGCCGTCGAGCCGCCAGCCCTTGCCCGCGGTGACAAACGTGACCTTGGGGACGCCGGTGGAGCGCCCGAGCTCGGCGGCGAGCCCCTGGAGGCTGCTCGGTGAGGTATCGGCGTGCACGGGCGGGAGGTGGAGGACGCCGGACGCCTTGTCGTACTTGGCGTCGGCATGACCGGCGAGGATCGCCTTGGTCGCGGCCTTCGGATCGGTGGTGCCACCGGTGTACAGCACGGTGCCGCTCGGCGTCCGCGCGGCCTCGTGTAGCACCGCGTCGCTCAGCCCCGACAGCGTCGCCTTGTGCGGCTCCGCCAGCGACTTCGGCACCTCCGCTTCGTCGGCGGCGCCGTCCTTGTGATCGCCGTCCTTGGCGTCCTTGCCGTCCTTGCCCTTGAACTTCTTGAGCACGCGATCGATGAGCTTGTCGATCGCCTGGTCGACCTTGGTCTGGACCTTCTCGATGATGCCCCTGATCTTGTCGGCGATGCCGCCGAGACCGAGCAGGTTGGCGAACAGGCTGATCGCGATCGGCACCAGCTTGGCGAGCGACGCCTCGATGAAGTTGGCCGCGCCGGCGATGTTGCCGGCGACGATGTTCGACACCGAATCGACCACGGCCTGGACCAGGCCGAAGATCCGCTGCGCGTTCTCGCGGACCCACTGATACACGTTCCACGCGGTCTCGATCAGCTGGAAGATCGCGCCCGCCGGGTTCCACATCGTGGCGATCTTGATGACCGCCTGCTGGACGACCTTCTCGAACAGCCACGACTTGACGCCGCCGATCACCATGTCCCACAGGCCGGACATGTCCTGCTGGATCTGCTCCCAGAGGCCGGCGAACCCGCCGGTCATCAGCGATTGGACGTACTTCTCGACGAGCTCGAGCCGCGCGGTGTTCTTCTCGCCGATGACCTTGACGACCTTGCCGCGCATCCGCGCCCAGGTCAGCCCCATCACCTGCGCCGCGAGATCGAACACGCCGGCGATGTCGAACCGCGCCGGCATCGTGATCCCGGCCTGCGCGAACGTGCCGAACAGCCACTGCACCACCCCGTCCTTCAGGTGGTCGAGGAAGTTGCCGCCGAACTGCTTGACCGCGTCGACCAGGTGGTGGACGAACGCGCCCGGGTTCTCGACGATCTTCTCGATCGAGTCCTCGGCCTTGCCGATCAGCGCGTAGAACGCCGCGGGATCGATCCCCAGCATCTTGAGGATGCCCTCGAGGATCATCTTGCCGACCAGCGCCCAGTCGCCGGTGATCGCCGCCTGGGCGAACGTGGCGGCCGCCTGGACCGCCGCCTTGAACGCCGCGATCACCGCGTCGATCGCGCCCTTGAGGCTGTCGCACAGCGCGGTGACGGCCTTCTTGAGGCCATCGGCGATCGCGGTGACCGCCGCCTTGGCCGCGGTGACCGCTTCGTCGATCAGCCGGTTCAGCGCCGCCGCGAGCTCGGGGAACACCGAGCCGATCAGCGCCGTGACCGCGGACTTGAGCCAGTCACCGAACTCGGTGAGCGCCTGGCACACGAAGTCGCGCGCGGCGTCGATCAGCTTGCACGCGGCGTCCTTGACCGCGTCGAGCAGCTCGCCGATCGCCTTGCACACGGCGTCGAGCGCCTTGTCGATGTCTTCGGCGATCTGCTTGATGCCGTCGACGACCGCGTCGGCAGCCTTGTCCCACCAGTGCTCGTCCTGCTTCTTGTTCTGGGCTTCGGCCTTCTTCTTGGCGGCGGCGTCGTCGCCCTGCTTCTTCTGATCTTCGGCCTTCTTCTGCGCGCTGTCGTAGTCGCCCTGGACCTTGGACTGGTCGGCCTGGATGCGGCTATCGATCTTGCTGATCGTGGCCGTCTTCTTGTCGCCCGACTGCTTGTCGAGCTTCTTGACCTCGGTCTCCTGCTTGAGCAGCGTATCGGCCTGGTGGTTGGCGATCTGCGACCGGGTGCTCGCCACCTTGGTCTGCTGCTGCTTGTCGGCGTCGACGTGCGCCTGCTTGACCTTGGCCTGCGAGTCGGTCACCGCCTTGCTGCGATCGACGTCGCGCTTGACGTCGGCCTGGCCCATCTTGGTCCGCGCCTCGGCGAGCCGCGCGTCCAGCTTCGGCTTGGCCTCGGCGTCGAACGCCGCCTGCGCGTTGCTCGGCAGGTTCCACTTCTTGAGCTTGGCCATGCCCTCGACGCTCGGCAGCGCCGGCATCGCGCCGATCGCCTGCGGCGTGGGCACCCGGAGCTTGTCGTCGAGCTTGGCCGGCTGGACCTGCGCCGCCCCCGGTCCCGCCAGGACCTTGGCCTTCTCGGCGTCGAGCGCCTTGGCGCCTTCGCCGATCGCGTGCTGCTGATCGCCGAGCGTGCGGACCGGATCGGCCTGGCCCGCCAGATCGGTCACCGGCGCGGGGCCGGGGTCGGCCTTGACGTCGGGAGAGCTCGTCGGGAGGGCGTCGATCGCCTTCTGCCCGTCGGCCTTCATCTGCGCCTTGTCGGCGACCGGGGTCACCGCCCGCGCGATCGCAGCACCGGCGGTCACCGGCGGCGGTAGCGGGGTCGGGCTCGGCTGCGCGGCCGGCGGCCTGGCACCCGCGACCGGCGCTCGCTTGGCGGCATGCGACGCCCCGCCGCCCTTGGCGCCCTTGGCATCGCCACCGTCGAGCACGACCGGCATCGGCGCCAGCGCGGCATCGAACGTGGCCTTCTCGGCAGAGGCCTTGGTCGTCGCCTGCGGGCCGGCCTTGGCCCACAGCTCGGTCGCCTGCTTCGAGGGCGGAGCCTGGAACGCGTCGATGTAGGCGTTGCCGGTCGATGCCGGCGCCGGGGCGGGAGCCATCGGCGGCGGGGTATGCGCCACCGGCGCCTGCGGCTGCGAGGTCGGCGGCGGCAGGGCCGCGGCCTCCGGCAGCGACGGTTGGTTCGCGGCGTCGAGCCGCTGGCGCTGCGCCGCGATCCGGGCCGCGCGATCGCCATCCGAGGTCGGCTGACCCGATGGTGCGGCCAGCGGGGGCGCCGCGGCCGTCGGCGGGTGGAGCTGGATCACGGCGAGCTTGGCCCGCAGATCGGCCTCGGCCTCGGACGGGTCCAGCGTGCCGCCCGACTCGAGGCCCTTGGCCGCCGCGCGCGCCAGCTCGCCGCGCCGGCCCTGCGCCACGTGAGTCAGCTCGTGGGCGAGCAGCTCGTCGCCGCGCGCGGTGCCCGGCGCGTATGCGCCCTGCGCGAAGTAGATCTCGTCGCCGAGCGTGACCGCGTGCGCGTGGTGCGCGGCCGCGACCAGATCGGCGGTGTCGCCGGTGTGCAGCCGCGCCGCATCCGCGGCCTCGCCGCCGACGTGCGGCCCCAGCCGCGCCGCGAGGTCGGCCGGCAGCCGCATCCCCGACGAGCCGCGTCCGAGCAGCCGTGCCGCATCGCCGTCGTCGGCGCGCGCGACCAGCCGCAGCGCTGGTGTGGCGTGCCCCGGGACATGCGCGGTGCGCAGCGCACGCAGCGCCGCGACCGCGGTCGCCGGATCCGTCCCGGCCAGCGTGGCGACCACGCCGCGCCCGCGGGTCGCCGCGGCCAGCAGCTGCTGCCGCACAGCGTCCACGCCGGCCAGCGCGCCCTGCACCAACGCATCGGCCGATCCGGCCGCCCCGGTGCTCGGCGCCGTGAGGGTGCCCATCGCGCGCTGGACGTCGTCGAACCCGGGCAGCGGCGCCTCAGCCGCGTCGTCGGCCTCGAACATCGCGCGCGTCCACCGGCCCGGATCGAGCTGATAGCTCCCCGGCCGCTGGCGCGCCCGGGCAGCCTTGCCGGGGTCCGGCATCACGCGGGTACGGCGGCCGGGGACCGGCGCAGCGGCGGCCTCCGCGGCCGAACGGCCCGCCGCGGCGGCCGCGCGCAGCCAGCGCAGGTACAGCGCCTCGGCGTGCTCGGGCTCGGCATCGGGCGCGACCCGCATCACCTGGGCGTACAGCGCGCGCGCGACCTCCAGCGGAACATCCAGATCGCGCGCAGCACGGCTCCAATCAAACGCGGCTGCGACATCACCACGGCGGAACCAGCGCTCTTGGCTCATCAGATCTTTCGAACGGGTCCCACAGCTCCGCGGACACCGCTTCTCTGTTGTACGTGCGCCGGTGCCACGGTGCCCCCTGCGATGTGCAGCCAGAAAGACGCGAACGCGCTGCGAGGAATCCCGAGCGACCCAGATCACAGACCCGCCCGCACGAACCTCGGGCAGGCGGGCGATGCGGACCTACCAGGCGGCCCCGATCGTGGGGAGCGGCACGCCTTCGTTCAGTAGCCGTGCTTGCGCAGCGAGACGTTGGCCACGAGGCCCATCGCCAGGAAGAACGTGACCAGCGAGCTGCCGCCATACGAGATGAACGGCAGCGTCACGCCGACCACCGGCGCGATCCCGAGCACCATCGCGACGTTGACCACGACGTGCCAGAACGTCATCGCGGCGACGCCGGCGCAGATCACCGCCCCGAGCCGATCGCGCGCCGACAGCGCGACGTTCAGGATCCACACCAGCAGAAACCCGAAGATCGCCAGCAGCACCACCGAGCCCACGAAGCCCCACTCCTCGGCCCACACCGAGTACGGAAAATCGGTCCAGTGCTCGGGCACGAAGTTGAACTGGTTCTGGGTGCCCTCCAGGAAGCCCTTGCCCCAGATCTTGCCGGAGCCGACGGCATAGATCGATTGCTGGGTGTGCCAGCACTCCTTGGTCGGCGCGATGCCGCAGTCGATGAAGCCGACGATGCGCTTCTGCTGGTAGTCGTGCATCGTCTCCCACAGGATCGGGATCGATAGCAGGCACGCGAGCGTGACGTGCACCATCGGCCACACCGACGGCATCGCCAGAAACCCGACCGACAGGACGATCAGCCCGAGCAGGATCGCGGTGCCGAGATCGGGCTGCATCGCGATCAGGCAGATCGGCACGGCGAGGATCGCGAGCCGGCCGAGCAGCGCGCGCGGCGTATAGCTCGACGGCTCGGTGTCCTGGAAGATGCGCGCGAGCACCAGGATCACCATCAGCTTGGCGAGCTCGGACGGCTGGATCCCCATGCCGCCGATGTTGAGCCAGCGGTACGTGATGCCGTGGGTATCGCCGGACGACGGCCGCCCCAGCACGCGCGCGACCAGGAGCAGCCCGATCGCGAGGCCGAGGCCGGGCCACGCCACCCGCACCATCGCGCGATAGTCGACGATGGTGGCCAGCACGAAGCCGATCACGCCGACGACCATCCACTGGACCTGGGTGTCGAACTTCGCGTGGTGGCGCACGCCGCGGGTCGCCGAGTACAGGTTCAACAGGCCCAGCGTGCACAGCGCGAGGATCACGAGGATCAGCGGCCAGTCGACCGCCGCGCGAAATCGCCGCCACCGGCTGACCCCGATCGCGGCGCGCGGCAGCAGCATCCCGGTGCCCCTCATGGCTTGGCTCCCTTGGTCGGTGCCGACGGGCGGCTCACCGGCGGCACCTTGATCCGCGTGAAGTAGCCCTCGATCACCTGCTTGGCGATCGGCCACGCGACCGTGCCGCCGCCGCCGCCGTGCTCGACCAGGACAACCACCGCGATCTCGGGATCCTCGGCGGGCGCCCACCCGGCGAACCACGCATGCGCGGCGTTGGGGTTCCAGCGCTCGAGATCCTTCTCCTCGCCATCCTTGTGGTGCTTCTTGACCTCGGCGGTGCCGGTCTTACCCATCACGTCGACCAGGTCGACGTGACCGTGCTCGAACGCGGTGCCGCCGGGCTCGTTGGTCACCTTCCACATCCCGCGCTTCCAGGTGTCGACCGCGCTGGTCGGGGTCTTGATCTGCTTGGCGATCTGCGGCTCGTAGCTCGTGATGACGTGGCCGTCGTGAGCCTCGAGCCGATCGACGACCTGCGGCACATAGAGCGTCCCGCCGTTGGCGAGCGCGGCATAGGCCATCGCCATCTGGAGCACCGTGACCTCGACGTCGCCCTGGCCGATCCCGGCGTTGGTCGCGTAGCCGACCTTGTAGCGCGAGGTCTTGTCGTACCAGTCCTTGGTCGGGATCCGCCCGCCGGCGTCGCCGTTGAGCCCCAGGTTGGTCGGCCGGCCGAGCCCGTACTCGGTCGCGACCTGCGCGATGCGGTCGATGCCGATGCGCTCGGCGAGCTTCCAGAAGTAGGTGTCGCACGAGTGCTGGATCGCCTTGAGCAGATCGACCTTACCGTGGGTCCCGTGGCAGTGAAACACCGTGCCCGACAGCTGGTACTCGCCGGTGCAGAACATGTTCTCGTCCTCAGCGGCCTGACCGTCCTCGAGCGCCGCGATCGCGGTGACGAACTTGAAGATCGAGGCCGGGGGGTAGGTCATCCGCAGCGCCTTGTCGATGAACGGCTTGCGCGGATCCTGCTTGAGCATGGTCTCTTCGGCCTGGGTCAGGTGGCCGGTCATGACGTTGGGGTTGAACGACGGCCGGCTCACGATCGCGCGGATCTTGCCGGTCTTGGGCTCGACCACGACGATCGCCGCGGCGTTGACGTGCGAGACCGCCTTCTCGGCGAGCGCCTGGAGCTCGGCGTCGATCGTCAGCACGAGGTTCGCGCCCGGCACCGCCGGGACGCCATGCTCCCCCTGGATCAGCGCCGACGCGGTCGCCTCGTCGAGCCGCTGGCCGCGCGCATCGACCGCGTAGCGCTCGATGCCCTTCTTGCCGCGCAGGTAATTCTCCCACTTGTCCTCGAGCCCGTAGCGGCCGACCAGCTCGCTGGCGTCGTAACCCTGGTTGGCGAGCCGTTCGGCCTCGGCCGCCGTCATCTGGGTCATGTAGCCGATCAGGTGCGCCGCCAGATCGCCCGCCGGGTAGAA
>Ga0307516_10008661_pt1 | contig 11459 bp, 6 predicted proteins | sample 19_EM_MG_FD_203310 | JGI IMG/M metagenome (GOLD analysis project Ga0307516, IMG submission 203310) | Populus trichocarpa ectomycorrhiza microbial communities from riparian zone in the Pacific Northwest, United States - 19_EM | ecosystem: Host-associated > Plants > Roots > Unclassified | place...
CATCCGCGTCAACGACGCGGAAACGGTGGCCGGTGAAGTCGGCGTCGACATCTACAACCTGATCAAGTACCAGCGTTCCAACCAGAACACGAACATCCACCAGCGTCCCATCGTCCAGCGCGGCGACAAGGTCGGCGCCGGTGACGTGATCGCCGACGGTGCGTCGACCGACCTGGGTGAACTGGCCCTCGGCCAGAACATGCTCGTCGCGTTCATGCCGTGGAACGGCTACAACTTCGAAGACTCGATCCTGCTGTCGGAACGTGTCATCGCCGAAGACCGCTACACCTCGATCCACATCGAGGAACTGGTGGTCATGGCGCGCGACACGAAGCTGGGCTCCGAGGAAATCACGCGCGACATCCCGAACCTGTCGGAACAGCAACTCGGCCGCCTGGACGAGTCGGGCATCGTCTACATCGGCGCCGAAGTGAACGCGGGCGACGTGCTCGTGGGCAAGGTCACGCCGAAGGGCGAGACCACGCTGACGCCGGAAGAGAAGCTGCTGCGCGCGATCTTCGGCGAGAAGGCTTCGGACGTGAAGGACACGTCGCTGCGCGTCGACCAGGGCACCAACGGCACCGTCATCGACGTCCAGGTGTTCACGCGCGAAGGCATCCAGCGCGACAAGCGCGCGCAACAGATCATCGACGATGAACTGAAGCGCTTCCGCCTCGACCTGAACGACCAGCTGCGCATCGTCGAATCCGACGCGTTCGACCGTATCGCGAAGCTGCTCAACGGCCGCATCGCCAACGGTGGACCGCAGAAGATCGCCAAGGGCACCGCCATCGACAAGGCCTACCTGGCCAGCATCGAGAAGTACCACTGGTTCGACATCCGTCCGGCGGAAGACGAGATCGCCAACCAGCTCGAGTCGATCAAGAACTCGCTCGAGCAGACGCGCCACGGCTTCGACCTCGGCTTCGAAGAGAAGCGCAAGAAGCTGACGCAGGGCGACGAGCTGCCGGCCGGCGTGCTGAAGATGGTCAAGGTCTACCTGGCCGTCAAGCGCCGCCTGCAACCCGGCGACAAGATGGCCGGCCGTCACGGCAACAAGGGTGTCGTGTCCAAGATCGTCGCGGTCGAAGACATGCCCTACATGGCCGACGGCACGCCGTGCGACATCGTGCTGAACCCGCTGGGCGTGCCTTCGCGGATGAACGTCGGGCAGGTGCTCGAAGTCCATCTGGGCTGGGCCGGCAAGGGCATCGGCCAGCGCATCGGCGACATGCTGCAGAAGCAGGCCGCAGTTGCGGAGATCCGTGCCTTCATGGACGAGCTCTACAACAAGTCCGGCGGCAAGTCGGAACGCCTGGGCGACCTGAGCGACACCGAAGTGCTGAACATGGCGGGCGAACTCACCAAGGGCGTGCCGTTCGCGACGCCGGTGTTCGACGGTGCGGCGGAAGAAGAGATCCGCGGCATGCTGCGTCTCGCCTACCCGGACGACATCGCCGCTCGCAAGGGCCTCACCGCCACGCGTACCCAGTGCGTCCTGCACGACGGTCGCACCGGCGAAGCCTTCGAACGCCCGGTCACGGTCGGCTACATGCACGTCCTGAAGCTCCACCATCTGGTGGACGACAAGATGCACGCACGTTCCACCGGCCCGTACTCGCTCGTCACCCAGCAGCCGCTGGGCGGCAAGGCGCAGTTCGGCGGCCAGCGCTTCGGCGAAATGGAAGTCTGGGCGCTGGAAGCCTACGGTGCGGCTTACGTCCTGCAGGAAATGCTGACCGTGAAGTCGGACGATGTGAACGGACGCACGAAGGTGTACGAGAACATCGTCAAGGGCGAACACGCGATCGACGCCGGCATGCCGGAATCGTTCAACGTGCTGGTCAAGGAAATTCGATCGCTCGGTATCGACATCGAGTTGGAAAAGAACTGAACGTGAATCGACCTGCCGTCCTCGCGGGGCCGGCAGGGCACCCCATTCAGTTCGTGATCATCGACAGTTACCGAGTTTTTAGGAGAGATGCATGAAGGGCTTGCTGGACCTTTTCAAGCAATTCACCCCCGATGAGCATTTCGATGCCATCCGAATCGGCCTCGCGTCGCCCGAAAAGATCCGTTCGTGGTCTTTCGGCGAAGTCAAGAAGCCGGAAACCATCAACTACCGGACGTTCAAGCCGGAGCGTGATGGTCTGTTCTGCGCCAAGATCTTCGGTCCCATCAAGGACTACGAGTGCCTGTGCGGCAAGTACAAGCGCCTGAAGCACCGTGGCGTGATCTGCGAGAAGTGCGGCGTCGAAGTGACGCAGACCAAGGTTCGCCGTGACCGCATGGGTCACATCGACCTGGCGGCGCCGTGCGCGCACATCTGGTTCCTGAAGTCGCTCCCGTCGCGCCTGGGCCTCGTGCTCGACATGACGCTGCGCGACATCGAACGCGTGCTGTACTTCGAAGCCTACGTCGTCGTGGACCCGGGCATGACGCCGCTGAAGAAGTTCGCGATCATGACCGAGGACGACTTCGAGCAGAAGCATGCCGAGTTCGGTGACGAGTTCACCGCGCTGATGGGCGCCGAAGGCATCAAGAAGTTGCTGGAAGAGATGGATCTCGACGTCGAGATCGACAAGCTCCGCAACGACATGACCGGCTCCGAGCTGAAGGTCAAGAAGAACTCCAAGCGCCTGAAGGTGATGGAAGCCTTCAAGAAGTCGGGCATCAAGCCCCACTGGATGATCATGGACGTGCTGCCGGTGCTCCCGCCGGACCTGCGTCCTCTCGTCCCGCTGGATGGCGGCCGCTTCGCGACCTCCGACCTGAACGACCTGTATCGCCGCGTCATCAACCGCAACAACCGCCTCGCGCGTCTGTTGGAGTTGAAGGCGCCGGAGATCATCGTGCGCAACGAAAAGCGCATGCTGCAGGAAGCCGTCGACTCGCTGCTCGACAACGGCCGTCGCGGCAAGGCGATGACGGGTGCGAACAAGCGTGCGCTCAAGTCGCTCGCCGACATGATCAAGGGCAAGTCGGGTCGCTTCCGCCAGAATCTGCTGGGCAAGCGCGTCGACTACTCGGGTCGTTCGGTCATCACCGTGGGCCCGACGCTCAAGCTGCATCAGTGCGGCCTGCCCAAGCTGATGGCGATCGAGCTCTTCAAGCCGTTCATCTTCTCGCGCCTCGAAGCCATGGGCATCGCGACGACGATCAAGGCGGCGAAGAAGGAAGTGGAAGCCGGCACGCCGGTGGTGTGGGACATCCTTGAAGAAGTCATCAAGGAACACCCGATCATGCTGAACCGCGCGCCGACGCTGCACCGCCTGGGCATCCAAGCCTTCGAACCGGTGCTGATCGAAGGCAAGGCGATCCAGCTGCATCCGCTGGTCTGCGCCGCGTTCAACGCCGACTTCGACGGTGACCAGATGGCCGTCCACGTGCCGCTGTCCATCGAAGCGCAGATGGAAGCGCGCGCGCTGATGCTCGCCTCCAACAACATCCTGTTCCCCGCGAACGGCGAGCCGTCGATCGTGCCGTCGCAGGACGTGGTGCTGGGCCTGTACTACGCCACCCGTGAGCGCATCAACGGCAAGGGCGAGGGGATGATCTTCAAGGACATCTCCGAGATGCTGCGCGCGCTCGAGAACGGCGTCGTGGAAATCACGGCCCGCATCAACGTGCTGCTGCCCGAATGGGTGATGGACACGACCACCGGCAAGTTCGTCGAGCACATCAAGCTCACCGAAACGACCGTCGGCCGTGCGCTGCTGTCCGAGATCCTGCCGAAGGGCCTGCCGTTCTCGAACATCAACAAGGCGCTCAAGAAGAAGGAAATCTCGCGCCTGATCAACACGTCCTTCCGCAAGTGCGGCCTGAAGGAAACCGTCGTCTTCGCAGACAAGCTGCTGCAGAACGGTTTCCGCCTGGCCACGCGCGCTGGCATCTCGATCGCCATCGACGACATGCTGGTGCCCAAGGAAAAGCCGGGCCTGATCGAACGCGCCGAGAAGGAAGTCAAGGAGATCGAGCAGCAGTACGTCTCGGGTCTCGTGACCGCCGGCGAGCGCTACAACAAGGTCGTCGACATCTGGGGCAAGACCGGTGACGAAGTGGGCAAGGTCATGATGGCCCAGCTCGCCAAGCAGAAGGTGCTCGACCGCCACGGCAAGGAAGTGGACCAGGAATCGTTCAACTCGATCTACATGATGGCCGACTCCGGCGCTCGCGGCTCCGCCGCGCAGATCCGTCAGCTGGCCGGCATGCGGGGCCTGATGGCCAAGCCTGACGGCTCCATCATCGAGACGCCGATCACCGCGAACTTCCGCGAAGGCCTGAACGTTCTGCAGTACTTCATCTCCACCCACGGCGCCCGAAAGGGCCTGGCGGACACGGCGCTGAAGACCGCGAACTCCGGCTACCTGACGCGTCGTCTCGTCGACGTCACCCAGGATCTGGTCGTCACCGAGGAAGACTGCGGAACGCAGAACGGTCTCGCGATGCGCGCGCTGGTCGAAGGCGGCGAAGTGATCGAATCGCTGCGCGATCGCGTCCTCGGCCGCGTGACCGCCATCGAAGTGCTGCATCCTGAAACCCAGGAAGTGGTGCTCGGCGCGATCGAGATGCTCGACGAAGACACGCTCGACAAGCTCGAAGCGGTCGGCGTGGACGAGGTCAAGGTCCGCACCCCGCTGACCTGCACGACGCGCTACGGCATGTGCGCCAAGTGCTACGGCCGCGATCTGGGCCGTGGCGGCCTGATCAACGTCGGCGAAGCGATCGGCGTCATTGCCGCGCAGTCGATCGGCGAGCCGGGTACCCAGCTGACGATGCGCACGTTCCACATCGGTGGTGCGGCGTCGCGTGCGGCGGTGGCCTCGAGCGTCGATGCGAAGTCGGACGGCGTGATCGGTTTCAACCCGACCATGCGCTACGTGACGAACGGCAAGGGCGAACTGGTGGTGATCTCGCGTTCCGGCGAAATCATCATCCTGGATCCGCACGGCCGCGAGCGCGAGCGTCACAAGGTGCCGTACGGCGCCCTGCTGAACGTCAAGGCGGACCAGCAGGTCAAGCACGGTCACGTGCTGGCCAACTGGGATCCGTTGACGCGCCCGATCATCACGGAATTCGCCGGTCGTGCGAACTTCGAGAACGTCGAGGAAGGCGTCACCGTCGCCAAGCAGGTCGACGAGGTCACCGGCCTGTCCACGCTGGTCGTGATCGATCCGAAGCGCCGCGGCGCTGCCAAGATCATCCGTCCGCAGGTCAAGCTGCTCGACGCGCAAGGCAATGAAGTCAAGATCCCGGGCACCGATCACTCGGTGACCATCGGCTTCTCGGTCGGTTCGCTGATCCAGATCCGCGACGGACAAGACCTGGCTCCTGGCGAAGTGCTGGCGCGTATTCCGGTCGAAGGCCAGAAGACTCGAGACATCACCGGCGGCCTGCCGCGTGTGGCCGAACTCTTCGAAGCCCGCAGCCCGAAGGACAAGGGAACCCTGGCCGAGAAGACCGGCACGGTCTCGTTCGGCAAGGAAACCAAGGGCAAGGCGCGTCTGCAGATCACCGATCCTGAAGGCAACGTCTACGAAGAGCTCGTCCCGAAGGAAAAGAACATCCTGGTGCACGAAGGCCAGGTGGTCAACAAGGGCGAAAGCGTCGTCGACGGCCCGGCCGATCCGCAGGACATCCTGCGACTGCTGGGTGTCGAGGAACTGGCGCGCTACATCGTCGACGAAGTGCAGGACGTCTATCGCCTGCAGGGCGTGAAGATCAACGACAAGCACATCGAGGTGATCGTTCGCCAGATGCTGCGTCGCGTCCAGATCTCCAACCCGGGCGATACGCACTACATCCTCGGCGAGCAGGTCGAACGTTCCGAACTCTTCGGCACGAACGACAAGATGCGCGCTGCGGACAAGCTGCCGGCGACCTACTCCGACGTGCTGCTGGGCATCACCAAGGCCTCGCTGTCGACCGACTCCTTCATCTCGGCCGCTTCCTTCCAGGAAACGACCCGCGTGCTCACCGAGGCTGCCATCATGGGCAAGCGCGACGAGCTGCGTGGCCTGAAGGAAAACGTCATCGTCGGTCGCCTGATCCCGGCCGGTACCGGCATGGCCTTCCACCAGGCTCGCAAGGCCAAGGAAGACATGGACGAGACCGAACGTCGTGCGATCGCGTTGCAGGAGGCCGAGGAATTGGCTGCCGCGCAACTGGCGCAGCTGGACGCGGCCCCCGCGGGCGGCGAACAACTGGCCGAGTAAGGCCGTCGCCGGGCGCCGTCACGGCGCCCCGCAACGACAAAGGGCGACCCACGGGTCGCCCTTTTTTCGACTGGTCACGCCCGATACGACCGCCCGGCATTCCCGGGCGGCGCCTGCATGGGCGCTCGACCCTGCCCTATCGACCGCTGCGGCGTGCCCTCGCGTGCATATGTCACGAGGATGCCGGGAACCGGTGCGCCCGGTCCTGTTGCAGCTTGTTACGCGGTCTCAGAATCAACTCCTCGAGGGAAGTCCCCTGAACAACCGAAGGCAACCATGACCTCACGATTCTTGTCCAAGCTGCTGGCCACGGGCGGCATGACGCTGGCCCTGGTGGGCGCGGGGTCCGCGCACGCGGCCACCTACGAGCTGCAATTCACAGGCTCCAACGTGTCGGGCGACATCTTCGCCACCACCACCGGCACGACCGTGACCGGCATCTCCGGCTTCGTCACCGACTCGGAGGTCGCCGCGGGCTCCTTCGCGATCACCGGCCTGAGCCCCTATGCCGGCTCCGACAATACGTTCAGTGCCGGCAGCCCGTACGTGACCTTCGGCGGCCTGTCGTTCTCGACGCTTGCGGGCGGCGACTACAACCTTGCCAATCTCGATGGCCAGAACGGTTTCGTATTTTTGTCGAGCGTGCTCAATCCGGGTGGCGGCATCCAGGCGCAAGGCCTGACCAGCATCGCCTTGGCCGTGACGGCCGTGCCGGAGCCGGCGCCCCTCGCGCTGATGCTGGCGGGCATCGTCGGCCTGGTCGGCGTGACGCGCCGCCGCGCGGCGCGCTGAAACGCACCGACGCCCGCGCCGATACCGGCGCCCACAACGACGAAGGCGACCCGAGGGTCGCCTTTTGCGTGGCCGTGCCGGAATTGTTGCTGCGCTGCAGCGAACGCCTGGTTCCGGTGTACGAAAGATCCAATCGCGCCGGCCGCGCCCAAACGCGCGCATCGATGCCACAACGCTCGGCAACTCCACCGAAAACCTGGCGACAGTCGGGACAACGCTCTAGAAATACCCGGGTGCGGCGCTTACTTTGGCGGGCGTCGCGCAACAAACTTTGGCAAAATAATAAGGATTCGCCCAACCCACCCCGCCGTCAACCTTGAAAACCCTGGTTGAACGGCCCCCGGGTGCGCCCGCCGAGAGGGAAATGAAACAAGCTCGCAGTAGTACACGCCTTGCAGGCGTGCTGACCTTTGCCATGGCCGCTCTCCTGAGCGGCTGCCACCTGTCGGTGCTCGACCCCAAGGGTCAGGTCGCCGCGGACGAGAAGTCCCTGATCATCACGGCGACGCTGCTGATGCTGGTGGTGGTGATCCCGGTGATCTTCATGACGCTGTACTTCGCATGGAAGTACCGCGAATCGAACACGGCGGCCACCTACATGCCCAACTGGTCGTACTCGCACCGCATCGAGGCAGTGGTCTGGGCCGTTCCCATCGCGATCATCCTGGTCCTGGGCACCATCACCTGGAAGACCACCCACGAACTCGATCCGTACAAGCCCTTGGAAGCTAAGGTCAAGCCGATCACGATCCAGGTCGTGTCGCTCGACTGGAAGTGGCTGTTCATCTATCCGGACCAGCACATCGCCACGATCAACGAGATCCAGTTCCCCGCGAACACGCCGGTGAACTTCAAGATCACGTCCGACACCGTGATGAACGTGTTCTTCATCCCGCAGCTGGGCAGCCAGATCTACGCGATGGCGGGCATGCAGACCCAGGTGAACCTGATCGCGGACACGCCCGGCACGTACGACGGCCTGTCCACCAACTTCAGCGGCGCGGGCTTCCCCGACATGAAGTTCACGGCCACCGCCACGTCGCAGGCCGATTTCGACGCCTGGGTCGCCAAGGTCAAGGCCTCGCCCAACAAGCTGAGCCTGGACAACTACAACGAGATCTCCAAGCCGTCGTCCAAGGATCCGGTCAAGTATTTCTCGACCGTCGAGCCCGTGCTGTACGCCGCGGTGCTGGACAAGTACATGGACAAGTCGTCGGGCCTGAAGCTGGCCGACAAGATCTGTCTGCCCACCAAGGTCGTGGCTGCGGCCAGCAAAGATCGCGCGGAGTAAAAAGACGTGGACATGTTGTTCGGCAAGCTGAGTTGGGACGCGATTCCCTTCCATGAGCCCGTCGCCATGGGCGGCGTGATGGGCATGGTCATCGCCGGTCTGGCGGTGCTGATCGGTATCACCTACTTCAAGAAGTGGGGCTACCTGTACCGCGAGTGGCTGACCTCGGTCGACCACAAGAAGCTCGGGATCATGTACATCATCCTGGCGCTGGTGATGCTGCTGCGCGGCTTCGCCGACGCGCTGATGATGCGCGCCCAGCAGTCGATCGCCTCGGGCGGCAACGAAGGGTTCCTGCATCCCGACCACTACAACCAGGTGTTCACCGCCCACGGCGTGATCATGATCTTCTTCATGGCCATGCCGTTCATGGTGGGCCTGATGAACATCGTGGTGCCGCTGCAGATCGGCGCGCGCGACGTCGCGTTCCCGTTCGTCAACTCGCTGAGCTTCTGGCTGACGTTCGCCGGCGCGATGCTGGTCAACGCGTCGCTGGCGGTGGGCGAATTCGCGCGCACCGGCTGGCTGGCGTACCCGCCGCTCTCGGAGCTGCCGTACAGCCCGGGCGTGGGGGTCGACTACTACATCTGGGCGTTGCAGATATCCGGCCTCGGAACGCTGCTGACAGGCGTCAACTTCTTCGTGACCATCGTCAAGATGCGCGCTCCGGGAATGACCTGGATGCGCCTGCCGATCTTCACGTGGACGGCGCTGTGCACGAACATGCTGATCATCTTCGCGTTCCCGATCCTCACGGTGACGCTGGCGATGCTGGGCGCGGATCGTTATCTGGGCATGCACTTCTTCACCAATGATGGTGGCGGCAACCCGATGATGTACGTGAACCTGATCTGGGCCTGGGGCCACCCCGAGGTCTACATCCTGATCCTGCCGGCGTTCGGCGTGTTCTCGGAGATCACGTCCACGTTCTCGGCCAAGAAGCTGTTCGGCTACACGTCGATGGTCTACGCGACGATCGCCATCACCGTGCTGTCGTTCATCGTCTGGCTGCACCACTTCTTCACGATGGGCTCGGGCGCCAACGTCAATGCCTTCTTCGGCATCTCGACGATGATCATCTCGATCCCGACGGGCGTGAAGATCTTCAACTGGCTGTTCACGATGTACCGCGGACGCGTGCGCATGACCACGCCGATGCTCTGGACGATCGGCTTCATCATCACGTTCGTGATCGGCGGCATGACGGGCGTGCTGCTCGCGGTGCCGGGCGCCGACTTCCTGCTGCACAACAGCCTGTTCCTGATCGCGCACTTCCATAACGTGATCATCGGCGGCGTGCTGTTCGGCTACCTCGCCGGCCTGACCTACTGGTTCCCGAAGTCGTTCGGCTTCCGCCTGCACGAAGGCCTGGGCAAGGTCGCGTTCTGGTGCTGGCTGGTCGGCTTCTACGTGGCGTTCATGCCGCTGTACGTGCTCGGCTTCATGGGCATGACGCGCCGCATGCAGCACTACAACAACGACGCCTGGCAAGCCTGGCTGATCGTCGCCGCCGTCGGTGGCCTGATCATCGCCGCGGGCATCGGCGCGATGGTTCTGCAGCTGGCCTACAGCGTCTGGAAGCGCGACGAACTGCGTGACACCACGGGCGATCCGTGGGGCGGCCGCACGCTGGAATGGCTGACGGACTCGCCCCCGCCGTTCTACAACTTCGCGCACACGCCGGTCGTGCACACGCTCGACGCGCTGGCCTTCATGAAGGAGCGCGGCAACGTCCACAACCGCGAGCGCTACGCCGAGATCCACATGCCGCGCAACACCGGCGTCGGCCTGATCATGGGCCTGCTGAGCCTGGCGCTCGGCTTCGGCCTGATCTGGCACATCTGGTGGCTGGCCGTCGCGAGCTTCGTCGGCATGATCGTGGCGTTCATCGTCCGGTCCTTCGACGACGACGTCGACTACTACGTGCCGATCCCCGAGGTCGAGCGCATCGAAAACGAGCGCCATCTCCGTCTGGCCAATCAGGGGTAAGCGCGTGTCGACAATCGTCCACCAACAATCGCAGACGTTCGGCGCACATCCGCACATGGATGCGCCGGACCACGAGCATCACCACGATGCCGGCGGCAACACGGTCTTCGGGTTCTGGATCTACCTGATGAGCGACTGCTTGCTGTTTGCAAGCCTGTTCGCCGGGTTCGCCGTCCTCAGCCGCAACACCGCCGGCGGCCCGAGCGGCAAGGAGCTGTTCGATCTCAAGTATGTCGCGATCGAAACGCTGTTCCTGCTGCTCAGCTCCATCACCTACGGCATGGCCATGATGGGGACGCTCAAGCGCAACTCCACCAAGGTGCTCATCTGGCTGGCGATCACGGGCCTGTTCGGCCTGGGCTTCATCGGCATGGAAATCAACGAGTTCCATCACCTGATCGAAGAAGGCAACGGCCCGGGGCGCAGCGCGTTCCTGTCGGCGTTCTTCTCGCTGGTGGGCACCCACGGCATCCACGTCTCCTCCGGCCTCCTGTGGCTGGCGGTGCTGATGTACCAGGTGTGGAGCAAGGGCGTCACCGAGACGAACCGCACCCGGCTGATGTGCCTGAGCCTGTTCTGGCACTTCCTGGACATCGTCTGGATCTGCGTCTTCACCGTCGTCTACCTGTTGGGCGTCCTCTGATCATGGCCAATTCCCAATTCCGCAACTCCTCGATCGATCCGGCCTCGGGTACGTTCGGCCGCCGCAACGCGGCGCGCTATGTCGGCGGCACGGTGGCGGGCGAGTCGCACGCCAGCGTCAAGTCGTACATGATCGGTTTCGTGCTGTCGATCATCCTGACGGCGATCCCGTTCGGCCTGGTCATGCAGCAAGGCCACTACGGCTTCTCGAGCGGCACGGTCATCGCCGCCATCCTCGCGCTGGCCGTCGTGCAGGTATTCGTGCATGTCGTGTACTTCCTGCACATGGATCGCTCGGCCGAGCAGCGCTGGAACGTGGTGGCGTTCGCCTTCACGGTGATGATCCTGGTGATCGTCGTCTCCGGTTCGGTGTGGATCATGCACAACGCGACCAGCAACATGGAACACGCGATGGCGCCGACGAGCTCCGAAGGCGTGATTCCGCAGAAGTAGTCGTCCCGGCTCCAGCTTGGAGAAGACGCCCCGCGGGGCGTCTTCGTCGTTCCGGGCTCGGCTATTGCCGAGGGCGC
>Ga0307516_10008662_pt1 | contig 11458 bp, 15 predicted proteins | sample 19_EM_MG_FD_203310 | JGI IMG/M metagenome (GOLD analysis project Ga0307516, IMG submission 203310) | Populus trichocarpa ectomycorrhiza microbial communities from riparian zone in the Pacific Northwest, United States - 19_EM | ecosystem: Host-associated > Plants > Roots > Unclassified | place...
GATGATGGACAGTAACCGGAGGCGCGTGCCCCATACATCGGAGGGATCAACTGGGGACAGGTAGACCAGATCGTCGCATGCATTATAAAAATCGATTGTCGAGGCCCGAACGTAGTCGGTTGTGGCGTGAGTTGCTTGCTGCGGGTGAGAAAAAAGGCCGGTACGGTGGCGGTTTGTGAACTCGTGAAAAGATTCCAGAAGTGCTGGTAATGAGGGTAGCAAAACCGCGGAATCAATCCGTGAAAGTGCCTGGATTACTGGATTGTCAACTGGGTCGTCGATTAACTGGCGGAGCGTTTCCGGGGCAAACAAGGTTTCAGCCCCAGCGAGGTAAAGGTCGCTAAGTCCACAGCTGTGGAGAACTGGAATACAGCGGAGCCAGAGCTTTAAGTGGCCCGATAGAAAGGAGGAAGAAAGCTAGGTGGTGTTTTGTTATTGAAGGGTATCTCACAAGGGATATCTGTGCCAACCTTTTTACGATTCTGTGCCCGAGTCAATGCGGAAATGTAAGTGGTTGCGACGGCGGAGCACACCGTAGTATGAAATTTGGTCGGTTGTTGGTTGGCGTCCAAGCAAGCGATTTTCAGGGTTGCAGAAAAACATTCCAGCAACGTCTCTACGTTGATTTTGTGTTTTGCCAATGGCCACATAACGGAGAAACACGGGGAGAACGAGGTGAAAACGGCCGTTCGAACCCCTGGGGGAAGGTGAGGTACTTGGCCCAGGAATGTGATGAAGATCGGTGCCAATGGGGTGCGGTTCAGTAGGGGGGCTAACCATGCCTTGACGCGCCGGGAGCTTTCTATGTCATGATGATGTATGATGGAGGAAAGAAGTTGCCAGTGGTCCACACAGAAAACGGGGTTGGATGAACTAATACAAGTCGGTTAGCTGGAAGTGGAGTGGAGTGGGGTCGGATATTAGCTACCTCGGTTTGTCTTTCTCCTTGAGGAAACGGGTGAGTAGCCAGTCGACGATCACCTGGCCCTTGTTAGGGAAATAAAGCGTGGATTGGGACCAGGCCTGAGAAGCCATCTGTATCTTTGAGGACACATGACCGCTAGGTGGGTCTGCTGGTGCTTTCAAAGCACGAATTATTTCCTGGGACGTCGAGGGAAAATCCTGGTGCATTGTCCAGAAGAGGGGTACCCACCCGATCACATCGCGATCGCGGTGTCGGCTCCGTCGCGCTCAGCGTTCATGTCCCTCACTGGTTTGCGCCCAAGAATCGAAATCAGGGAGGAGAATAAGTATGGAGATAGAGGATCGATGGAGGTATTGGCGCAGGATGGAAAACTTGAGAAAGCCTCCGTTCGAGGGCAGATGCCGCCAACGGACGGGAAGTCTCCGCCCCCCCCGTCACCTGTGGGGGGTAAAGAAAGGGGTTCGTTGGGGCACCCTTGGATTGGTTTCGAGTGAATTTGAGAAGGAGGCGACCAGCCCGGTCCTGGCATATCTCTTTGGGAGGCGACGTTTTATCCCACAGTCCTTTCGCAAGCCCACCAACCATCAACTACCTTCTCGAGCTTAAGGTCCAGGGCCAATCCACGCCCTCGGCAGTAATGCCATCATCCCTGTGGCTCATTTGGGTATCAGGTCTAACCCACCTCTCTCTTAAAGAGTGGGCTTTGGTCGTCACTTACGAGGAGGATGCAGAGGCGTTCGGTACTCTCTACAAGGTCCGCTCAACCAGTGCATTCGGCCACCGTTTCCCTCATTCTCAACCCTTTCCACCAGCTCAGGGACATCGGTACAGGGTTGAGCAAATACATCCCAGATATCGTTCATGGTGTTCGTTACCAGGATCATTTCGGTCATCAATATTGGGAGGGACGCATGCTCCTCGGCCAAATCACAGAGACTGTTGTGGAGTTGCTCCCCCTCTACTGCGAGGTCGGCGCAGACCTCATCAATTCCCAGAATCAGGGCCGAGGGCTGCTTGCTGGCGAGAACGGCAGTCAGGAGTGGGTGCTGCACATTGTCGGCAGCTTTGAGGATTCCAAGATTCTACCCAAAGGTTCCACCGACAGGGCCAAGGGTTGCCCGAGGCGGTATATATGACGACGGCGAGGATGAACGCAATACACGAGCTTTCACACCGTTGCCTGACCGTAGTGTATAGTATGCGTAGGATACACCTGCTTCCGAACTCATACCGCTACCACTATGCCATCAGATCAGAGCACCTGGCTCCTTAGTGTGCCTCAGGATGGCGACTCGGAAGGCCTCCTCCAGGAGATACAGGCAAAGTTTTCCTCAAAGTCTCTGCCCACAAATGGACTTAGCCAGTTTCAAATCCCCGCCTTCAAAGTACGTTCCTGTTTCCCTGCCGCGAAGAGGCACGGAGATCGAACATATCTCTTCATTGACTCACCCAGACCGGGACCCTCGAGAGTCTGATAACTCTCTCCGAAGAACTTCCGAAGCAAGATTCTGTTTTCACTCAGACCATCGCAAAGATTGTCGACATTTTGCGCAATCTCCTCAACAATGATCCCTCCAAGCTAGCTCAGCACATCCTCGTCGAAGAACGTCCGGTGGACGAGTATTTACTCAAGGGCTGGAGTTGGAACGAGAGTAGATACGTCCTCCACAAGAGCTTGAAGGAGATCGTCGACACACTGGCCAGGGTATGTGTTCCCAGCTGTACAACTTTGTGCAAAGGATCACCATTTATCCAAAGGAATTGACTTCGATAGATAACGTCATGAAGTCGAAACTAAACAATTATAACCTTGCCAAAGGCTCCCTGGTTCAAATGCAGCGGAAAAAGACGTAAGAGCTCTCCTCAGGCCTGTGGTGGTGCCTTTCATGTCCAAAGTACAGGGGGAACCTTTCCATTCGTTCCTTGGTCGATGTTGTGACCAAGGATAACTTTGTTCAAGACTCCGAGTACATGGAAACACTACTCATCGCCGTACCCAAGTGCGTCAACCGCTCGTTCCGATCCTCATGCCGCCGACGATTTCACAGGAATCTCGTAAAAGAATGGAACTACAAGTACGAGAGACTTGCCTCCATGGTGGTCCCCCGCTCTTCGTCGTACGTGCAGGTTACCATGTCGCGCTTCAGCGATTCTGAACGCGGTCCCCATAGATCTCTGGCCTCTGATGAAGATTACACGCTTTTCAGCGTTGTGATTTTCCGACGCGTGCACGACGAGTTCATCAACAAGTGCAGGGAGAACAAGTTCATCGCTAGGGACTTTGTCTTTTCCGAAGAAAGTATCCACACTCAGAGGGAAGAGCTTGAAGCCGCTTTCGTGACGGAGAAGGAATTATGGGTATCGCACTCCCAAGTTTGGCATCCCAACACCACTGACGGTCGCCTTAGACGGAATTACTTCGCTTAGCCCGTACAAACTTCTCTGAGGCATTCCAGCTATTGGTCCACCTCAAGGTCCTACGTTTGTTTGTGGAAAGTGTGCTTCGGTATGGGTTACCCGCGAATTACACGGGAGTGGCCATTAAGGTGAGCCAGCAATTCCCTCGAGGACCTTCCTGAGACGATTACGTTCGTAGCCGGATCCTAAGGACTCAAAGAAAATGCTGGGCCAGCTCCAGGCTCACTTCACCTATCTCGGGTCACGATTCGGACGAGCCGCAGGGACGAAGGGGTCCGGCGGGGCCAACGAAGACTTTGTTGGCGAGTACCAGACATTGCTTGAGCAGGAGATGTTTGATTTCGTGCTGTACGAGGTCCCTTGGGTTACTAATTAGTCGCCATGTACTCGAGTATACCTATTGACGCGTGACGTTTTGACCAACGCTTGGGGTGTGACGGATCCGGGCCAGCCGGAGATCATCGATCAGGTATCTTAGCGTCTGGCACGCTTACGTACTAAATGGGTGCAACGGCTGGAAGGACTCAGGAGATTCCACTCAACGAGTTGGATTCGAAACACCGCTGCAGTATGCCTGAAACCCAGGGGGCGCCCTCGGTCGGTAAGGAGACCTGCGAAACAATGCGGAGGGAGGAATTGGAAGTTCTCGAGGTAAGCCGTTCACATTAGTATTCCCCAAGGATAACGCACACGGACTGAAGCGCAGGAAGTCCATATTCCCGGATTTTCTCTCGAATGACCCGCACCTGGCCGATGGACGGATTGAACTCGAGATTCCCGTAGAACTTCCTGAGGGACTGTCCCGGAAGGTCATCGTTATGCCTTCGGACGAACAAGCTCACCAGGATCCCTCTCGTGTCGATTGCAATCACCAATCACCCTTGTCGCTAACTACGCTTCCACCAATTACACTATCCCTAACTCTCCCCCTGGACTACCCTCTCCGTCGACCGCCTATTATCTCCAGAATTCATGCGACGCACGGTTGGCTGCTCGCAGACAAGCTCCAAACACTGGAGAAGAGTCTCATGAGTGTTTGGGAGGTTGAACGGGAGCAGGGCAACGGAGAAGGAAGAGCGATATTGTATGACTGGGTGGAGGTTGTAAGATCGGGGGAACCTTGTCTGGGGATGTTGGGTATGATGGCGAGCGGCAACGTGTTGTCAGTGCTACCTCTCGTTTTTGTCCGCGTAGTTCGCAGGTTCTCATTCACACAGGATCAAGCACCCGACCCCGGCCTTGCTTGCAGAAAGGTTGACTTCCTTTGACAGCAAGACACGGCTCGAGAGGTTCTCACAAACCAATTATGCATGCGGGGTGTGTTTGAGCTCAATCAAAGGTGCCAAATGCATCTCGTTGGCATGCGGGCACGTATTTTGCAGAGCATGCCTCGTCGACTTCTGGGGGCTCTGCATATCGGAAGGAGATGTGGACCGTATCGGTTGTCCCGATCCGGAGTGCGTAAAACATGGGGCAAAAGCACCGGAAGATGACGTTCGGAGGGTGGTGAGTTCGGAAGAGGTGACGAGATGGAAATGGCTCAAGGAGAAGAAAGAGCTCGAGAAAGGTATGACACTCGTATGTAAACAGTGGATCGGTTATTTTGGTGCTGACGTCGGTGTTGAACGTTGACGTTGCAGACCCAACCATCATTCACTGCCCGATGGGTTTCTGTCAGCACCCGGTAAAGAGGCCGATGCAGGTGGAAAATGGCAGTGGCTGGGAGAGGTTGCGGACGTGTACTGCCTGTGGCTATTCCTTTTGTGCATATTGCCGGAGAACATGGTACGTCCACCGACCGGAAATGCGAAAGGGTGAAGACGTTGAGCTTTGACTCCAAAGGCACGGACCACATACTAATTGCCCCCTCACGTTTTCCGAGGAGTTTGTACTCAGGTACATGGAACTGCAGGAAGGGTCTGAGGAGAGGACGACGCTGCAACGCAGATTCGGAAAGACGAATTTGGAAAAGTTGGTGCTACAGTTCGAAGAAGACAGAGCGAACAGGGAGTGGCTGGGCAAGTCTACGATGGCCTGCCCAGGGTGCGGAGTGCACACAGAGAAGTCTATGGGGTGTAATCATGTATGTCATCCCTTTTATCTGCCGCACGGTTGGCGAGCGATTTACGAACTATGTACAGATGACTTGTGGAAAATGTTCGCAACACTTTTGCTACCGCTGTGGGGGGAAATTGGTGGGTTCGGATCCGTACGAGCATTTTTCTCGCAAGGGTCACCCGTGCTACCAAAAGCTGTTCGACGTCGAGAGCGTCCAGGAGGACTGGCAACAGGTGGAGGGGTTTGATTTCTAGCTGTGATTCAAGCTCCGATTTCTCGCTTGGTCTCCCCCCCTTTCTTTGTTACGCCCCTTGGGACTTGGACGGCAGACGGGCGAGAAAATCGACTCCTGTCTTTTTTCTTTTATCCCTTAAAATAATAATATATGAGTTAGACGTGGTCGACGACCCCAGCCAGTCTCCTGTCCCGTCCCGTTATACCATTTGTTTGTTCAATACCCCCTCTCTCCCGTTACTCTAACCGTCCACCAACTCCGTTCCCCTCCCCCCTCACCCCCATCCATCTCCATCCCTTCCCAAACCATCGTCTGTGATGGATATTTACACCACTTCTTTCGTTTTCCCCCGTCGACCCCGCATCGCTCCTCACCTTGGCCCCTATGATTTTCAAAACATCGCTTCACCAGACTTCCCGTTCCAAAACGTCCAGAACGGCCATCAAAACGGCTTTCGATATCCAAATAACCAGCCCCAACCCTTCTACAACCAGGAAGAGTACGACGCCCTTCAGGCCGCAATCCATACCAATGTTGTCATGGCTTCACACCAGCACGCGGTCAATATCTCCCCTAACCCCCTGGACGACGGCCTTTCCTGGAACTACTGTGCCTCTGGTATGACACGCCAGGTTATGCTCGCAAGGGAGACTCTCCTCAAAGGCTCCCCACAAAACGTGTGTTTTCCCCATCAGCATACATTCCCTTCGGTCCCTTTCGCTGATCTCTCGCCTATTTCTTCCCAGGTGATGAAAGTTGTCAAGGTCAACCGATCCGACATACTTGACAACTCTCCTGCCGGCAGCCCCACCCTCAGGCTTGAGGTCCGTAGGAGGTTGGACGACATTGCGGCTCAAACTCTTGCTCACATTGCCGTTGTAAACGGAAACATTAACGATCCTGGCGGAATCAACTCTAACCCAAACGAATGCAACTTCAAAGTCAAGGGAAGTCACGATGCTGTGGACCTCGCCCGTATCCGGCTGCTGGTTATGGTCGACGAACTTGTGAGTTGCCCCCTCCCCTCTCTATTCCCTTACGGTTATTTACCCTCTCGTCGCGAAGGCCGGCCTTGCGTCCGACTGGGTGGAGATCGACCAGGTCCTCCATAACATTATTGCCGGTCGTAAGCGAACCGCGCTCAGGGGTATCCGAGAGCAAACCAGCACAAACATCTACTTCCCATCACCGATGCTTGGTCTCACCAATTACGACAATTACGGTTTAAACGGTATCCCTACCCTCAGACAGTACCAAAACAGGATATGGATCACGGGCGAAACTTTTGGTGTTCGGCGCGCCAAGGAGATATTGAGCAACCTCATGAACACAACGGTATTGCCAACTTTCTCTGCCACTTCGATGAGATAGGACTAACACCTGCGTAGCTGAAACAACTGATACCACAAGATGCCATTCTGCAGCCACGCAAGTTAGACTGGCTTGTCTCCGATCGCGTTGACGACCTCCTTGCAATCATGAATGATAATGCCACATTCGTCCGCTTCCCAACCCTTGGAAGCTCAACAAGCGTCATGACTGTCTATGGAGACCACGCAGTAAACGTTTCAAGGACCGTCCGTTCAATAATGCAATTGGTACGTGTCGCACCTTATCTGGACATTCGCACGCGACTGACTTGGTCGCGGTAGGCATGCGCTTATTACTGGGTTGGTTTCTGGCTGTTGCCCATCCAATATAACGTCCTTCTCCCACCAGCCCCCCTTCCCCACCAGGCAGTCCAACCTTTCATGATCCAAATATCCTCCAACTTCGGAGCAGAGATCACGTTCAAGGACAACTACTTTGAAATCCATGGAACAGAAAACGAGGTCCGGGGTGCCGTTGCATTCCTGATGGATCAAGAGATTCTCAAGGTATTGTCTTTACCTTCAGCCGGCGCGGCTCTGGTTACTTACGCTGGCGGTGCCTCTCTGACAGGTCTACCAACACGAGATTCGCTTCCAGATAGAACTCGCGAACGAACACCGCGAGTTTATTAGTGGAAAGAAGAACGGAAAGATCAACAAGATCATGCAAACCAGTAACGTCAAGATTAAATTCGAGACGCTGAATGATCACAATTTCAACATTGAGATCTCCGGCAGCGACGGTTCCGTTCTCCAAGGCCTTGCCCTCCTTCAAGAAGAGCTTCCTTCGGAAATCTCATTCCACGTCCCGGAATCATATCATAAACGGATCATCGGTGTTGGCGGGCGGAGCATTCAGCGGATCATGAAGAAATACGGAGTTTACGTCAAGTTCTCCAACGCCGAGGAGTTCGCCCAGCTGGGTGGTTACACTGACAACGAGGACAACGTCATTGCCCGAACGCCGTTCAAGAACCATATGAACCTCGAGAGTTTGAAACTCTCAGTTATGGAACTCGTCAACGAGAAGGTTGGAAGGTTTTCTCTCACATATTCGGCTGTTAACCCAGCATTATCCAGGATCGCGATTTCGTCAACCAGACAGTACTGATCCCTCATCAACTTCACCGCAAATTGCTCGGGGAGAAACACGTCAATATCGAAGATATCGAATCCAAAACCAACTCACGCATAACCTTCCCTGCGTGCGAGAGTGGATCGGACGTCGCGACGATCTACGGTCCAGAGCAACAGATAGAGAACGCTCAATCGAGACTCTTGGTATGGCATTACGATTCCCTGTTGTATCCTTTCTCACCTGGCTCATCAGGACCTGGTTCCTTACGAGGACGAAGTCACTTTCCCTCCTAACCCCGATCTTGCCCGTGTTTGCAAATCGCAAGAGTATAAGAACTTCGTCGATTCCATCAATCGAGAATATCAGGTCACCATCACGCCGATGGTCAGGGCCCCGCCCGCGGGGCAGAACATTGAGCTGGTTGAAGGGTTCAAGCTCAACTGCCTTCAGTCCGCGAAGGAGTCTACGACCACTGTCAAGGAGATGCTAGACCAGCTTTTCATCACACACAACATTCATATGTACCCTGTTGCCCCCACGCGTGTCCACAAACGAGGCGACTCATTTGCGGACGCATTCCCCCACTTCGATAGCAAGCTATTGTCACACCCAAGGACTCGTGGAGGTACGTGCATTCAATCCTGCTCCCCTATTCCGGCACTGAATCTATTCGTAGATTCTGCCGACTTTGGGCGATCCCACGTCAATGGATCCGCCGAAAGGAGACTGCGCCTTGCCAACTCCTCCCCCAACGTTAAGGCCCTGTTCGACAATTCTCCGGCAACGTACAGCTATTCGATTGATGACGACGACGATTCGACATACATGACGCCGCAATCGGATTATTGGCATCCCCTTCCTCCACCTATCGTACGTTTTGGGGTCTATCCTCATCTTGTGCAGCAGCTAATCACTGGTTTAAAGGGATCCGGAATCCCTGGCCGCGCAAGGCACCAGGAAGATGCGACCAAGCGCGGGTCTGATTCGCTCCTGGAATCAAAGATTAAGGATCATCTCTCCAAGCCGCGGTCGCTTTCAAACCGTGCGCAATCGCTCGACTTGACGTTTTCCCTGTCCAAGATTACGGAAGCATCGCGTTACCCTCCACCGGATTCACCCACCACGTCGATAGGGGACATCGGGTCGACCTCGACACCACCGTCAGCGACGGCCCCGTCGTTCCCCAGCGTGTATGGACCCCCAAAGGTGAATCGATCGCCCGTCATGTCGAGTCGGAACCACCGTCCCCAATACGTCGACGACGGGGTTGACGATGTGACTAGAGTCATATCGGATCTCGGGCTCTGATCACCCATCGTTGCCTCGTCGGTTGAAAGTCTCTCATCTGCTTGCTGCAACTATCTGCTTTCCTATATCTTTGCCTTGATTAGCCTAGAACTCGCTGGAACGGCGATCAAATTGCACAATCGCTCAGTTCCTCTTATAACACTCCCACACGCAACAATCTTCCGCTATCCTATCCACCGCACAGCATATCGGCTCTCGAACGTCTTCGACCTGTTTGTACATTGCTGGATTGAAATGTTTTTCCCTCCTTATTTCCGTCGATATTTCTCCCCCTTTTCAACCCCTGTTTGTCCTCTTTCTGTTTTTGTTCAACCGTGTACGTTAAAGCTCTGTTTACATTAAACATGGGGGCTGGGTTTACTCCAGCTTCTCCGAATACAAGACGACCCCGATGAATGATGTGCTCCGCAAGAGGCGCGACGCGCATAACGTGAGATGGCCAGACATTAGGGCCTAGTACGAACGACTTCAAAGGCTCGGATTTCAATCACCTGATCGCGGTCCCTGCGCTGGTTTGTATGGCGGCGGCTAGGGTTGTTGCCCGGCGGGGTGGGGAGAATGGATGGCGTTGCCCCAAGTTTTGCCGTAACTCGCGCGAGACGTACAGAGGCTTCATGTTGGAAGCTCCTGTGATAAGCTGGTTAGCCTCAACACGATGCGTCGATGTATATGTGGGTGTCACGTTTTTCGTTCAGTCCACGCGAGGACATCTGCCCCAAGGGGCTCCCACCCCGGGTACCCGTGGATGGTAAGGATCCTTGCTTGCTGATCCATTACCGACTCAACGACATAGTTCCTGGAGAGCGAGGTTCCACTGTTGAGGGTCTGCCGGCATATTGGACAGCTTGCGTTGCGGTGCTGGACAATGCTTCAGTTCCACACTCGACGAAACACGATCAACGGCACAAACACTTCGATCTACCCAATCGCACAAACAAGCTCCGCACACTGTGTGGCCACACTGAGTGAGGTATTAGTTTTGGTTTCTGTATGGAAACCACGAGACCCACTGGCATGATGTTATGTGGGACTGCGCTGGAGTGGCCGTCAACATCTATGTAGCGCGACGGGTGAAGGACGTACAAGAGGTCATAGCAGCTTCAGGAACGTTTGTCAGTTCTGTGACAGCCGGAGAGGTTAAATGGGTGACAGCTTACATTGGGCAAGAGCACGATTCTACGAATGAATCATAGACCACCTGGACGACATCCTCAGCTGGAATATCCTGTGCTGGTTCCTTTCCCTTTGAGCTGGACTCCGTACACTCCAAGGGTAGGGTCTTTGATTTCTTAAGCGGTGAGGCCTTGGCATCCTTGCTCGAGGATTTGCGTTTATTGGGTGTAGAAGGCTGGCCGGAAAGGAGAACAAGGTCGTCTGCGGTAGGTAATCTTGCTATAGGGCGGGAAATGGCGTCGAAGGTGGGTGCGCTGCTTGGGGGGGTGTTCTCCAGAGGTCTCTCTCCACACCGATCACGATGAGCGCATGTGGGTGATGGGTGAGTCAGGTGGGCTACGTTTACTCACCGGTGACCAAACCGTATAACCTCTCCGTTTCGTCAAGTTCGGCCAGGTCGCCCTCATCGAGGGTTTCAAAGTCAGTAAACCCGTAGGAACTGGAGCTGGATCCCGGTCTTTGGGGAGGTTCTGAGGATGGAGGTGGGTTGCTGGGAGCGAATGGTTGGGTTTGAGCTCCTGCCGTCGTCACCAGGTTCGGTTCATCGCCTTCGATAGGACCGACAGCGCTCCAATCGATTCCTTCCGGAAACTCGTACTCGTCGTCGCTGTGCCAACCGGCCGTAGAATTGATGGGTCGGGACATTGAAGAGGGGAGTGTGGCTGGAGTCGATCATCCCCCTTGCTGATGCGCCGTTGTAAGCTCGGGACGATAGACCGGGCGGGGCGGAGGTAAGCACGGGCCAACGACTCTCTCTGTTTCAGTTCACAAAGACTGAGGCGCGCCTTTGTCTATTGTCATGTTCATCATTGCCACTCCCCCTTGACCCGTCCAAGGTCGAGGCGGGCCTTCACTCAATCAGTTAAGTGGACCGCCTATCCCCATAACTCACC
>Ga0307516_10008663_pt1 | contig 11458 bp, 10 predicted proteins | sample 19_EM_MG_FD_203310 | JGI IMG/M metagenome (GOLD analysis project Ga0307516, IMG submission 203310) | Populus trichocarpa ectomycorrhiza microbial communities from riparian zone in the Pacific Northwest, United States - 19_EM | ecosystem: Host-associated > Plants > Roots > Unclassified | place...
CCGCCGCGACTGGCCCACACCAGCCCGGTTTGTGCGTCGACGAGCGCACAGCCGACGATGCCGGGGTGATCAGCCATGCGGTCGAGTTCGGCATCGATCCGGCTCAGGTTCATGCAGCGTTCATCAGCTGTTCGGCCTGTGCCAGGTGGCTCAGCACGAAACCCAGCGTTACCGACTTGTCCGTGAGAACGACGGCGACGAGCGCCTGCTGCTGCACCTGCATGCAGCGCACCACGAGCCGCCCGTCAGACGACTCGATGACCAGATAGCGCGGTGTGCCGATGCCGGTCTCGCGGCTGGCGGCGTCGCCGAGCGCCGACACGGAGCTGACCATCGCGGCCAGGCGCGCGGGGTCGATCGCCTGGTGGCCGGCATGCGCGAGGTCGAAACCATCGGCGGTCGCGATCACGACGGCGCGGGCGCCATCGACCTCGGCAAACAAGGCCTGGGCTGTCTGTCGGGCCGGGTGGAGCAGGGTGGTGGTCAGTGTGGACAAGGAAGTCATTTCGTTCATGTGCGCATCTCGGCCTGGATGAGGACGGTGTCGACAAGCATCAGCACGTCTTCGCGCCGGCGCACGTCCACCGGCAGGACCGGAAACGCGAGGCCGCGTTCGGCCAACAGGCTGCTGAACTGGTCGACCGTCGGCAGCGGGCATTCGCCCGTTCGGCCGATGCCGACGGCGCAGTTGATCGTCGGGAGCAGGTCGGCGTAGGCATCCAGATAGGTAGCGAAGTCGTCGAGCGGATCGGGCCGTGTGTTGTCGATCAGGATCACGAGGCCGAGTGCGTCGGTGGCAATGATTCGCCACATGAAGTCGAAGCGCAGCTGGCCCGGCGTGCCGAACAGCCGCACGCACTGGCCGTTGCCGAGGTCGGCCTGGCCGAAGTCCAGGCCCACAGTGGTGAGCTCCTTGCTGAGCCCGGCGTCGGTGTTGCGCACGTCGGTGACCACCGGTGGCGTGTCGCTCAACATGGCGATGGCGGTGGTCTTGCCGGCTCCGGGCGGCCCGCTGAAAACGATCTTGTGCTGGGTCATCGCCATGTCAACCCCAGGCCGTGGCGGATGGTGGCGAAGTGGTGAGCGTCGAACTCCTGATGATTGGCCCGAGGCTCGGCGCGCGCTGTGATGGTGGCCGCTACAGCGTCAGCCGCCGCGATGTCGAGCGTGCCGGTCGTGGCGAGCAGAGCGAGAAACTCAGCGCACTGCGGCTTGCCCACATGGCTCAGGCGTGCCAACTCATCCAGGCTGACGAGCCGCGTCAGCAGAAAGCTCGCCAGGCGCTGGCGGTCACGGTCTCCTTGCAAGAGGTCGGCCGAGGGCCAGCGGAGCAGTCGGAACCTCGCGTCTGGCGGGAACGCACGCGGAACGGCACGCAGGGCGGGTGTGCTGGCGATGCGGTTCTCCATCGCAGACAGCGCATCCAAGAGGGCTTCGTACTGCAGCGGGCGCGCCAGTGCTTCGACGGCGTCGTGCTGCCCCGTACCGGCATCGGCCAGGCACACGGTGGCCGCGGCGGGGCTCGCCGTGCCGTGCAGATCGTTCCCACGCATCAGCACTTCGAACTCGCCGTCGAACACAACTGTCCAGTCGCACTGCAAACGCTCGCCACCGATTCTCAGGAAGGCGTTCACCTTCGCAAGGTCGTTGTCGTTCAGGTTCTGCAGGTGCAGCCGGAGTTCGCGCTTTACCTGTGGCGCCGTGGCAGCCTCGCGGTTCATGACAGATGGGTCCGCCCGAGGTGGATCGCGCCGGGGCGCTGAAGAAAGCGGAAGCATGGGAGCGTTTCTCAAGAATCTGTGCGAGTGGCTCAGTCGGATTCCCTGCGCAAGCACACGTTGGAGTGAACAGGCTGCGTCGGAAAGCGAGAGGCGATGCTAGGTGCCCACGCTCCAGAAGGCATGACGGTTCGATGATCGATTGCTCACCACGGCGATCAATCTCGACGACCGTGATGCGTGTCACAGCCGAGGCTTTGGCATCTGAACCGCCGCTGACTGTCCAGTGACCTCGCAGGCCGCAGCACTGCGCAAAGCTTCGTTTCGCCATGCGCTGCTTCGTGGGCGCGAGGCAAGGCCAGGGGCGGCCCTTCAGCATTGACACGCGAGCCCAGGTCCGTGAAGTCTGTGGCCGCGTCGAGGCGCTGCGCCATGTGCGCTATCAAGGAAAACCAATGTCGATTTCGAACCGTTTCTCGCCACGCCCCCTGTCCACTGCAGAGACGACCCAGACTGGCAGCGCTGCCAACATCGGGCCGAGCCCCAGCGCCCTTCCTGCTGCGAAGGCCCGCGGTGGCCGGTCCTCGTTTGCCGAGAAGCTCGGTGGCTTTCATGCAGGCGCGCTCAGTGCAGGGTTGCGGCTGTTCTCCGACCCCTCGGTGAAGAACGCCATGGCTTTCGTGAAGTCGGCCGTCACGGGTCTTTCAGGCACGGTGGCGAGTGCGTACAACGCGTTCAGCGGCGGCGCAAGCCAAGCCGCGCCTCGGCCCGGAGACCAGGTGCCTCAACAAGCCGTCACCATCGATTCCTCGGCGTTTGACAAATGGGTGTCGGACAACAAGTTCGATGGCGCCAAGCCGACACCCGCGAAGACCGCAGACGATGCAGCCTTGCGCACACGCGTGTCGTTGCCGCCCACGCAGCCTGGCTTGGCGTCGGCCAAGCTCCCCCCGCTGATCGACATCGGAGCGCCTGCGCTGACACCACCCCAGCAACCGGCGCCGGCCGCAGCGCAAGGGCGGCCTACATCCACTGCGCCGCAGCCCGAACCGCAGGTGCTGCCGCGCACCATCGCTCAAGATCCCGGCTTTGCTGCCGCGTTCGACAAGTGGGTGCAAGACAACGGCTTCGAAAGTGCCAAGCCGACACTTGCCAAGCCCGCAACCGGGCACACGGCACACACGCCGGTGACACAGGCGACCACGCGGCCGACGGCGCCGCTCGCGCCGCTGGTGGACATCGAAACGCCTGTCTCGCCACCACCCCAGCAACCCGCAAAGGCAGCTCAGCCACCCGCAGCAGCCGCGCCGCCCACCGCGCAGAAACCGTCGATCCCCCAATCGGTTCGGACACGGCCCGCCAACCCACCCGCCCCGCAGGAGCGGCCGACCCCTGCTTCGGTTCAGACTCAGCCAGCGAACGCGCCAGCCCCGCAAGAGCGACCGATTCCCCATTCGGTTCGGACTCGGCCTGCCAACCCGCCCGCGCCGGAGAAACGGCCTGCGCCTGTCTCGGTTCAGGCTCGGCCAGCGCAACCGGCGCCTACCACTGCTCAGCGCCCGCAAGAGCCAACATCCCCTCCCGGCAGCCCCACAGCGTCGTTGCTGAACCGCAAGCAGGAACTGAACTCGTCGCAATCGGAGCTTCTCGGGCTGATGTCACAGCTTGGCGATATCAAGCCGTCCAAGGAGAAACCGTCGAATCACATTGAACCCGCGTCCACCAAGCCGGCGCCGGTCGAGCCGCAGGGCGAGGTTTACACCGACCGTGCGGCATACGGGAAGGCGCTCGACAAGTGGGAGCGCGACAACCATTTCGACTACGACAACCCGATGCCCTCGGGACACGTCAGCGAGCCCAGGCCGGTGTTCGCGTCATCGAGTCCTCGGACCGATGGCCCGGCGGCAGGCCCGTTGACGCGTGGTCAGGCTGAGATCGCTGCGCACCAGGAAGCCATGGACAACGGCTACCGGTGAAATAAATCCACGCCACAGTGACGGGCTCCGCGCCCCATGAAGGATCGACGATGAATTCGGATGAACAGAACCACGAAACGGCGCTTCGGTCTTTCGTCAACAACGAGCTCGAGAAGATGGTGTCCCATGTGGCCACCATGCTCGCCACCGACGCACCTGCTCCCATGCCGAGCGCGAACGGTGGCTTGGCAGATTTGGCCGGTGCAGCCGATGCGCGCCGTGAGGCCGTCCGCCTGCGGCGCGAACTGGCCATGGAGCTCGTGGTCGGTGCGCTGTTGAACGAGCACAACCCCGACTGGGACCCACGCGACCCGTCGACCTGCCGCGCAGCGGCGGACAGCGAGGTACTGCAGTTGTTGAAGTGACCTGGGCCGCTGGTCAACCCTTGCCAATCCCCGGCTGAGGGCAGGGCGGAGAAGCCAGTTCTTCGTTGCTGCGCGTAGAGTGAGAACGAAGACGCCTTGAACGCACTTGGAAGAGGTGAGGCACGCCATGAAAGACCACCTTGCTCAGGCCAGCATGCTCATTCGTCGTCCTGCCGCTGAGGTGTTCGACGCCTTCGTCAACCCTGAGACGATCACGAAGTTCTGGTTGGAAAGCACGACCGGGCCTCTCCAGAAAGGGGCTCAGGTCAGGTGGCACTTCATGGTGCCGGGGGCCACCGAAACTGTCACCGTCACGGCGTTCGAAAGCCCAAAGCGCATCGCCTTTGACTGGTCCGACGGCAACAGCGTGAACCTGGTCTTCGAAGCACGCGGTGACGCCGCCACGCGCCTCGCCGTCGAAGCTTCAGGGCTGCAGGACGAGAGCGAGGCCGTGAACGCAACCGAGGGCTTCAGCATCGTTCTCTGCGACCTCAAGACGCTGCTCGAAAGCGGGCGCTCCGCGAATCTCGTCAGAGACAAGGCCGAACTGATCGCCGCGTCGCAGGCGGGTCAGTCGAACTGAGTCACGTCGGCTAAGTCTGGCAAGAGAATACTTCCGGAGTTCCAAGAATGGACGACGATCTGGACACCCTGTCTCGCGAGCAGCTGGTCGCCGAAGTGCACAAGCTGCGGCAAGCCATACGCCAACACCGAGACTCGACGGGCCACGACTTGTGTTGGCACCACCCTGACCTGTGGTCGGTTCTGCCGGAACGGGTGGAGCCGACGCTGCTGGTCCCGGAGTGGCCTCAGTTTCTGCGAGGCTGTGTGAGGTATCGGCAGTCGCTTGACGAGCAGGCGCCACACGCGCCCCGGTCCGACAAAGAGTTCGGCGAAGGCGACGCTTGACGCAAGCCTTGCCAGCGGTGTTCTAGATCGAACCTATCGGGCCGAGGCGGCCAGGCGACAGCGCCGATCGCCGCCGCGTCACGCACCTGCTGCGTAGGCCGCCATGAACACCCTGACCGCCTCGCGCAACAGCGCCCGGTTCTCGCGCGCATCCGGCATCTCGAGCATGAGCAGGCCCCGGATGTGGCCATCGCCCAGGAACATCGACAGGAACAGGTCCGCCGCTTGCCGCGGGTGCTTCACCTTCAACGTGCCGGCCGCGTCAGCGCGGCGCAGGTAGGCGGCCAGGTCGCCGATCAGCCGGTCGGCTCCCTGCCGATAGAAGGCCTGGCACGCCTCGGGGTGGACCCCGGCGGCACCGTAGAGCGAGCGGAACTGTGCGAGCGCCTCGTCCTCGCGCGCCAGCGTCAGGAACTGCTCGCCGATCGCCAGCAACGCCTTCTGGGGCTGCGTCGCGTCCAGTGCTTCGGCGCCGGCGACGCCGCCGACCACGCGCTCGGTGCGGTCGCGTACCTCTGCCTCGAAGAGCCCTTCCTTGGAGCCGAAGTGACTGTAGATGGTCATCTTCGAGACACCGGCGTCGGCGGCGATCGCGTCCACGCTGGCCCGCTCCAGGCCGTGCGCATAGAAGTGCCTGCGCGCCGCATCCAGGATGCGGCGGTTGCGCTCGGGATCGCGCGGCCTGCCGCGGCGTGGTGTCGGTGCGACGTCGTTCTCGGTGTCGTTTTTGGGCATCTTATTTAATGTACTTGAATGTCCATTATAGTTCGCTTAGACTTACTGGACTCAATCGTCCAGTATATGAATCACACCATGACGCCCCCTCTGCATCGCAGCCTCTTCGACCCCAGCGCTTGGGCAATCCGCCCCGTTGCGCTGGCGTCTTTGGTGCTCTTGTCGGCCTGCTCGGTAGCGCCCGTGCAGCCCCCATCACCATCGGTGCCGCTGACGCCCGCCTTCGCCCACGGCGTGCCGGCGGTCGGTGTCGGCCAGGCTCTCGACGGTGCCTGGTGGGCGGGCTATGGCGACCCGGCGCTCACAGCGCTGATCGACGAGGCCCTGGCCGCCAACCAGGACGTGGCCATCGCCCTGCAACGCGTGGCTCAGGCCCGTGCGGGCCGAGATGCGCAGGGCTCTCGCCTGTGGCCCACGGTGGGTTTGCAGGGGTCGGCCTCGCGCAGCGAAAGCGGCCTGCCCGATCCGGTCAAGCAGGGGCAGCCTGACACGCGCGCGCTTCGTGTCGGTGTCGACGTGGCATGGGAGATCGACCTGGCTGGCGGCGTGCGTGCTGCGCGCGACGCGGCGCAGGCCGATGCCGTGGCCGCCACCGCGGGCGTCGACGGTGCGCGCCTGCTGGTGGCCAGCGAAGTGGCGCGGCAGTACTTCGTGCTGCGCAGCGCTGAAGAGCAGCTGCGCATCGTGCAGGCACTGGCCGCGGCCCAGCGCCAGACGGCCACCCGCGTGGGCAGCCGCCAGCGCGAAGGCGAGGCCAGTGCCTTCGACCTCGACCGCGCAGGCGCCGAAGCAGAAGCGCTCGACGCGCAGGTGCCTCCACTGCGGATGCTGGCCGGCGTCTCGCAGACGCGGCTGGCCGTGCTGCTGGGTCGCAACCCGTCGGCACGTGTCGTCGACGATGGTGCGGCGTTCGTGTGGCCTGCCGCGCGCGATATCGGGACCGGCCAGCCCAGCGACCTGCTGCGGCGCCGCCCCGACCTGATCGCCGCGGAGGCGCGCGTTGCGGCCGAGACGCTGCGCAGCGCCGAGGCGCGCGCGCAGTGGTGGCCCAAGCTGTTCCTGAGTGCCCTGTTCGGCCGCGAGGACCTGCGGCTGAATGCGCTCGATCTCGCGCCGGTGCATTTCTCGAACGTGGCACTGGCGTTTGCCGCGCCGATCTTCAATGCCGGTCGCATCGACGCCGGCATCCGCGTGCAGTCGGCGCGGGCCGATGAGGCGCTGCTGGCCTGGCAGAAGGCGGTGCTGGTGGCCGTGCAAGAAGTGGAGAGCAGCCTGCTCGTGCGCACCGAAGAGGCCGAGCGCGCCGCCGCGCTGAGCCGCACCGTCGACCACCGTCGCCGCTCGTTGCAACGTGCTCAGTCGCTGCAGCGCGAAGGCCAGATCGACCTGCTGGTGTTGCTGGACGTGCAGCGCTCGGTGCTGGCCAGCGAACTCGCCCTGTCGGACAGCCGCCTTCAACAGGTGCTGGCCGACGTCCAACTCTACAAGGCACTCGGCGGCGGCTTTGCGCTGGCCGGTGCTGTCACGACTTCTATTGCAAGGACGCCCCAATGAACAAGATATCTCCATCAATGACTCTCACCGTCATTGCAGCAGCCAGCGTGCTGTTGGCTGCCTGCAGTGAGCCGAGCGCTCCCGCCGCCATCGTCAAGCCTGTCTTCGTGACCACGGTGACGCAAACGGCGTCTGCGCAAACGCGCACCTTCACCTCCGTGGTTCGAGCCCGTGTCGAGACGGACCTCGGTTTTCGCGCCGGTGGCAAAGTGGTCGACCGATTGATCGAGGTCGGTGATGTCGTGAAGGCCGGCCAGCCGCTCGCTCGCCTCGACCCGGCGGACTATCAGCTGGCGGCGCGGGCCGCTGCCGACCAGGTGCAGGCTGCTTCGGTGGACGCGCAACAGGCCGCGTCCGACGAGGCCCGCATGCGCCGCCTGCTTGCCGACGGATCGGTGGGCGCTGCCGACCATGAGCGCCAGAAGGCGCGTGCCGACGCGGCTGCAGCTCGCCTGGACCAGGCCCGCCGCCAGCTCGACCTGGCGCGCAACCGCGAAGGCTATTCCACGCTGGTCGCACCCTATGCCGGTGTGGTGACGGCGCTGCACTTCGAGCGCGGCCAGGTGGTCACCGAAGGCCAGCCCGTGCTGTCGCTGGCCCGTGACGGCGAGCGCGAGATCGTTGCCGACCTGCCCGAAGAATGGGTGGGCCGCGCGCGCACGCTCGCTGCCGCGGCCACGCCTTGGCACGGCGCGGCGCAAGACGCGAAGGCACCGCTGCGGCTGGTGCTGCGCGAACTGTCGCCCCTCGCCAACGCGCAGGGCCGGACCTTCCGCGTGCGTTACGCCGCGGCCCCCGAATCGCGCGCGCTGGTCGCGGCGCTGCCACTGGGCAGCACCATGCAGCTGAACCTGTCCGACGCGAGCTCGGGCGCGGCCACTGCCGCGCTGCCGGTCACGGCGCTGGTGAAGGCCAGCGGCTCCGCAGGCGTCTGGGTGCTGGACGCCAAGGGCTCCAGCATCGCGTTCCAGCCGGTGCAGGTGGTCGGCATGGACGACGCATCAGTGCGCGTCACCGGCCTGGCCGCCGGCAGCAGGGTGGTCAGCGTCGGTGCCCAGAAGCTCGATGCCGGCATCAAGGTGCGGGCCGTCGAACGTGCACCCGAAGCCGCACCGGCCCCCGTCGCCAAGACCAGCTCACAGGGGCAGTCATGAAACGCTTCAATCTCTCGGAATGGGCCGTCACGCACCAGCCGATGGTGCTGTTCCTGATCATCGCAACGCTCATCGTCGGCGTTATGTCGTTCAGCCGGCTGGGCCGTCTGGAGGACCCCAACTTCGACGTGCCGCAGATGACGGCCATCGTCGTGTGGCCCGGCGCGACCGCGCAGGACGTGCAGGACCAGGTGCTCAACCGCATCGAGCGCCGGCTGCAGGAGCTCGATCACTTCGAATACGTGCGCAGCTTCTCGCGCCAGGGCTACGGCGGCATCACGCTGTGGATGAAGGGCGGCAGCACCAAGGCTGAGCTCGACAACGCCTGGTACCAGGTGCGCAAGAAGATCGGCGACGTGCGCCAGGAGTTCCCCGAAGGCGTGCGCGGGCCCTTCTTCAACGACGAGTACAACGACCGCTACAGCGTGCTCTACGCGTTGAGCGCGCCCGAGCTGTCGATGGCCGAACTGCTGGCGGTCACCGAAGACGTGAAGCGGCGCATCCAGGGCGTGGCCGGTGTCGGCAAGGTCGACGTTCTGGGCAAGCAGGCCGAGCGCGTGTACGTGGAGCTGTCCACCCGGCGGCTGGCCGCGCTCGGCATTCCGGCGACGGCGGTGTTCGAGGCGCTGTCGCGCCAGAACCTGGTGGCTCCGGCCGGTTCAGCCGATGCCACGCATGACCGCGTGCAGGTGCGCGTGGACGGCGGGCTGCGCAGCGCCGCCGATGTTTCCAACGTGACGCTGGAAGTGGGAGGCCGCTTGCTGCGGCTGGCCGACATCGCCACCGTGCGCACCGGCTACGAAGACCCGCCCAGCATGACCATCCGCCACAACGGCGTGCCGGTGCTGGCCATCGGCGTGACGATGCAGGCGAACGGAAACGTGCTCGACTTCGGGCACGCGCTCGAGCAACGGCTGGCGCAAGTGCGGCAGGAGCTGCCGGCGGGCTTGGAGATCCAGCAGTACGCCGACCAGCCGCGCGTGGTGGAAGAGTCGGTCTGGGAATTCGAGCGCTCGTTCCTGGAGGCGCTGGCCATCGTGCTGGCGGTGTCCTTCCTGTTCCTGGGCTGGCGCACCGGCATCGTGGTGGCCGCGTCGGTGCCGCTGGTGCTCGGGCTGGTGGCGGCCGTCATGTACGCGGCCGGCTGGGCCCTGGACCGCATCTCGCTGGGCGCGCTGATCATCGCGCTGGGCCTGTTGGTGGACGACGCCATCATCGCCGTGGAGATGATGGTGGTGAAGCTCGAGGAGGGCTGGGACCGGCTGCACGCGGCCACCTACGCCTACACGTCCACGGCGTTTCCGATGCTGACCGGCACGCTGGTCACAGCCGCCGGCTTCATGCCGGTGGGGTTCGCCAAGTCGATTGCGGGCCAGTACGCGGGCGGCATCTTCTGGGTCGTCGGCGTGGCGCTGATCCTGTCGTGGCTGGTGGCCGTGATCTTCACGCCGTACCTTGGCGTGCTGCTGTTGCCCAAGAAACTCGCGGCCGGCACACACGACGTCTACGACCGGCCCGTCTACCACCGGCTGCGTGCGGTCATCGATTGGGCGGTGCAACGCCGGGCCTGGGTGCTCGGCGCCACGGTGCTGATCTTCGCCATCGCCGGAGCCGGCATGCTGACGGTGCAGCAGCAGTTCTTCCCCACCGCATCGCGGCCGGAACTGCTGGTGGACCTGCGGCTTCGCGAGGGAGCATCCTTCGCCGCAAGCGAGCGCCAGGTGAAGCTGCTCGAAGCGCAGTTGGCGAAGGACGCGGACATCGAGTTCTTCACCGCCTACACCGGCGCCGGCACGCCGCGCTTCTATCTGTCGATCCAGCCGGAGCTGCCCAACCCAGGCTTCGCGCAGTTCGTCATCAAGACGGCGGGCATCGAACAGCGCGAACGCGTGCGCACACGGCTGATGGAGCTCTTCGCCAAGGACGAGGCCTTGCCCGATGTCACGGCGCGCGTCACACGCCTGGAGTTCGGCCCGCCGGTGGGCTTCCCGGTGCAGTTCCGCGTCATCGGCCCCGACAAAGCGCAGGTGCGCGAGATCGCCTACCGGGTGCGCGACGCGGTGCGCCAGAGCACGCTGGTGCGCGACACGCAACTCGACTGGAACGAGCAGGTCCGCTCGATGCAGGTCCACGTCGACCAGGACAAGGCACGTCTCCTGGGCCTGTCCTCGGCCGACATCCAGGGCCTGGTGCAGACCACACTCGACGGTGCACCCGTGACACAGATCCGCCGCGGCGAAGAGCTCATCGACGTGGTCGTGCGAGCGACACCCGAAGAGCGCAAGAGCATCGGCCAACTCGGCGACCTGCAAGTGTTCACGCGCAGCGGCGTGACCGTTCCGCTGTCGCAGCTGGCCCGCGTGGAGCCAAGCTTCGAAGAGCCGGTGCTGTGGCGGCGCAACCGCGACATGGTGCTCACCGTGCGCAGCGACGTCGTCGACGGCGTGCAGGGCCCTTACGCCACGGCGCAGATTCGTCCGTCGCTGCAACCCATCGTCGACAGCTTGCCCACGGGCTACCGCATCGAAGACGGCGGCGCCATTGAAGAGAGCGACAAGGCCAACACCGCGCTGTTCGCGGTGTTCCCCGCGATGTTCGCGGTGATGCTGACGCTGCTGATGATCCAGCTGCAAAGCTTTTCACGCCTGTTCATGGTGTTCATGACGGCACCGCTGGCGCTGATCGGCGTGGTGCCGGCGCTGCTGCTGTTCCAGGCGCCGTTCGGCTTCGTCGCGCTGCTGGGCGTGATTGCGCTGAGCGGCATGATCATGCGCAACTCAATCATCCTGGTCGACCAGATCGACCAGGACATCGCGCGCGGCGTGGCGCCGTGGACCGCCATCGTCGACGCCACGGTGCGGCGCTCGCGCCCCGTGGTGCTGACGGCAGCTGCCGCGGTGCTGGCCATGATCCCGCTCACTCACAGCGTCTTCTGGGGACCGATGGCCATCTCGATCATGGGCGGCCTCGTCGTCGCCACGGCGCTCACGCTCGTCTTCGTGCCCGCGCTGTATGCCGCCTGGTTCCGCGTCCGGCGTGACAGCCCG
>Ga0307516_10008664_pt1 | contig 11455 bp, 15 predicted proteins | sample 19_EM_MG_FD_203310 | JGI IMG/M metagenome (GOLD analysis project Ga0307516, IMG submission 203310) | Populus trichocarpa ectomycorrhiza microbial communities from riparian zone in the Pacific Northwest, United States - 19_EM | ecosystem: Host-associated > Plants > Roots > Unclassified | place...
TTTTCCCATTCCACTTGCATGCATAAAAGTTAAAACCAAAACTAATTCTGCATTTAACTGTTTTGTGCGGAAGTTGGTAATTTTCAGATGCATGGACAACTGCAATGTTATAAATTTTAATACTTTTAAATCATGTGAAATACAATGGATCAATTCTTATTGTCATGGAAGGAATTATAGTCTTTTCCTTACTATCCACACATAATTTTCTGGTAGGTTTTTGTTATGGTTAACTTTCTAATAAAGTGTTTCATCTTATTTTTTCTGATAGATCAGAGGTATGCAGAGGCCGAGTTGGAGGTATGCAGAGGCCGAGTTCGAGGTATATTCTTTTCTTGGTTTTATGGATTTCTTACTGAAAGAAAATGTGGTCATGCATTCTGAATATATAGAACTAATAATACTTCCAATGTGTCCAACTGATGGATTGTAAGTATATTGGTACAATAAATTGTATCCAAATATGTTTGATCAATTTTTCCTTTTCTTGCATGCACAATCCTTCTTTTGGTTAGCACTGAGAAATAGTGTCTTCAAATTTTTCTACTTGATGGAATGCAAAACCATCATTTAGCAATTATTTTTTTTGCACACCCTGGGATTTCTGTACATACTCTGCTTTTGAAACGATTTTTTCATGATTTAAAGGTATGATGGGAGGTGTAAACCTATTGGTGGGGACACCAGACCTACACCGCAGATTATACGAGTATATGAACGGGGATGACGTAGGATGGCCCAACTTGTTACTCTTTGATTGGGAGATTGAGCTCATTTGGGTCCATTTCATTGTTTATTTTATTTATTTGAGTTATTTATGTTAAATAGTTTTAATTGATGGGTTGAGCCCAATAGTGAGATGTTTTAGGGTTATGCTATCTATATGTTTCTTTTTTATTTTGTGAGACACTTTTGATGATTAATTATAAATATTTCAGGGTTGCATATTTCCAATCTCCATTCTTTTTTTTTTTGCTTTCAATTCTTAGTTTCTTTCTTTGAAAGCTTATATCTTTTCTACTTTAATTCTTTTTATCATTAATTGTTCCACATCAAATATGGTATCAGAGCATGAGTTTTAATTGTTCTTACAATTAAACGATCTATATGTTTATTCATTAATATTCATAACCTTATATCAGATGGAATTTCTAGTTTGATCTGAAAAAGAAAAATTGTTCATCTTCTTCATCAATAATGTCAGATCTGTCGTCCAACCATCATTTTGCACCAGTGAACTCCCACAACGCCTTTATAGCAGATTGTCCACACCAGCAGCAACAAATTTGTTAATGACAACAACCTCATACCACGCCACCATAGCCTCTGCCACGACCAGCCATCTGCTGCGTCTGAGCTAACTAGGAGTAGATCGACACCGTATGAGACAACATAAGATCTTCTTCAGCAACATACAGAACGGTAACACAGACCAGCGGCAACCACCATCTTTAGTGCTTGCAATAGTTCTTCGTCTTTAGCAGCCATGCCTCTTTCCACAGTCGCCGCCTGCAACAACTACGAAGAAACCATAATCATCTGCCACAGAAGACTCGGCTACAGGGACTCTTTAGGAAAAATTAATTAACCCTGCCATGTCATCTGCCATTTCAACACATAGGTGCCACACCAGCCATAATCAACCATGCCACCACGCAAGCAGACTCTACCACATCATCTTTCCTGCCACGTTAGCTGCCGCATCATCCTTCACTGCCATGTCAGCTACTATGTCATCTGGTAGAAATTCTTTTAATTGTTGAATATCATTATTCCTGGTATATTTTTGCACTTGTTAACTAAGATTTAACATTAATATTATTCCTTGTGCTTGCCCATAAATAAATAAACAAATAAAATACATAGTTCGCCTTGCAAATTGAATTACCTAAACTTTGGGCTTGTTTATTAGCATTGAATATTCGATCCTTTTAATTAATTGTAGAGCTTGGTTTAATTTGTGGGAAAATTGAAACATTGTGTTTGGATTACCTGCGTGCATTTAGAGGACTTACGTTGCTTGCTTGTGAGTTTTCTTGGTTTAATTCGTTATTGCTTAGTCTTCAGGATAAATAAAATAATTAAATATTAGCTATAATTTTATTTTGTGTTTTGCTTACAAGTGTTGTTTGTGATCTCAGTCACAGTCAGAGTCTTACAATTAGTTTTGCATGCAATTGGGTAGTGGTCATCTAGTATACAATTTAGAAGTCATAGCTACCATGGATCAAAGTCCTCATCATTTAGGTCCTGAAAATCATCGGGATTGGATTCATATACCTTATTATCACGATTGTCTTCTTCACCCATATCCTCTTGCCCCCTGATGAACAGAGCCTTATTAGGGCTACTAGAGGAAACATGACCAAAATTCTGACACTTAAAAACACTGATTCCTTGAGGTTATCTTAGGTGTTTTATGGAAAATACCCTTACCCTTGTCTTCTCTAGGTATCTGGGAAATCAAATGATTGGGTTTACAGGGTGGGGCACTAAATATAGAGTTATTATTGCTAGGTTGGGACCTAGAAGGGGTACTACGAGTGTCTTAACTTCTCGTGCACTAGCTTTTTGTGACCAATTCATTATTTTGTACTAGGGTATAAGCTTCATCAAGGGTGGACACACCTCTAAGCACAACCTCTCTCCTAAGGTCGTCGTTTAAGCCTTTTCGAAATCTACTTAAGGTTACCACCTCATCCTCCCTAACTGCACACCTTGTCCTATGCTCATCAAATTGTGCCACATATTCATTGGCAGACTTACCTCCTTACCTCAAGTTATTCCACTGGTCTAAGAGATTTTATCTATAAGAATGAGGTAAGTACTTTTCTTGTAATTTAGTTTTCATTTCAACCCAATCAGTAATAGGGGGCTGACCTCTCCTAACCAAAGACTCTTTTACACTTTTTCAATAGAGCTGAGCGGTCCCATTAAGTTTCATCGTTGCAAATCTTACCTTCCTATTCTTATATAAATTATACCAGCTAAAGAATTGATCCATATCACAGATCCATCTATCAAAGATCCACGAGTCAAGTTGACCCTTAAAAGTTGGGGCTTCCATTTTGATATACCTCATGACTCGCTCATCAGGGTCATCGTAGTCGTGATGACCTTGATTGCGGTTGTATTGATAGTTCCTAGGGTAAACTGGTCTTTGACGGTAATTGTTGGAATGCTCACTATCATTAGGGTCGTCAAAGTCATTGTAACCCTAGTGGTGGTTATGTTAGTGGTTCCTATGAGGAACTAGTCTTTGAGGATTCCTATAGTTGCTATTAGAATGTTCACTTTCATTAGACTGTCTTACTTGTAAAGTTTGTATGGATTCCACCCTTTCATAAATGTTGTTCATTTGATTGGACATGTTCATTTCTGTTTGCATAAGCTTGAATATCTCTAAGAGCATTTACTAGAGTTCGGGTCCATGGTAGCTATGACTTCTGGATTGTGTACTAGACGGCCACTACGTAAATGCATGCAAAACAAATCCTAAGACTGTGACTGAGATCACAAACAACACTTGCAAGCAAAACGCAAAATAAAATTACAACTAATATTTAATTATTTTATTTATCTTGGAGACTAAGCAATGACAAATTAAACTAAGAAAATTCGTAAGCAAGCAACGTAAGTCCTCTAAATGCACACAGGTAATCCAAACGCAATGTTTCAGTTTTTCCACAAATTTAACCAAGCTCTGCAATTAATTAAGAGGATCGGGTATTCAATGCCAATAAACAAGCCCAAAATTAAGGTAATTCACTTTGCAAGGTAGACTATGTATTTTATTTGTTTATTGATTTATTTATGAGCAAGCATAAAGAATAATATTAATGCTAAATCTTGGTTAACAAGTGCATAAATATACCATGAATAATGATATTCAACTGTTAAAAGAATTTCTGACCAAATGACATGGCAGTGAAGGATGATGTGGAAGCTAACGTGGCAGGAAAGATGACATGGCAGAGTCTGCTTACGTGGCGACTCGGTGACGTGGCTGATGTGGCTCCAGAGTGCTGAGATGGCAGATGATGTGGCAAGGTTAATTAATTTTGCCTCGAGCGTCTTCTGTGGTTGCTGAGTTTTCAAGGTTGCTGAGTTTCCTTCTTGTTGTTGCTGGCGGCGACTGTAGAAGGAGGCGTGGCTGCTAAAAACGAAGACTATTGCAGGCACTGAAGGTGGTTGTTGCGTTATTTTGTTTGTTGCTGAAGACAAAGATCTTCTGTTGTTTCCTACGGTGTCACTTTACTGCCACTGAGCTCGGACGCGGTAGACGACTGGTTGTGGTTGTTGTCACTAACGGATCTGCTGTGGGAGATTGCTGGTGCGAAATGGTGTCTGGATGATAGATCTATCGTTGTTAATGGAGAAGATGAATTTGGTTAAGGCGCCGCCATTGGAAATTTCCAGATTGTAGTTTTGATGATAAGCAATGTTTTTTTTTGCCTGAAATCAGAACAGGACACTTTTTTTTCCAGATCACACTAAAAATTCCACTGCATCTAGGGTGATAAATAGCAATGAATTTGATCAAGCATAAGCATATAGATCGTTTAATTATAAGAACAATTAAAACCCTAGCCCTGATACCAAATTTGATGCGGAACAATGAACAAAAATAATTAAAGTATAAAAGAAATAAACTTTTAGAAAAATAAGCTAAGAATTGAAAACAAAGAAAAAGAAGAATGGGGATTTGAAATATGCAACTTTACAATATTTTTAATTAATCATCAAAACTGTCTCATAAAATGAAAGAAAAACATATAAGTAGCAAAACCCTAAAACATCTCACTATTAAGCTCAATACATCAATTCAAACTATTTAATATAAATAATTTTAAATAAAATAAATAATAAAATAGGCCCAAATGGGCTCAGTCTCCCAACTAAAGAGTGACAGCTGAGCCACCCTATGTCGTCTCTGTCAATATACTAGTGTAATTTGCGACGTTCGTTTGGTGTCCCTATCAAAGGAGGGCTTAATATAATAAGTCCTAGAGAGTTTGATAAGGATGTTTGTGAGAAGTCTGTTGTGTTTGTTTTAGTGGCTAAGGAGGTTGTAAATTTTTTTTAGAAGAGCCACTTGAAGAGGTAGGGAAAGTGTTGAAAGAATTTCTAGATATTTTTTCCTTTGAACTATTTAATGCTTTACCCCCTATGCGTGATGTTCAACACGCCATAGATTTTGTCCGTGGTACCACATTACCAAACTTGCCTTATTATAGGATGAACCTGAGTGAACATGCTAAATTGTAAAGGCAAATATGTGAATTGTTACAAAAGAAATTTATACGAGAAAGTTTGAGCCCCCATGCAGTACCTGCACTGTTAACACCTAAGAAAGACGAATTATGGAGAATGTGTGTAGATAGCCGAGCCATCAATAAGATACAATCAAGTATCGTTTTTCAATGACTCGATTAGATGGCATGCTAGATATGATGGCATGAGCCAAGATCTTTTATAAGATTGACTTGAAGAGCGAGTATCATCAGATTAGGATCCGTCCAAGAGATGAATGAAAAACAACGTTTAAGACTAATGATGGTTTATATGAGTGGCTAGTCATGCCTTTTGGTCTGTCCAATGCATCAAGCACTTTTATAAAAGTAATGACACAGGTGCTTAGGCCATTTATGGAAAAGTTCTTGGTGATGTACTTTGATGATATCCTTATTTATAGCAAAACCAAGAAAGAGCATTTAGATCACTTTATTCAAGTTTGTACCACCCTAAAAAAGGCAAGTTTGTTTGCTAATGTCATAAAGTGTTCCTTCTTTACAAATCAAGTGGTTTTTTTTAGGGTTTATAGTGTCATGTTAGGGAGTCTCTGCTGACCCCTAGAAAGTCCAAGTGATAGTAGATTGGCCTAAGCCTAAGACTATTCACGAGGTTCATAGTTTTCATGGGCTTGTGACTTTCTATCGTCGTTTCATTAAGGGATTTAGCACAATCATGTCGCCTATTGTAGATTGTTTGAAACAAGGTGAGTTTCAGTGAAGTAAAAAAACTAATAAGACATTTAAGGAGGTTAAGAAGAAGATGACAGAGGCCCCAGTAATGCAGCTACCTGACTTTACTAAGGTGTTTGAAGTAGAATGTGATGTATCGAGAGTTGGTATAGGTGGAGTACTTAGTCAGGAACGCCACATTGTAGCCTACTTTAATGAGAAACTTAACGAGGCAAAACAAAAGTACTCAACCTATGATAACAAATTTATATGGTGGTTTATGCCCTGTGCTATTGGCACCATTACTTGCTACCATATGAGTTTGTTCTTTACTCCGACCATCAGACCCTCCGCTATCTCAACTCCTAAAAGAAGCTTAATCACAGGCATGGTCATTGGGTTGAATATCTTGAAGTATATTCATTGTTTTGAAACATAAATATGAAATGAAGAATAAAGCTGCAAATGCCTTGAGTCGCTGGGTAACGTTGTTATCCCTAATGAGTGTTGAAGCTACAGGATTTGAAAGACTCAAAGAAGAGTATGAATCTTGCCCAGAATTTGAAGAAATATACTTGACTTTGAAGGATGAGAATAATCGTGTTGTAGATGGTTATCATTGTTGCTACCCAAGTTTTGACCCAATGTTTTAAAAAAAAACAAAAAAATAGGAAAAAACAACGAAAACCCAAAAAATGCATTCTTCATATATTTGCATCGTTTTTAGCATTTTCAACGTTATCTCAAAAGAATTTAAATTTTCAAACGTATTTTGAACGCGTTCAACTTTTAACGTGTTATTTTTACAATCACTGATTTTTTTTGTCGAGTCGACGTTAATATTGTCTGTTTTCAAAACAAATTCAAAATACAAAAAAAAGTTGAGGGACCAGTTTGGAAACCTAACAACATTTTATCTATAAATATAGTGGAAAGTGTTGAAACCTGGGGGGAGAAAAAATTGAAGGCGGAGAACAATTTTGAGGAGAAAAAAAGAAAACCCTAAAAACCTAATTTTTTCTTCATCACTTCAAGAGGAGTCGCCACCCCCCTCTTTTTGGATTTTTGGCCTTCTTCCCTGCACCTGGAGCCTCCCCTCTCGACCAAGAGAGCCCCTCACTATTCTCTCAACCACAACTCAATCTCTCTTCCCCTGTCTCAATCGACTAAGAGCATCCTCCTTTCCTAGTTGCTCCCTCTCTTGGTCATCAACAGACAACCACCACATACTCCCTTCTCCTCTCAAAGCCCCTGTCTCTTGGCCTCATTAAACCTTCCCTCTCACCGAACCCGGGCCGGTCTTCCCCCACAGAACAACCTCATCTCCCCCGACCAGAGAATGGGCAGAGTCGTTCCCCGTCCACCAACCCCCTTCACTGTCAGCCACATCAGTGCTGTCCTCACCGGAGACCAGCCCCACAGACGTCGTCTCCAACTACCCCCATCTCTGCTAAACCGAACCAGATCTCCCCTCCATTCAACCTCCAATAGCAGCGACCAAAGCAACAACCCGAATCCAGCACCGTCGTCGCCTAACCGTCAGATCTGACACCTGAAAAAGAAGGAAAGAACAACAAATTAGAACAAAAAACACGGTTCTGTAACAAGGGAGAAGCTGATCTAAAAAAGAAAGAAAAATTTACTGGATTGCGTGTTGTGTTTTTCTCTTGTTGCAGGTGACAATGATCTTCACTGTCAGCAAGGAAGGGAAGAAGGGAAGAAACTGTTACAGATCCCCTGTTGCTTGGATTCTCTAGAAGCGACGCATGAACCCACGCGCCGCCACTATTCCGACATATCCCAGAAGGCTTTCCGACAGTTCCTGGATTTTTGGGGTTTATTTTGTAATTTTTGAATTGTATTTGATTTATTTTGAATTTTTATTATTTTGTAACATGTAAAAATGATGTGGGAGTTGAGCATGGTAAAAAGTGATGTGTGTGTTTTTGTATTTTTTTATGTATGTTTTGTAAATGTTAAAAAAATCAAAAAGATAAAAAAATGAATTAAATATTTTAATTTGCATACGGTCAAATATCTTAAGTACAAATAAAATCATGTTGTATTTCTCGTGAAAATATAAGAACATGTTTCTGCATATATTTTGAGATTTAATAACTAGTTTATTAAAGCTTGAAGATTTTGGCTAATATTTTAAATTTTCAAATCACATCAAACCACAAAGCAGCTTATCTCAGGTAGGGTGCACTAGGGGTGCTAATACCCTCCCTAGCCACATTCAGTCTCTTACTCTTTGAATCTCTGACAAAGACCAGTATACTCGGGTTTTCTAGTGGCCCTGAACCAAATACCAGTTGGCGACTCCAAACAAACAAAACAATGAACGAAAATCACCATCAACGTCGCGCGGGCATGTGCGACAGAATGACGACTCCACTGGGGGAAAGGTACTGTTTCAACATTATTGGATTAAGCTTGGTGTTTTTTATGTGTTTAAGTTTTTTGCATTTCGTCTTATTTTATTTTTGTTTTATCCATGCATTGCATAGAATTGCTTCATACATCACATGTTTTAATTTTCAAATGCATACATATAAACTTCAAGTTAGGTGGGGGACTAACAGCTTAGCTTACGACTTTTAGTCAAGGTTTAAGTTTGTATAAACCTCAACTCTTCGCTGAGTGCTTAGATTGGTAATGATTGGTACACGTGCCATTGCATTACCTACTAAGCCCCCATACTGCCTTCAAGAGGGTGATCATTGGGATAACGAGAGACCCTTTTGATAGAGATCAAGTGGTAAACCTACCCTGTTTTACGTAAAAAGATTAGAACCTACCTTTAGGATGTATGCTTCATACACATTGTTTTGCATCTAAGTAAGCCCTTCTTGAAGCATCTTGAATTCAGGATTTATGGGTGACATAATAGCCATCACTTCGAAAATTTCTGTTGTAGAGTTTGAGCAAAAATAAAAATTATTGTTTCATCATACAAAAGTCATGACCATATGTCACTCCTTGAAGGGCCAGTTCATCATATAGAAAACATGTTCATACTTTTATCATGCATGCTCCAAGGTTGAAACATAGGCTCCTCCATTTGAGGTCTATTGCACTGGACTGTGAAAGAAGATGAATAATGAAGAAAGGGATTTGAGAGAGGCTCATTGTCAAAAGAAAGTTGAAGCCAGTAAAGGTGAAGTAGCTAGACTCACGAATTTGCTTGAACAAGTGTTGAGCAACGAATGGAAAGGGAATGTCTGCAAAGTCTTCTGTGGGAACACCGTCAATCTATGTCCCACACACAGGAAAACATAATTGACTCTTCTCCTCAACGCTTTACCAGTAGATGCCATAAACATTGAAGTGGCATCGCCTCTTCTTCATTTCAGTCATGAACATCAACAACAATGCTTTCTGTCATCAATGAAATATAATCTCTTTTCTGGTTCAGCTACACTGTTAGTTGTTCACCGCCTCCACATCTTGTAGTAGCACCTAATAGCTGCCAGCTTTCTGTGCCTAACCTCCTTTGAAGTTACCCCCATTGCGAGCTTCATTCTCATTTTGCAGCACAAGATGTTGATTTGAAAAACAGAAGCAAACATTGAACTTCTACGTGGTAGAGCTCTCTATATAGAGATCGGTTTGTGGATCTGCCAGTGGGAAATCCAAGAAGAGATGTAGTAGTTTCATGTCATCTACAATTTTCTCCTACTAATGTTAGCACTAAAATGCAAAAGTAGGGAGAAGAGACAGACTTTGATTGAAAAACAAGAAGAAGATTGAAACTTCAACAGAGCATAACTCCCTCTATAAGTGTCTTTTTACTGCACTGTTAGTGAGGAATTGAAGAGGAGACAAAGAAGTTTTAGATTCATCAGGTTATTTTCTAGTAGAGACGGCACGTGATTCCACACATCGGCAGTGGCGGTACTACATGTTTCCAGTCGTTGCCAAGATTACCTAGTTGGAAAGTTTCCAATAATCCTCAAACAACCATAACAACATTGGAAAATTGACATGATGTTGTGAGGATTGTTGAAAGAGGTGAACAAGCTATCATGATGGAAAAGATTAAAGGTTCTGTTAAGGATTCCAGAACAATGATGAGAGATGAATCAGGAGATGACTCTGAGGTGGGAAACCTTAGTTATGTGGTCTAGCCAGGTCTTGCTTATACTACTAAAATGTCTTTGCCAAGATTGACATCCCTTTGCTACTCGAGTTTGTCTACCAACATCTGTTAGGCCCTAGACTTATCATCTTGACTCCGTTAAATCCCATGCAACCATTATTTCTTAAGTGGTATAATCTAAAAAAGAGATTTGAATATCATCGGAGGTTTTGGGCCATTTAGTTGAATAGTTGCAAGAATTTCAAGAATCAAGTCTGAAGATGGATGAGCAAGAGACAAGTTGAGTTTGTTAAAGATGATGTCATCAATCATATTGTCACCAGAACATCCTCAAAACGACAAATGATCAAAAATGTTTGGCAAAATACAGATATTTTGCCAGATCCAAGAAGCGTGTTGATTTGTCAATTATTTTGTTATGAAGTTTTGTCATTTTGCATTTTTGTTTTGGGATCACATCTCATCCTTTAACTAAACATGTCTTTTCATTGTCTCTTTGTTGTTCTAAAAGCATGAGATGTTTATTTCAATAGGTATTTTGACAAATTTTTTTGATCAAACTCCAACATGTAAAATTAAGGTTAATCAGTCTTGAAAGATTAAAAGTGTTTTGATTACAGAAATGACTCGATGCTTGTTGAAATGACATGAGGTGTTTATTTTTCCTTTTTGCCACTCCATTTTGTTGTGGAGTGTCAACACAAGAGCTGATGTGGAGAATGCCTTGATTTAGATAATAAGTATTGAGTTCAGAATTGAAATATTCTTTGGCATTATTAGTTTTTAAGATTTGGATATTAGTGTGGAATTGTGTTTGTATTATAGAGTGGAAGTTTTGAAAGATTTGGCTCACTTCAGATTTTTCATTCATGAGGAAAACCATGTCAATCTGGTGTGGTCATCAACAGGATACAAACCAACAAGTTCCAATTATATTTTTTTATTGACAAGGGACCTCATACATCACTATGGATTATGACAAAAGGATGTGATATATGATTTATGATGTAACCATATTATTTGATAGTTTCACCCACATCTACCTAATGTTTTGTCCATGTTTTATATATAAAATGCCTTGATATTCTTTGTTTTATGTTTTGAAGGCACTTTTGGATGAAAGATGCAAAAGGGAGTAAATTGGAGGTAATTGGCAGATTTGACGTTCAGTCAATGTTTTGTGCAGAGCGTGAGTTCTAGAGATCGAAATGAAGTGATTCCAGTGGCAATAAAAAGCTAACATCCATACCTTTCTGGAAATGCAATGCAAGAAAAATAAAAAGAGAAAGATCATGGAAATCACATCCTGCAAAGTCAAATCTCGCATTCTGCCAGTGTTGACCTTTGGCCATTCAAAATTTAATATCTGGAGCTACAGAAGTCCAATTAA
>Ga0307516_10008665_pt1 | contig 11451 bp, 3 predicted proteins | sample 19_EM_MG_FD_203310 | JGI IMG/M metagenome (GOLD analysis project Ga0307516, IMG submission 203310) | Populus trichocarpa ectomycorrhiza microbial communities from riparian zone in the Pacific Northwest, United States - 19_EM | ecosystem: Host-associated > Plants > Roots > Unclassified | place...
TTATACATATTCTAACACCATTAGTAAAACCTTTTCACCTTGACATAATTAACTTAGCTAAACATAATGAAGAAGAAAAACATAAATAAACAACATAAGAACATAAACATGATATAAGTTAACTAAGTATAGGAAAGGAAAGGAAAAGGCATAAACAAGAGATTAATATAGCATGAAAGAAAACTTGAACATTACAAAGATATAAAGAGAGAAAGCAAGAAGATGATTTTGATCTGAAAAATAACATGACTAAATACATGGCAAATGCCTCCTTTTATAGGCTAAGATTCAGAACTATTGATTGGTAGGCAACCATTGATTTGGTGGCTGGTTTTTGACATTGTTAGCTGCTGGTTCTTGATATTGTTGGCAGATTTTTGATATTGTTGGCTGCTGGTTCTTGATATTGTTAGCAGATTTTTTATATTGTTGGCTGGCCAAAACGTCATTGCTAATATCAGAATTTGAGCCCTTTGTTCCATGAAAGGTGTGGGCAATTGTCTCAGCTTTCCAACAAAAAAAAAACTAGAGCTCATTTGGACTTCTAGAAGTCAAGATATGAGCTGAAAACCGAACAGTGTTTGAGCTGCAAGACAGGTTCCGACTTCTCCATTGTTGCTAAGATTTGAACTTGAAAACAGCAGAATGGAGTCTTGAACTCTTCATGAAAGTTTTAGGTCTATGTCTTATCTTTCCATCCATATAAAGTGGACCTAAATCCGAGTTCTAAAACTCCAGTTATGATCAAATAATCGAATGGTGTTCCAGTTTAGAATTGAACCAGCATCTCTTCTCTTAGCCTAGTTCTCTTTTTGTCTCTTCACTTTCAATAGTTAATCACATTAATCAATCCTTTGAATTGTGAGATATACCTGCATTCAAAACAAGCATTTACCATAAATTAAAGATATATTATATTATCATACTTGTTATTATAAAACATGCTTTAGTTAGGAAATTTAACGATACTTTAGTGCAATACGATGATATAAAGCCTTAATGAGAATGCACTTTTAAGTACTAATCAATTAATATCTTACTTGATTTAAACTTTTTTGTTTTCTAAGAGCCTTATTTTCTTTTTTGATCTTTTAAGATCCTAATCATCGTTACTTTGCCTATATATATGTAGAACCTTCATCCAGTTTGACTGCAAGGTAGTTATTTTTCATGCGGGGTCAATCTTTAGAGCAAGAAAATTTAATTGATAACATAAATGCCTTTATTTATTTATTTATTTAGATTTTAATTATTGGTTATTGTGAACCTATTTAATGTTTTTATGTTGAAAATCCATTGTTCTCTTTGTTGTTGTCGCCATTGTCGTCGTTGGTCCAACCATTTTTATAGTTCTATAAGCAAGGTAAACATAATACATTGCTATTAATTTGTATTTGGTTTGGTTGAAATCAAATAATTGTTTAGGTTGAATTTAGGATTTATGGTGAATTTAAGGTTTGTTGAATCAATGATGAATTAGTTAAAAATACATTCAATTAGAGTCTATTTGATATAGTTGAACATGAAAATAAGTTGAATTAATGATGAATTAATTATTTTAGTTAATTATGTGTAGTGTTTAATTTAAGTTAAGTTGTTGAATTTGGGATTTTGTGTATATTGTTGGAATCGGCTAATAATATAGTTAAATACACACATACGTTCATGTAACAGAGCATAAATATAGTTGAATTATGATGAATTATATGTTTCATTGAATTGTTGATAAGTTGATGAATTTAGTATTTTTTTTAATTAAATTAATTTGCTATGAATTTGCATTCGATATGATGCAATTGATCATGAAAAATATCAATTGATAATGTATCATGAATTATGTTTATTTTTTTGTTAAGTTTTCTTTAACGTTAAATTTTTGAAATCTAATTGAATTTGCTATGAATTTTGCCAATTAAGGTTTAGGTAATGCAATTTAGTTAAAATTACATTAAATTGACTAGAAACCGATTTTTTTATAGAATGTCTAATAACATATTTATGTCATGTCATTATGGTGTCAATATTGTTCCTGAAGTGAAGAGGTAGTATCACATACAATGGCAAGTGAGGCTTTGCACGCCATTACTCGTAGGGATAAAAATGATGATTATGACTAGTGAAGTCAGCATAGTGCTTAGGTATCATAATGAGATGCACGAAGAAATGAGAATTTTACAAAGATGCATAATGTGATTATTGGTGAGGAGTATATGATTTGGTACATGAGTATAGCACGACGGATCATTACTCAGGATCCCGAGAAAGTTCCTCCACTTGGATATATGCAGTACGAGCAACATACTCAGCGGATTCAACATCATATAAGAAATAAAGTCTTTTTATGATTAATATATGTTAACCATTGAGTTTTATGTATTTATCTTTTTATTTAACATTAATGTTTTATTTATATTAGGTTGGTTTCTTGCTACGGGAGGGTCGAGAGGCTGCATCTTATCTTTGTAGAACTGAAGAAGAAAGTGAAGTTCACATCGTAGCATCCCGGTGGTTAAATATTTGCCGCACTGGACTTGTAACCTTTGGAGAGAGGCTAACTCTCGATGATTCTGTGGTCGAGGACGAGGTCACTCAGGTAGGAGCAGGAGGTGGATCCAGTCATGCTACTGATAAGCTTGGATCATCCAGTAAACGAAATAGACATAGATAGATAAATGAGTTATGTTTATATATTTTGGGATTACTTGAATATTGTATTTTTAAATTATTTTATATATATTTTGCATGTATATATGTTTTTTTTTTTTGAACTCTTATGGCTACTTGTGATTATGGAATATAAAAATATGTTGAGTTTGGTTAGAATTTATTTATTACGATTATTGTGGTTTTTTTGTAGGTTTTTTTAAGCAAAATAAAATTTTAGGTATAGTTTCTATATAAAGGAAACTTTGTCCAAATTTTGATAAAATTGTAAATATTTTAACTTTCTAAAATCATAAAGTAAATAAATTTTAGATTAACAAAAACCATGATTTTATAAACTTTTTCAGGCTTAAAACACAAAAATGACCCAAAACCATACAGTGGTCAAAACGGTCTGACCGTTTTGGCGACTGTCCAACCATTTTATCAAATGTCCAGCTATTTCTCAAAACAGTCTCCTTGAAAATGTCATAGTTTTGAACTGTGACTTGGAATTAGATGTTGCGATTCAGAAATGTGACATTTTATTAATTTCGTTGTTGTGTACTATGACATTAGTTGTCGCAGTTCTAGACCGTGACATTATTGAAATATTGTGTTTCTAAACCGCGATATCCTTGAACTGTGCTATTTCGCTAAAACCTTTTCATCTTGTGCTATTTCAGCATTTAATTATATTTTGGGTGTTAATTGCCCAATTTATCCAAAAAAAAAAGGATAATATTGGGTCTTGCACATAATGCTAGGATATTTGTTTGAAACAACGATAACCCTATAAAATGTAAGCCAAAATAAATTATAAAGTTCAGTTCTCAATTAACCAAATATAGAAGGATAAAATTGGAGAAAAACAAATCATCAACCCTAACCTGAAATCAACTAAATGTAGATTGAAAAATAAATTAAGTAACCATAAGAAAAATAAAAGGCACCCCTAAAAAATAGGATAGGCAAAGCGCCCGGGCTTAGGTGGTCCAATGCACCTAGACCTTAATATAAAAAAACCTGACTTGTGGGCTTGGGCCAAGCTCGCACGCCTGAGCTACTTTATTATTTTAAGGGATGGACAACCTATCATCCGTCCTATTTTTGAAAAAAATAAGAAGCAAGCGACATGCGCCTATTATGACAGACTTCCTTTCATCTGCCTGCTCGAAATCAGGCCATCGTAGAGGTAACCAGAAAATTATAGTGGTGTTTTTTGGCCTAAAAAAATATTTTTCAACTCATTTTCATCTAAAATAACTAATAAACACCCCTAGAACCCAAAAAGAAAACAATTTATCAACAAAAAGGCCTAAGAGTACAAAATCAACGGGATAAAAACTTTCTTTTGTCATCTCGATCTACTTTTTCAGTCCATATGGAAGCCCAACACCTTTATGGCACTTCTCTCATTAAGAGAAACACATTGAAACCAAGTTTGTCCATTTTTTCGGTTAGAATCGGAACAACCGATCTCTTTTTATTTTTCATCTTTTTCCAGAAATTCCCTCTCATCTTAGGGACCAAAACATGAAGAAAATGAAGTCTTGGACTAAAAATTAAAAAGCATAAAAAATAGGGTTTAAAAAAAACAAAAAAAAATAAGTTTAGGGACTTAAAATGCTAAAAACGTACCACAACTACATTAATCCCAAGAAAAAATATTATATAAATTTGTTCCCATGTTAATTTTTGTACTCATAGTTTTAATTATATTTAATCAATAAAATTTAATTTGGTTTTACCAAATTGAATATCAATTTAATCTTGAAATCTCTTTTAAATATTGTGAGAAACCCTTGTGAAGCTAACCGAGTTAAATAATTAACCCTAATCTTAAATTAATTAAATTTTAAAGGATTAAATTGAAAAAAAAAATATAAAAAAATATAAAAGAATCAAGATGAAGAGAAAAAAAAAAACACAGTTACAGTCCTCCATGGTGAAAATGCGATGGGCATTAGTTTTTTCTTTTCTTTTTTGTTAGTCAGAGAGACAGGGTGCTTATACTAATTCGCTGTTGTAAAGGATAATAATCCCTTTCTCTTTTTGCTCGTTTGAGAAACAGACGGCTACAAAGATACTAAGAGGAATTAATTTTCGAAATAATATCGGGTAACGGCCAAATTACTCGAGGCAAAGAAGAACGTCATATCTTATTTAAGACAAAAAAAAAAAAGTGAAGAAAACAGAACATGAAAAAACAAGGTTTCTTTTTATTGACGATCAGATTTTGTTTACAAGAGTAGTAATGAAACACTCATGTTAAACATGGACCTTATTGAAACAGAAGCTCTGACCTGGTAAATTTTTCGGTGCAAGTTACTAGCTAGGAATAAAATTGCTAACCGAATTACTTGACATGATTAAAAACGAAAGGATAAGTTTCCTTTTATGATGATCAATCCTTGAGAAGCTCAATCCTGAGAGTGCCAATGGTAGCCTCACCTATATTTGTTACCGGCACCAAAGTCACCACCACACTTTCATCATCTTCAGCTTCCAAATCCTCCAATAGCTCAGAAATTCCCAACCTCAAACTTGTCTTTACTGTCTTGTTACGATTATGAGGCACATTGACAAAGGTTCCAGCAAACTCTGCGTCGTCTGCTTTACCAGGTGTGTCAGGCACGTCATTTATGAGCACGTTAAACTTTATATATAGATCTATTCGATACTCAATCCCTTCAATCACTAAAACTTCTTCTGCTTCTTCTTTGTCTTTCTTACTTCTCTTTTTATTAGGTCTCTGAACCACAACACTTACAGTTTTGTTTAACAGACCGATTGGTTTTGTTGGGTCTGCCGTATCTACTGGCACTGTCGGCTTTGGTTTGTTTGGCTTTCGTTTTGGTCTAGCATTGATCCAGGGACTAGCAACATCTTGAAACCCATATCTCAACTTTGTTGTGTCAAGACAATCCCTAATTTTAACTCGGACTAGATTAGCGTTCTCATCGTAGAAAAGAAATGCTGCGTCGAGCCAATCAGGGTCGGTGAAATTCTCTCTTTTTCCACCTGGTAATTTCTTCCATACTTCCCACAATCGGTCAATGTTCCCATGATGAGCAAAAAAGATGGGATCTCTCGCGGCTGCATAGAAAACACCCATGTTTTCACGATTCGGTTGGTCTGCGTCACCGGTCCAGATGTGAACTGTAGTGTGTGGGACATCCTCGAGTGAACCAGCTCCAGGTTCTGGTTCATCTCCGGCACGGTATGGTCGACCCATAAAGAGCGTAGGATACTTGGCAGTCACCACTTGCCTATACATTACATTAAGATTGCTAGCCACTTGAACTGGGTCTGGCAAAGGAAAGTCTACACCGGGGAAGTCAAGATCAATAATTTTTGGTGGCTGGTGACTCTTGTCACGGAGCGGGTCATAGACTGCCGATTTAGGGTCGGCAAAGAAGGCTGGTATTTGCATGCCCTGAGGGGAATCCCAATTCCAGAATGGTAAAGCAAAAGTGGGATCATTAATCAGTTTGCCCAAGATTCTCTCGTAGAAGTAGAGATAGTATCTATGCCAGGGAAAGAACAGCCAACTAAAGTGAACTTGATAATTCAAGTCTGGCATCCCTACTTGGTGATAACCACCATCACAATAAGCACAGTGGACATTGGCTTGCTGTGTGAAGTTACGTGGGTCATCTTCAGGGAGTTGTTTCATTAGAGCAATGGCTCTATTATATTTGGCAATGTAGTTATCATCAACTAGATGAGCAGGGCGTCTAATTCGCAATGGCTCATTTTGAGAAGGGAGCTTGAAGTCGATGATCTTCCTGGTTAATGGAGGGCAACAGTTTGTGGGATTTTCAGGATCAGGCTCGTTTATTACGCTACAGTCAGCTATGTCCGGAGGTTGGATTGGCTTAGCATAAGCAAATGGATCGCTGAGATTAGTTGCCCCATAGAGACCTCCTAGACCAATGAGGACATCCCTTCTCGTGGAAGGGTTCTGGTGATCATCATTTCTGGCTTTGCATGAAACTGTATGAAAATTGGGATGGCTTTGATTTCTAGCTACAAATGGAGCGTGTTTTTTCAGGATTGAGGGGCACAGAGAGGAGGTGGAAATAGCAGACGGGGAGGTGGTGAGAGGAGAAAGGTTATAGGCCATGGTTTGGAAATTGGTTGTTTTGTGATGGATAATGAAAAAGTTAGAGGCCCTTTTTATAAGATGAGGGAATACTAATTTTAGTACAGTACTACTTTTCATTCAGTGACTTATTAATTAAAGTTGATAACGAAATATTGCTATTACCAATGAGATCTTGACAAGTGGCGAAATCAATTTGACTTTTCTTAAGGTCGTTTTGTTTTGGATGATCACGCAGCAGGCTACCTTCCACCCGTACACTTTTTTCTCTCTCTCGATTCTCTTGCATTCAGACTTTCTACTAAAATCTTATTTACTTTTCGTGCTTGGAATCAAATGATCTTATTACAAAATAGTACTTCATGCTAAAAGAAAAAAAAAAAGGTCCTCGGACATTAAAATTTTAATTAATTATTATATAAAAAATAATAAAATGCGACCAATAAACTTATTAATTATTATTGTAAAAAACACAATGTGGCTTTTCTTATTTTTAAATATTATATATTTTCCAGCTAAATGCTATAAGTATGATGTTTCATTTATTGATTCTGGTGTTAAGAAAGTTCAAATGAGATTTCTCAAAATAGTAATGGATGAGTTTTTTTAAAAAAAAACAAATATTTTATTATTCTTTATTTTGATGCTTTCTTAGTTTTTTTTTCTATTTTAATGAAAAAAAATTTTAGTTTACTTTTTCTTTTTCGGTATTATTAGGGGTTTCATTTTTTTATATATATAAAAGGTTGTATTTACCTTTTGACAAGTAGAGATATTATTAAATAAAAGTAAGTATTTTGAAAGTCTTCCTATACTTATGGTGTTTTTTGGTCTTTAAGGGTTTTGACATGTAATAAATTCTTTTATTTTTTGTTTTCGTCTACATTAATTGATATCAGAGCCCAATGATTATTGGTGGTTATTTTTATTTGTTATATGCTGCAGAACAACCATGACTAGAAGATATTGAAAAATATGATGTGCCTGTGTAGAATGAGATAAGAAGGTTCCTCTCGGAAAAAAGAGGTCCAAGAACTACTGTGTTGTAGTTTTCATCTACATCAGTTGTTGTCATTTAAAATTTTGATGTCGGGACCCATGATAAGACAACCCACATGAAAGTGTTATGTTAAGGGTTCATAATAAGGTGACCCGCACAAAGAAATTATGTAGAGGTGGCCTAACCACAAAAGGATCTTCTTGATAAATGATAATTTTTAACTGAAGAATGAACTTAACGAGGGTTCCTTCCAGCTCAGAGAGACTGATACATGAGCTTTTTTAAAAAAATAAATAATTTTTTATTTTTATTTTCCTATTCTTTATTATGATTCTTTTCTAGATTTTTTTATTTGAAGGGAATATTTTTCCTAGTTTAATTTTCTAGTAACAAGTCATGATCTCTCAAATATAAAAAAATCATATATAGTTTGACTTAACATTTCAGCTGCCTATTTCTCACATAACTTTTGTCTCTTCATCTATAATATTTTAATTTAGACATTTGAGTATGAAGTGTATTTACTTTATCAAATCATATTTATTCTCAATGTCATAGTCATTAATTTTTTAAATAAGATTTGAAACATTTTTATTCTACCATACACAAGGATTTTATAATCAATATTATTTAAGAATATATGAAATATTTTTTCTAATTTATCTAGAGTGATAAATCATCAATATATGAAATATTTTTTCTAATTTATCTAGGGTGATAAATCATCTCTTAATCACTAAAATATCTTCATATAGTTTATATCATACACAATATATGCATATTTTTGTTTTTACCTTTGATTAAGGAAATTTGTAGTCAGGATTAAAACATAGTATTTTCATAAATAAATTGGTAATCTCGAGTCTAAAGATCATTCACACAACTTCAACATGAGTCTTTTTATAAATATGGATAATCTTTCCTTATAAGATTCTTAATGGGTCAGTTTATTATACTTATCATCTGACAAGCATGTACTTATATTAGTTCCATTAATTCCTAATAATTTAACTTATTAAAACATTTATTTCCTTTCATAAAGAAAAAAAACATGATATGAATCAGAATCAATAGCTCTAATTAATATTCAGACTTAATAGAGAATTAAATATGAATATTTAAGAAAAATATTTTGATGCAACACAAATCCTCATAACTATAATTACTTTATAATTAACTATGAAAAATATTTTTATTCCAAAAACTTTATCTTTATTCTAGACTTATTAGTTAAACTTAAATAAACTTTAAAGATAAAAAATGCTTTTATAAAAAAAAATATATGTTTTACATGAATAAAGTTTGTGTCATATTTAACCACTCACTGACTATAAAGCATGTACAATAACATTTTCATGCCTCTAGCATAACCTTATAGTTATCTATTTTTAGGTCTTGATAACATGATCAAATAGTCATAGTTAGTTTGGTTAGACTCTAAACAGTCACAAATGGCTTCTTATGAACTCAATAAGACCATACAAGCTTTGACTGATCAACTCAATCAAAGATATTACAAGTTAAGATAAAGTTGATTAGGGCACTTCATTTGTCTGAACACCTAGAATGAAAGTTTTAGGATATATTATAGTAACAAGAACTCCAATGAAAATGTTTAAAAGTGCTCCAACTCATTTTGAATATCATATGCCTACATAATGAACTCTACAATAAGCTTAGTCTAATTTTGACATGATTGTCTACGAGGTACCACTTATCTCATAAGTGTATAGGCATTCTTAGATGAACTACATGACCCAACCACTTAATCTACAACTGACTCGACCTATAATTAGGTAATTTTCTGTTGGTAAAGGTCATCGTAATATACAGACGGAAATTTTTTTTTGGTATTTTCGTTTATCTTTGTTAATTTTCTAATAGTGATCTAAATGTTAATTAAGTAAGAATACTAATTGTTCACTACAAAACAGAAGAAATAATGATGAGATCGATTATAAATAATACCACGGTAAGATTTAAGTATTTTGAATAGAATAAATATAATATGTTATCGAAGCTTCAAAAAAAATCCAAGCTACTTAATAAACTATTTTTTAAAAAAGATAGTGTTAAAACAACAAATCTCACTTCGATTATATAAAATAGAATATTAACATATAATATTGAAAATGAAAGACCCACAATAAGATTTAAGTTTTTGGGATAGAACCTAAACCCAACTATTTACATTTAATATGGTATTAGGGTGTTTGATTAATGACCTAACAAAGAACCTAGAGAATGTAAAATAATATAAATGATATAGAATAGGTCACCTACAAGCACAAATAGTAAAAAAATTAATATATTAATAGCACCTTCTAGTGTTGGAAAATTCTAAATTAGGAATAACCGGTTGTTATGATATAAAAGATTAAAAAAAAAATCTCACTAATCGTAAATAACAAAATATTTAAGCTTAAACTAACCTAGCCCCATCTAATTGCTAAGAAATATTTAAGCAGTCTCAGTGCCAAGGTATCGAAGAGAAACCCTTGATAGATCCGCAGACGTGATTATTAGCAATTCCAATACATCAACTATCACGTCACATATAGTGATCACTTCAACCATTTTTTTTTTTAATAAAAATTATCTCATCAACATATTTATGTATACGCTGCACGTGGACATAGCACCGCAAACGTGCTTAAGATATCTGGAAGTGTGGTTTTTAATGTTTTTTTTTTTAAATATATTAAAATAATATATTTTTTTATTTTTTAAAAATTATTTTTAATATTAATATATCAAAATAATTTAAAAACATAAAAAAAGTTAATTTAAAACAAAAAAATAAAAAATTTTAATTTTTTTAAAAACACTTTTAAAATACAAAAATAAAAAAGTTCATTTAAATATTATCAAAGATGTATTTTTTTTTATTTGTGTATGTAAGAGGATGGTAAAAATTATATTTTAAAATATTTTTTATTTATAAATAAATTAAAATGATATTTTTTTATTTTTAATATAATATATTAAAATAAACTAAAAAAATTAATTTTAAACAAAAATAAAAAAACTCCGCCACGTATACATCAATCTAGCTGTAAAGCAAATCCTGTATAGAAGGGAAAATAGCAACGATAGCAACCGTTCAAATTGTGAGGATAATGTTTGTTTTCATGAAGGAATTGTGTTTTTATAAAAAATTTATTATTTTAATTTTTTTTTATTTTAAAATTATTTTGATGTGTTGATATTAAAAATAAATTTTTTAAAAAATAAAAAATATTATTTTATATATTTTTAAATAAAAAAAATTTTAAAAAATAATTATTAACACAATATTAAACACTACTGAGGCCATGAGAGAATAGATAGTTCATCATGTATTTTGATGGTGAATGTATGCTAATACGGTAATAAATATTTTTTTTAAAATATTTTTTAATTAAAAATATATTAAAAATATTTTTTAATTTTATTGTTATTTTTAATATTAATATATTAAAAACAAAACAAATAAAAAATAATTTTAAAACATAACAAACAAGCACTCACCTCATACTTGGTCATTCAAAATTATGATGCGTGTTGAGGGGCGGAGCCACACTGGGGCATAAGGGGGCAACTGCCCCCTTAACTTTTTATAAGCACATTTTATGTGCAGAAACATAAATTAGGAGTTGAAAAGTTCCATGAATGAAAGGGTGCTCCCCGCCTCCACCTGCTGGTTGTACTTTTAAACAAC
>Ga0307516_10008666_pt1 | contig 11450 bp, 10 predicted proteins | sample 19_EM_MG_FD_203310 | JGI IMG/M metagenome (GOLD analysis project Ga0307516, IMG submission 203310) | Populus trichocarpa ectomycorrhiza microbial communities from riparian zone in the Pacific Northwest, United States - 19_EM | ecosystem: Host-associated > Plants > Roots > Unclassified | place...
AACTCCAGACCAGCGTTGACTGTATTTCAGGTGACCACCGAGGTCCACCCTGACATCCTCCTCAACAATTCGACTTGACGGACGTGTTGGATACCCCCATCACTTTGGGGAGTTATGTGGTGGCCTCTGGGCCTAGGACCTTGGAGGAGAGGATTGAGTCGGGTAGGGACCGGGAGCAGTGGTTGGCGAGTGTGGAGGGCGCCAAGGAGGAGGAGAGGTTAGTGGCCGAGGCGAATGAGACTGCCAAGGCTTGGGTCGACTCCCTTGTAGGGGTCGTCGACATCGCTCCAAAATAGATAGTCCTTTGTACTGTCTTCCCATGGGCCAAAAGTCTCTAGCCCGAGTAATCCGAGATGACCGAGTTCGCCTTCTGACCGAAATGACCGAAAGAAGATGAAAGATAAGATAAGAGAAATGGGACATGAGATAAGATAAGATAAGGAATGTGGAAACATGTCATGGTTGAGCGAAGTTAAATGAGTGGGCGCTTGGGACTTAGAAAGAAAAAGGCAGAAAACCAGCAAAAATCATGACACTGCTCTCCCCTCTGCGTACTGCGCCCTGTGCTCCCAGTAGCACCCCAGCACGAACTCCAGACCAGCGTCGACTGTATTTCAGGTGACCACTGAGGTCTGCCCTGACAAGGTGGAGAAAAAGAGAGCCTCATGGTGCTTTTCAGCAGGGCTCAACATTTCCCACCTCCTGCGGTACACCCTGAGGGCCGTGCAGCAATCGATGAGAGATGCTTCCATCTGTGGATTGTGTTTCAATCCAGCAGCAAAGAGGTCAATCTCATCTCATATCGGATCCAGGGGGGGTCCTGTGCAAGGCTACGGAAAGCGCAATTGACCTTTAGAGATTTGCATACTCAGCAAACCCCCGAATTTGAGTAATCTCCATGATGTCTCTTACCAACGACAACCATAGTAGGATGTCCTGAGCGGAAGTGAAGAGAAAGATCCATTCCAAGAGTTCAATGGGGAGTCTTTCGGTCAGCAATGGGGGGGGTTGAAGCCAACATGGCTTCGAGGAGTGGTGTTGTGGGTTGCAAGTGCGACCGCCGACGTGGTAGCAACTTGGCTTAAAGAAATCATTAGTCAGATTTTGACTAGTCAAGAGGTTTGGTCACGTGCGTGACATTTCTACGTGCCATCTACAGCTGACAACAGGAGCGGTGCGGGAATTGCAGACGACGCAGTAGAAAGAAGAAAAGGCAAAACAATTGGGATCCCCAGCCATCCGAGTGGGCCGACCCACGCTCACATGAAAGGCTTCGATCTGTGACCATTTCGCTCACCCCCACCGAAAACTACTCCAGCCCGGAAGATAAGGCAGTCCCCCGAAGAAAGAACCCACAAAGTGGTAACCCGCTGGGCGGGGACTGCCAGCCTGTCCAGCCTAAAACAACAGCTCTCTCTCTCTCTCTCCTCATACCTGGGATCGCAAGCCGAAGACTTGTGATGATCGACACAGAGGGAATGTCTGATGTGAAGCCTCTTCACCAGTAAATTTTCATCGAGGACCTGGCAGGTGAGTGGCGTGTCCCACCCAATGGAGTACCCAGATAGATACCGGCCTGCATGCCTTCGATAAACTTGGGTGAGTCCACGGTGGTTCAGATAAACGACGCATGTACATATCGCCACCAAGATAAAGCAGGAATCCTGTGAACTGATTCCCGAAGCGGGATGTCCCTCGTGAGGTGTACCCCAGGAAAAATAACCGGAGAGACCCCTCCAGGACGGCCGCGCATACTACACTGCCCACAGCAATATTTGGGCTGATCTTCCCCGCCGGGTGTTATGTATCACTATCAGTTTATGCTTTGGGGTACCCAAACCTACGGGCGATACTCTCTGAGAACCCCCGACTAGGTTCCAGTCTAGTGGCGCAGAGGTCGAGCCTGTCCCAGACCCAGGGAGAACGGCGGATGGGATCATGGAAGCCACATCCTACCGGTCACCTTGTGTAGAAACCCAGTGGAATCGCGTGGGCGTTAGACGTATGTCCATCGTTCCCTGCCCGCCTCAACCTAAGAATACCAGGGACGATAAGTTCTTCGACGGAGGACAGGAAGGGGTGGTGGCTGGAGGGTGAGCAGCGCACAACACAAACCGAAACACTGCGTTAGATTTCACAAAGGCGTCGGCCGATCAAGACCGCACGATACACTTGTTCGCACGGTGGGAATGGGGGCAAAAGCTACACGGTGATGCTTTGGGTGATATAGTATGACTTGCGTCTTGTGTGTACAGATGATTCAGGCGAATTTGCTGGACCCGAACCGGTCGGAAAGTCCAGCAGAATCCGCAATGATTTTGCTCCTCGACGTATCATCCAACAGGCGCCCAGACAGGGCCATATCTCTCGAGTGATCCCATATAGCATCGTCCTTCTTCGACTTTGGCTGCGTGGTTTCCTGGTTCTTCGCGTGCATGTGTAACAGGGACTCTGGTCGATTTTTCCTCTAAGATCGATGTGGGTGAGGGAGAAAGGTGAGAAGCAATGAATCCGCGAACGTTGTGTTCAGCCACGGCCCTCTGGATCTCGCCCTCGGTCTTCTGTCGCTTCCGAACTTCCAGGGCTGCCAAACCGCCATCGTCAGGGACCTCAGAGTTCTCCTTCCGTCTTTTCTTTCCAGACAGTTCATCGGCCATCCTTTGTTGTCGTTCCGCGGGAGTTTCGGTCCATAGTGACGTGTCGGTTGAACCAGCGTTGGGATTCTTAGTGGGGGCAAACTTTCGCCCCTTATTTAGCCGAGTTGGGTCAATAGCTGTTTAAATTCGCACCACGTGAGCCCTCCTCAGACGCGAGAACGCGATGCCACTCTAACGCACATCCAAGTAAGTCTGACTTCGAAGGAGGCACCAACATCCACTCGTCGCGTTTGAGAGCTTTTGGTTTCGCCGCATCCTGGTAGAGAATAAGTCAGGTAATTTGTGGACAGAGCCGCCGTCGCATACCTCAATAGCCTGTTTCCGTCGTTTCTCCCTTTCCAAGAACTCGTCCACTGCACTCTTCTCCTCTTGTTGGGAACTCAGGTACGCGGGTAAAGGCATGGGCCCGACATCGTCGTCATCGCTGTCGTCGTAGCTATTCTGCGCGACCGAAGGCAACGAAGGTCCTAGAACTCTCGCCTTCTGGGCCGTCCGTTCGGCAGCGAGATCTGGTGGAAGCTCGGGAACGTAGTCGTCATCTTCCTCCTCTTCCTCCGCGGGTTCCTCGGCTGAGTAACCTGTCGGGATCTGTGGTCCTATCGAAGATCCAGCCTCCGGCGTGGTCGACCGCTTGGCCGAGCCTGGGATGGCGGGTCCGATCATGATGATGGCGTTCGGAAGAGGAAGGATGATCGACGGTCGCTAACACGGGGGCACCGGGGGATTTAATCATTGAAAACACGTTTTGTTTCCTCAACCATATCCGCAGAATAAAGTGAACGGAAAAATGTCAAGTATGACCAAGCGCTAGCCAATGAGAACGGCTCCTGCCTATATCATCACAATAATTTCAAGGTTGTCGTTCGCCTTTCTTCTGAAAGAACTGATTCAAACATCAGCTGTTTATTCAACGAAATTATTTGTTGTTGCCCGCGGTGTAACTAGTCTCCTCAAGCAGACCAATAAATATCACTGACTGGTCACTAACGGTCACCCGACCGACTTCAGGGATGCGCGCAGTGCCACTGGGGGCGACTCGGACGGGGGTAATTACGTCGGAAAAATCATGGGGTCCATTACGAAGTTCGAATCAATAAAACGGCCGAAGAAATATTTGGCGGGCGGAGCCATGGGAATGAGAACGACCCCCATCTCTTGGCACAACAACTTCGAGGGTCTCCTTTCGCGCTTATACTGAAAGGTCTCGTTCAAACTCACTCCGTTGCCTGCGGTGGCTTGGCGGGTGTGGGAAAAAATTAAACGTAGAAAAGGAGGGCTGGGGCTGCGCACCCTTAGAACCCGCTTTTTAGCCACCTCCCCCCGAGAATACCCCGGTCACAATCTCAGCGAACCCATGTCACTGTCGATACCCGCGTCGGACGCTATCAATGCCCTGACCCCATCTCAGGTGGATTTCCTCAAGGCCCTGCCAAAAGCCGAGCTTCACGCACACCTTAACGGCTCTATACCCTTGCCAATCCTTCAGCAACTTGCCAAGGAGTACGTGCCATCCGGGAAAGACACTGATCAAACCCTTTCAGTTATCCAATCCGGGGTCAAAAGGCTCCAGGACGGCATCATGCTTGAACATATTCATAAATTCTTCGATCTCTTTCCCACCATATATGCCCTTACCTCCACCAAAGACGCCCTTGGGCGAGTCACAGATGCAGTACTCGCGGAGTTCCTTGAGCCGAAGGACGGGGAAGTGTACCCCCAAGCTACGTATCTGGAGCTTCGTTCAACTCCGAAGAAGACCACCGCGATGACGAGGCTGGAGTATGCGGAGACTGTTCTCGACGCAGTGGAGAAGTACCGCCCAGACCAGGCGTCGCTCATTGTCAGCATCGACCGCCGGATGTCTAGGGAAGTGGCTGACGAGTGCGTCGAAGCCGCGATCACCCTCAAGAAAAGGGGGAGGAGAGTTGTCGGCGTGGATCTTTGTGGCGACCCCAACGTAAGCGGCTATTGGACCTGCGGCACTCGCCAGCGCTTATTGTTATCCAGGAGGGCGATATGGAATTCTTTGCGAGTCACTTCGCAGCCGTCAAAGCCGCGGGGTTGGGCATCACACTTCACATCGCTGAGGTGCCTTCCCGTCTCGCTCCTTGAGGATTTACAAGTGCTAATTATAAGCTAGACGGCCGAAAACACACCTGAGGATACTTTAAAGCTCCTCAGCTTCAAACCGGACCGCTTGGGTCACGCGACATTCTTGAACGATGAGGCCCAGGCATTCGTTCTTCAAGAGAAGACGACAATCGAGATCTGCCTTACCTCAAACCTCCTGTGAGTTACATCGGCCGCCCTCGCTAGGCGGAGCTCGTCGCTCACCTGACCCAGGTGCAAGACTGTATCGGACTTAGAGATGCACCATATCCGCTACTACTTGGAGAAGAACCACCCCGTTGTCATCTGTGTACGCCTTCCAACCCCATACGTCCGTGCCGTCGGCCTAAACCCTTCGCTCATAGACAGACGACATCCTCCCCTTCCGCACCAATCTGGTTGGCGAATACGCGATGCTCCTTGCTCCGGCCCCATATGGGCTCGGTCTATCCGAGGATGAAGTCGAGAGAATCGCTGCGACAGGTCACACAAACAGGTTCCAGATCGATACTCGATACTGGATCCCTCCGCTGAAAACGTGAGTTGTATCGCTTGTCACGGTTTCCGGAGCGACAAGAGCTCCGGGTTCCACCTCCATTGAGGGGTCCTGTTCTCATGGTGAGTGAGCACCGTGAGAGTGTTCGGGTTCCTCTTGGTTGAGCGGTGGTCTTCAGGTGCTGATCGCATCTATAGGGAATATTCATCCAGCAGGTCCTGAGACCTAAGATATGCGAACCTGATGGTGTTCCTGTCGCAGACGGATGCAGTTCTACACCACTCCCTCGCCACTTGACAAATCCCTAGGATAAATGTACCACTGATCTTGTATACCTTTCAGTTCCTATTCTATAGTCATTCCACTCAGCTCCTGGCCCCCAACACTCTTATCCAGGTGGGTCTGGGGCGACGCTGCATACCAGAGGATCAAGATTCGGCGAACAGGAAACCGTGAGGCCCCCTCCCACCCTGAGTGCGGCCCGCCATATCCTGGTTTTCCACGTTCCTCAAGCGCAGATTGATCCATCAATTGAGCAACGAGCGAGGCAGGAAAAGTGGAGCCTTCGCAGCCAGCAGAGGGGTCGGTTCACACAACCCCCACAAGCTCCACGACCCTTCCGCCTTCCATCTACCCGCCCACCACTCCCTCGAAACCGGTTTGGATGTGAGAAAACATAACACCAGTAACAACGCAACTCACACGAACAGCCCAACCAACAAAACGAGCCGTGAGAACAACGACTGGGATCACACGCAAAGATAATGGGCCAAGGAGCCGTACCGCGGAAGATGTGATGTATGTCGTGATCGATGGGATCTTGAGAACCCACCCACCCATCAACGGTCACCTTCCAACCGCCAACACCACTCTTTGTCAGGCCCCCGCCAAAACGCCCACCACTACATGTGATGTATTGGTTTACAACCCCGGTCAGCACCCTCGCTCTTTCCAAGAGACGGACTCAAAGAACAAACGTTCTAAATCTTTGTGTCAAATCATGGGATCACGGTATTGTCCTATTGAATGAACGGCCCAGCGCTGGCTTGAGGTGCCATTGTATATGGCTGACGATCTTACTGGTTCGGTTGCTTTGCCTGAGGTGAGCTCAGCGATATTCAATCTCCGTTCCTCCGGATCAATGGGACAGACCCACCCCCACCCCCATTTGGCTGTACGGTGCCAGTCCCCATTCCTTTTTTTCCTCGTGCTTGCCTTTACCATCGCCTCACAGAGGTTCGGGTTCGGGGTGCGACCATATCAAACCGAAGGAGTAAACGTTTTTGGGACGTAACCCTTGAGATCAGATCAGGCTCGTCGGAAACCGGGGTAAGTCACCGTGGTGACTTCTCATCCTACAGCCCACGTTTCCAAACCCCGCATTAGCTCGTGAGATTGCGGGGTGAGCGTGGGTGGTGGTTATACCTTCTTGTTCGTTGCCTTCGGTCCCATCCGAATCAGTTCGCAAGGTTGAGTGTTTAGAGCTGCTGTTGTCTCTCACGCGTCACGATCCACGCTGCCCCATGTACCATCAGAACTACCAGGAAACCACTGTTCTCACTTTTCTACAGCCAGGTTCACGTACACGGTCCAACAAACCACAACAGGGTACTTCCCAGCCCTCACGCGGCCCCGACGCACTCGCTCAAGATCGTCGATAGATAGTGCTCGGGTGCCAACGATCTAGAACAAATCCTCAGATTGAAATTCGACACGGCTACACCACAGGTTTTGCGGAAGAGGCAGAATAAGGCGCATTCCGCAGTCCAAGATTTGGGCGATCTGTCGGAGAGAAGAACTGGGGCCATTTCCTTCGCAAATCAGAACGTCGGTTCGGTGTTCCACCTCCAGTAAGCCTAGTTAACCCCTTGGTGATAGCCGATACCGCCCCAGGGTCCCACATATATCAGCCCCACCATACGACCCACCACGAAGAAAGGGGGGCTACCTGTATCCAGCCAACCGATGAACCACGCGAGCTTCTAGGGCCACATCTTGCCTACCCGATCTGTTGAATCTCATCGAGCCTGATCAGATTCTTCAAAAAAAAAAAAACCTGTCAAAGTTGGCGGCGGGAGTTGGCCCCACATAAGGTATGGTACGACCTCTCGGATCTAGATTCGCGCTAAGCAAACGGGGACAACGGGAGGTGAGCTTCGAGGGTCGGTGATCGAGATTTTGATCACGGGAGGCTTCACACTTAGATCTGTCGAGAGACCATTTAGACCATTCGATCATGATGCATGATGGGTGGTGGGTGGTGGGAGTATCCGGGCTGCGCTCGGACTGGTCTGAAAAGGAGGTAGGGTGAGTGTGCATCTCACATGCGCAACAACGAAACAACGGCCGTGCCGTCAGAACCTTACAAACGCCCCAACGCTAGCGGTTCCGCCAACGATCTGGGTCCAAGTGAAGAGAGGTGGGGGAGGTGCAGAAGGATCCTTCAACCTCCTGCAACCGATAAGTTCGCATATCATACACACTCGCCTACAACCGCAAGTAATTTGTATTTCCTCGTTGTAGGTATCCGACACCGAAGCCTCATCAGCCGATAACCACAAGGGAATGAACCCACCCAGCCCTAGCTCCACCAAACTCGCATGGTCCCGCTCACAATCCCGATGTCCCGCCCCTCACAAAACACACATACAGATCTTCCGTCGGCACCCGGAGCCCCGGCACGCCAGCGGTTAATTCAGGGCCGCGCGAAAACTGGTATTGCGTCCGTATTCAAGGGCCACTAAACTGAACGACGATGAATGGAATTTCCACAGGGCAATCAACGCGCATACTATGTCCGGAGCGGGTACGTCAAATATGGGCTCAAATTCAGCCCCACTCAAAGGCGAAGGCGGGACGATGGATACACATACAAAGTGTAGTTACATCGTACACCTCTACCACGGTTTTCCCAATGCAGACCATGCCGGTGGCGCCGAATCATCCGAGCACGAAATCTCGTGCGCACGGTTCCAAAAACACAAGGAATCGGATTGTAAGCGGTCCTGCTTTCCCATTCTACGGGGCCGACCGGGCCAAATCCTTTGCTTCTAAACGCCCTGATAGGAACACCCCTCCTTCCGCGTGGAGCATGGCTGAAGGCTAAATGCGTCCCCATCCGACCCATCACCAACCCCTCGCCATATAACTGGGCGGTGGGAACCCATCACGAGCGAGATTCACACCCCCCTTCCCTCTCCCGTCGTCTCTGCCGTTCGTCCTCGGTCTCGTCTCGAGAACGTTACCTCTCATGCTGTTCAGGACGCCCTACTCGGACCCACGTTATGTCGCACGCCCACCCTTCCGGGCTGTCACCCTCGAACTTATCACATGGTAGCACACGCACGATCTACAAACTTCCTTTCTTGATTGGAAGTCACGAACAACGACAGGGAGGGATCAAGGGAAACAGAACCCGGTTTCCTCATCACCGCGATGCAAGACGGGGGAGGAATGACGGTGGAAAACAAGGAAAAAAGGTGAGTGAAATAGGAACTCATCGACAAGCGGATGAACGAGTGGCCAATAAAGACAACAACTAACATTGTGCCTAGGGTAAAATCAAAGGGGGGACGATATGGATGAAAACACAGCGGGTAGGGAGCGAGTGAAGAACGGGACGAATAACGATAACTTGACAGGAATTCGGTACAGTGACCGCGACGGTAACGGTTCTAGGTAATCGGGGTATTACCGGAAAGATTCGCGGTGGATTCCCCGGAACGACGACGGCCGGATGGGTGGTGACCGTCGGGAGGAGACCTGGGGGTAGGAGCACGCATAGGTACAACGAGCGTGTTGGTGCAGAACGTGGTTGGTCGGGCCCAGAATAACGGCGGGTAGGTTTTTCGTACAGGTGGTGGTGGGTCCAACGCGAGAGGAGGGCCGGACAACAGTTATGAACATCGAGGCCGACGGGATCTCGACCAACAACCGAAGGTATAATTGGTTATTGACGGTCCTCGAGGCGCGTAGGGATTGACGGATGATGGATGCGTAGGTGAGTTTGACGGGTTTGTACAATGGGGTTTGCAAGCTTAGACCGGGGAGGCGGAGGGAGGAGGGATAGTCGAGAGGGCCTTCTCCAAGGGGTGCCCGGGGGGACTCGATCAGTAGGTGTTACAACATAACTTCGCGGATCTGGATAGGTAGACGAATAAAGCAGGTGATCAGTCAGTACTCGAGAAAACGAAATCAGGGAGGGAGAACCTACGTTCTTGCTGACGATGGTACTACAAGGGGTTAATGCAACGGATAAAAGAAAAGAAAAAAACAGTTTAGCCGGTTGTGATACAGAGGCACGATTAAGAGGGATCATGATAATTCGGACAAAGAGTATAGACCGTCCGGGCGGCGAAATAAAGTAGATGAGAGGAAAAGAGCATTTCCCGAAGGCGGAGCAACAGAGATAAGATGCATATTGCCGGAATATAACCCATACGATCAAATCAAGTTGACACTGTGCAGGTTGTGGCGCAGCAGGATGCTGGGATCACCGCGGTAGGCGAGGACAGAGGGGGAGGGAACCGTTGAAAAATCGGAACGAGAGGAAAGGAAAACGGGACTCACTCTGCAGAATCATCATCAGTCATTCGGAACGCAGTAAGGGTGGTCGGAACTCACCTTCAACGGCAGCCATGACAACTCTCAGCATCGCGGTGTCAGTGGCGGTGGTGATACTGGACAAAGTTAGGGCTGAAGCAAGTCTCGGGGAAGGCACAAACTGTATGTAGATCTCCCGCTCTTTTGCATTCGCCTTCTGGGCCAATCGAGCAAACCGGCGCTTGAAGTAATCTCGGCCAGCCCGGGGGTCACCCGTTTCACCTTCGTAGTCCTGCCCAACGACAGTTCAGTCGATCACTAGATAGAACGAAGACGCTGCGCGAGACCCACCGGGAAGAAGCTTTTGATTTGTGAGTGCTGAACCTTCTTTTCGAACAAATCGTTCTTGTTCAAGAACAGAATCTATCGGCGGTCGTGATCAGAACCCGTGAGAGGACACCACCTGGTGAGAGAGGGTGAAAGTTGACCCACAATCGAGGTTGACTTGAACCATTGCGAGTGACATATTGAGTCCCAGATGGTCATCGCGTCTTGCATTTGATTCTGTATAGAAACACGGATGAGCACGGATCTGGAAAGGTCGACGGGGAGGAATCGCATCCGTACCGCGTCTCTGTCCTCCACCAGACACTGATCGTATCCACTCAGGCTGACCAGGAACAGGATACTCGTCACGTCTTGGAAACAGTGAATCCACTTCCGCCGCTCGCTCTTTTGGCCACCCACGTCGACCATCAACATTTCGTGATCTCGAAGGTTGAAGCGCGTTTCCGTGATGCCGATCGTCCGTGCCCGACACTGGACTATGTCTTGCTCGTTCGGAATGTAATGGGGATCAAAAAGCCTTCCCAGGTCGGCGAAGTAATAGTACAGGCTACGAGACACACGTGAGCGATCAGGTCAATCAAACAAGTGGGAATGGCAGGGCAGGGGCGAGATCAAAGGCCGAGGAATTGATGGAGCGGTACTTACTTTTCCGGCAGGGCCGCTTCATTCCCCCTCGAACAGGCTTTCTGGACGTTGACATCCGCCCATAGAGCCCTGAGAGGCTCGAGGTATTGAACGGGGAACGGCTCGCCGTCAGGGAGGTCAGTAACCTCCGCCATCATCTCGAGGTGCTTGATGTTATCGTCGGCCACTTCGAGTTCCATATCGTCCATAGCCTCAAGAACGTATCGCAATCCATAGGTCAGGTTATTGAAAACCAGCTGTCGGTAGTTTTCAATCTCCTGCGTCGAGAACGGGACTTTGTGGATAAACCGCATTTGCTGGGAACGAAACTCGTAAATGCTCGGAGAAAGTTCACAAACTGAGACCGCACGTACCTTGAGGATCGTGGACTTTCCAGAATCTCCAGACCCCAGAAGTAAAACCTAATAGAGAGCGACGTGACGGGAAGCGGGGATTCGATGGAACGGAGTTCCTTACCTTGACTTGCGAGGCCATCTTCGATTTTGCCTATCAGAGCGGGGGTAAGGTTAGAGTTAGCCAACACGGACAGCGGATGCAGCGCACCTCTTTGAGAGCCTTTTCCGCCTCACGATGCATCCGCTTGTCCTCCTCCGACACCTCTATCCCCGTATTCGATGATGACATACAAGCACCCATAGCAGCGTTGTTAGCGG
>Ga0307516_10008667_pt1 | contig 11450 bp, 7 predicted proteins | sample 19_EM_MG_FD_203310 | JGI IMG/M metagenome (GOLD analysis project Ga0307516, IMG submission 203310) | Populus trichocarpa ectomycorrhiza microbial communities from riparian zone in the Pacific Northwest, United States - 19_EM | ecosystem: Host-associated > Plants > Roots > Unclassified | place...
GGCCGAGCCGCGTGAACAGCGCCTGCGCGGCGCCGCCCGGCGCGAGTTCGGGAGCTTCTTCGGCGCGCGGCCAGCCGGCAACCTCCGTCAGAATCTTCGCGGTTTGCCGGGCGCGAACGAGTGGGCTGGTCAGAAGCCGGTTGGGCGCCGTGATGAATTCCTTCAATCCGGCCGCAGCCTTCCGCGACCGCCTTATTCCGGCGGGCGACAGCGGCCTCGCGCCATCGTCGCGCCAACGCGTCTGATCGCGCTCGAGAGCAATCGCATGTCGGACGATCAACAGATCCATGACTCACGTCCCCGAGTCGGGAAGTCCCGCTGCGTCGTTGACGACCGAATCGTCAAGGCATACCCGCAGTCTCTTCCATCTTTCTCGGACCTTCCGATAACCTCTGGTCGACAGCTTGCGCGCCCGCATGGCGGCACCTGCATAGTGCTCCACGAGCCGCCCCATCAAGAACATGGTCTCGGGCGGAAAGCCCTTGGATGGCGGTGCGCTGGCGAGTGCCTTCAGGCGCCGGCCCGCCACGGCGGCATCCTGCTGCGTTCCCAACTTTTCCTGCCAGCGGCGCAACGCCCGCAGCATCGCATCGGCTGGTTTCCCGTAGATGACCGCCACCGCTTCCAGCGCGTAGCGGAGCCTCTTTATCCGGCCGCGGATCGCGTGATACGCCTCCATCGAGGAATCCGGCGTCAGGAGGTCCGCACCCTTGCGCATCTTGCGGTAGCGCCGTCGGATCAATTTCGGCGCAGCGTTCACCACCAGCTCGGGCGATGATTGTTGCCATGCCGCAGGGAGTTCTGTCAGCAGTGACGTCAGTTCCTGCAGATGCTTCTGCACCCAAATCGAGTCCAGAGTGCCGAGCATCCGGGCGCGTGCCCGGCCGCACTCTGCGATCACGTGCTGTTTCAAGGGTTCGAGGCTTTGCCGTTCCGAATCCGGCAACCCGCGGCCGAAAGCCTCCAACTCGATCAGGGCAACATCCAGATCGCGCGCGTCACCGAGAGCACGCAGCACTGTCTTGAGCGTCGGCCGAAACTTCAGCAACGGCGCGGGCAGATACGAACTGAACTGGCGCAGAATGGCATCCATTCTACGGCCGGCGACCCGCAGGTCGTGCAATTCTTCGGGATCATCTCCCAAGCGGGCACCCGGCTCATGGAGTTGCCAGGCAGACAAGTAGCCGCGGAGATTCGCCAGAGCTACCTCGGCGACGGTCATGGAAGCGTTTATCACCGTCGGCGCGAAATTCGGCGCGCCGCCTGGCGCCAAACCCACCGACCTGAGGCCTTGCGAGTACTTCGAGTCAGACGTCGCCTTGAGCGCGCAGTCGTTGCGGAGCGTCTTGACGAACGATTGCAGTTGCTCGCGACTTTCGGTGAGGGCTTCCACCTCGACCCGCTGCATGCTGGTCCGGGGTTCGCCGCGTGGGCGTGAGATGACCGTCTGGTCGAGGGCGATTTCGCCCAGCTGCTGCGCTTCGTGCTCTCTGCGGATCGCGAATCGTTGCCTCGAAGTGCGCACCTCGAACAACGGCAGCAATGGGCGCGCGCCGCTTACTGCGTGAACGCGCGAGGCAACCGGCCCGGTCGATTGTCGAATCGACTCGCTCTCCGAATTTTCCAACGTTTCGCGAAGCTCCATGCGGTCCGCGACCTCCGCGCTCGCCGAATGCAGCGACTTGAGCGTCGCTTCCGATTTTCCCGACTCCGAGCGGATGCGTAGCGCGAAGCCCGCACGGTGAATTCGCCAATCGTCCGTATCCAGGTAGGTATCGAAGATCCGTAGAGTCGACCGCGGTTCCAGCACCAGGCCGTCGATGGTGCCGTGATCGGCCAACCAGCGGCGCACCGGGCCGAGATCGGTGCATGCGAGTTGCCATTCCACTTCGCGTCCGCTCGTGTGAGCGGGAACCTGATCCACAGAATAGTTGCTTGATGACATTTGCGTGACAGTTTAGGGCATTCCACTACCCATTTCACATTGGCGACGACTCCTTTCAACTGATTGATTCGACTGTGAAAAGAATTTGCCGGTTGGCGGCGTCGTTCATTCCCGTTCGAGACGAATCACTCGAACGATGCGGAAATTGCTGAAGGTGCCTTCGATGTGGCCTTCGTCAATCCCACTCGCCGTTCACGGCGGGCGGCACGGAAAGTTCGACGCCGTCCGGCCGGCGATGATCTGCTTGGGACGCGGTCTTCATCAATCCTTGAATGAGTAGGCGATCTTCAGCCCGGTCGTGCGCGGCTGAGAGACGATCGCCATGTAGCGATTGCCGAACACGACCGGATCCTGGTAGGCCGTGATGCCGATATTGTTGGTCACGTTGTCGACGAACGCGGTCACCACCCAGTGCGGCCAGGCGAAGCTCAAGCGCGTATCGACCATCGTGTAGCCCGCCACCGGAGGAATCGACGCCGACAGCGCCGAGGTGGTGCGGCTCTGATAGTGAGCGTCGATTGCGTAGCCCAGTTCGCCGCCGGCGAGCGGCACATGCCCATATTCCAGCCCCACCGCAAGGCTCGACTTCGGCGTACCGGGCAATACCGTGCCCGGGTTGGGTGGTGTGCCGACGACATTCGGGAAGAAATACAGGGGGCTCAGCTTCGTCAGTTCGGTCTTGTCGTAAGTGTAGTCGAGGTGCGTCGACAGGTGCTGGGTCACCGCCGCATCCAGTTCCAGTTCGAGGCCACGGCTGTACCCGTCGCCGATGTTGAGCACTCCGGGAACGACGACCGGCGTCATTGACACCAATTCCTGCACGTTGTGCCACTCGACGTCGTAGATGGCCGCAGCATAGCGGAAGCGGTTCTCGATGGTGCCCTTGGCGCCGATCTCGTAGTTGTCAGCGGTGTCCGGCGCCACCTTGAAGAGCGCGGAGGAAGTGGCAACCCCTCCCGCACTGGCCGGCAGTGCGTTGACGCTGCCGCGCCGGAAGCCTTGCGACCATGTCGCGTACACCAAGTTGTTCTTGTCCAATTGATACGCGGTATTGAGCTTCCAGAGCGCCCGGCTCCACGAATTGCTCGTTGAATTATTGGTGGGAGGCGAACCGAACTGCGGAGCCGCCAGGAACAAGAGAGCGGTCTGCTGCGCTTGCGTCACCGTTTGCTTGAACAGGCGGGTGCCGCCCGTTACGCTCCAAGCCGGCGTGACGTGTCCCGTCAACTCGCCGAACACCGCGAGATCCTTGAATGTCGTCTCGAAATCGCCCACGAAGGCTTCATCCTTCAACACCGGGACGCCGTTGATGACGGTGGTGGTACCCGGCGTGTAGGCGGTGTCTCCGACGCCGCAGTACGACGGCGTGACGAAGTCGGCCGGGCTCGGCCCGTAGATCGGCGCGCAGGCGTTGTAGAAGTCGCTATACCCAGGGTAGTAATCGTGTTCTTGAATGACGGTGGTCTGGTGCTTGAAGAAGGCTCCGCCCACCCACTCGAAAGTTCCACCGGATTTGGAAGCCAGGCGGATCTCTTGCGACCACGGTTTATCGTCGAAACCCTCGCTGCCCTGGATGAACATGCGCGGATTCTGCCCGTACAGATCCTGGGGGAACCCAGGGAAATTGAGGTACTCCGCCGTCTCGTCCGCCGTCGAATGGTTGGCGTGGTGTGCCCAGGAACTCGCGGAGGTCAGGGTGGCAAATCCCATGTCGTATTCCAGCGTCAACGCCACCATGTCCACCGTGTCATGGGTAGTGTCGGCGCTATTCTCCGGACTCGACAGACGATCGACGCCCGCCGGAACCGGTGCATTGAATAGCTGTGTCACGACCGGCGGGTTGGTGAAATTGCCCACCGGCAGGTTGGCTGCGTTGGTGGGCTGGTTGTATCCGGCGCGGCTTGTCGCGATGTAGGGAAATCCCCCGGCATTCGACAGCTGGTGGTAATAGGACAACTCGGCGTGGAACTCCTCATTGGGTTTCCACAGTGCAGCGAGCCGGGCGCTGCGGTACTGGTACGAATTGACGCCGTCTTTCTCATAGATCTTGGGAGGACTGAACAGATTCCCCGACTGCGCCGACACCGGAGCTCCCGATGAATCGAGGGCGTAAAGGTTCGGTTGATTGATGAATCCCGCATCGTCCGTCCAGCCGGCGTTCAAGCGCAGCGCGAACGTGTCCGACAGCGGAATGTTGAGCATCCCGTTCAAATCCTCGTTGAGCGTGTGCGTGTGTGCCGTCTTGCTCACGCTCGCCTCGGCCCTAGCATCGAAGGCCGCGGGATTGGGGGAATTCTGCACGAACCTGATGGTGCCGCCGAGCGAACCGGAACCGTACAGCGTGCCCTGGGGACCACGCAGAACCTCCACATGGTCGAGATCCTGCAATCGCAGATTCACGAACAGCGGCGTATCGTTGACATAAGTGGCGACCGGAGGCACCACGGGCGATCCGCCCGCCGGCAATCCAGAGGTGGTTTCACTGTTCAAGCCGCGAATGATCAGATTGGCGCCCGCGACGCCGCCGAAGGGTCCCTTGTCGGTGTAGCTGACGCCGGCCATGGAATGGGCGAGTCCCGCAATGTCCTGGATACCCGCTGCTTCAAGGGTGGCTCCGCTGACCGCGGAGATACTGATCGGCAGGTCTTGAGCGGAGATCGCCCGGCGCGTAGCGGTCACGACGACTTCCTGCAGGGACCCTTCCTCCACGTTGCTCGTGTCCGCGTGGGCGGGAGCGCCGTAGAGGGCGGCAAGTACCGCTGCGGTCACGGAAGATACCGTGCCCAGATGCGGACGCCGGTGCCGCAGACGCGGCGGCGGTGACTTGATCGCCCGAGAAATTTTGATCATTTGATCGATCCCTTGTCTAATTTTTGTTCGATTTTTTTATTCTTTGCCCAAGCGTTTCACCACATCCACTCCGATATCGGAGCTCAGTTGCCACGTCGTTTCTTAAATGCTCTACCTGCGCATGTGTAACAATTGCAATTGACATGCCAAGAGATGCGGGTGCGTTTTCAATTCAAGAAAAGGCCTGCAAACGCTGCACCTGACCGGGCCGGGCTCCGCCGCCCGCAGAGACTTCTGCAGCATCGCGCGCACTGCGGCGGAGCAAGCTGCGACAACCAATGCCCCGGTATCAAGCACGAAAATCCCGCACCGATTTTTCGAATCCGACTTGATCGCAAAGTCCGCAATCGTTTCGTATGATTCGGTTACATCGATTAACTGCGGAGATGAACTGACGTGCAGACTATCGTTTCGCGAATCCTGTTCTCGAGGGGCGCATGGGTCCTTGCGATAGGCATGGCGGCGCTCAGCGTTCAGGTCGGAGTCGGCGGCGGTGCCGCCATTGCGTCGGAGCCGGCGCGGCCGCCCACGCCCGCCGGCTGGTTTCATGTATTTCCGATCGACGAGCACACCTTCGCCATCTCGGAACCCAAGTATTGGCAGGAGAATGTCAGCTACCTTTTGATCGGCACGCGCCGCGCCCTGCTGTTCGACACGGGACCCGGCATCTACAGCATCAGCGCTGAAGTGCGGCGCCTGACGTCGCTGCCCGTGATCGCGATTCCGACGCACCTTCACTTCGACCATGTCGGAGATCTCGAGGAGTTCTCCGACGTGCGCCTGCTCGATACGCCCGCACTGCGAGCGCAGGTGCGCGGCGGCTACTTCGTGGAGACTTCCGCGCAGTACCAGCTGCGCGGTTCAATCAAGTACCGCGTGCATGGATGGATCAAGGACGGACAGGCGATCGACCTGGGCGGCCGGACGGTGCGCCTGTTGAGTACACCCGGACATACCCCCGACTCCGTATCCTTGGTCGACGCCGGCGCAGAGCGGCTCTTCACCGGCGATCTCGTCAACAGAGTCGCCACCCTATGCGCCGTGCCGGGCTCAGATGTCGACGAGATGGCGGGATCGCTGCATCGTTTGCTCGAGGTTGGAAACGCGCGCACCCGTGCATACGAGGCTCATGCCGAAGCTCCATTGACGTGGGCCGAACTCCAGCAACTCGCGGGCGGCATCGCGGACATCGCCTCAGGACGGCAAACCGCATCGAATCGGATCTGTCTCGGCGGTACGCCGATGCGCCGCTTCTCCGTCGGACCCTTTCCCGTCTTGCTGCGGGTACCCGGCGGCGTCATGCAGCCGCCGCTCGCCTCCGTCACGGAGGTGGTGGACTTCGAGGGCGGCGCATGCAACTGAGAAATCGCGCGGCCATGGGCGGACGGGCACCGCTGCCTTAAACGAGTCATCGCTCCGGGCGAGCAACATCCGTTGTGACGGGACGCCGCCTTGTGCAGCGCCGAAAGCCACGGAGGCGACCGAATATCGGCGCGGATCCACTGCATCCAATGTGCGGGTTCGCACGTATCAGGCGCGTGACCCCACCAACTAGGAGCTTTCCGTGAATAAGCCTGACTGGACCATTGCTGCCGTTGCCATGGCGCTGCTGCCGCTTGCGAGTTTTGGATCGAGCCACCGAGAAGCGCCGAACATCGCCAAAATGCCGGCGGTCGACTCGACCGATTTCTACCTATTCAACAGCTACGAGCCCGGCCGTGCCGGCTACGTGACGCTCATCGCCAACTACATTCCGCTGCAAGATGCCTACGGCGGCCCGAATTATTTCGCCCTCGATCCGGCCGCGCGCTATGAAATTCATATCGACAATGTCGGCGACGCCCAGCCGCACCTGACGTTCCGCTTCCGTTTCACCAACGCGTTGGCCAACGGCAACACCGGACTTACGCTCGGCGTGGGGGGCAGCCAGGTCGCCATTCCTCTGAAGAACGTGGGTCCGGTGAGCGCCGGCGACACGTCGCAGCTCAACTTCACCGAGAGCTATACGCTCGACGTGGTCAGCGGCAACGACCGCAGCGGAACGGTGCAACACGTGACCAGCATGGCCGACGGCACGACGGCGTTCGGCAAGCCGTACGACTTTGTCGGCACCAAGACCTTCGGCAGTGTGCAGGGTTACGAGGCCTATGCGGCCAAGTTCGTCTACGACATCAATATTCCGGGCTGCTCCATGCCGGGGAAGGTGTTCGTCGGCCAGCGCCACGAGCCGTTCGCCGTCAACCTCGGCCGTGTGTTCGATCTCGTCAACCTCGTTCCGGTGGACGGAACCGCGTTTCCGGGCGGCATCATGCAGGATCCGAATAACAACATCATCGCGGACAAGAACATCACGAGCCTCGAGCTCGAAGTGCATTCGAGTTGCCTGAAAGGCAAGGGCAACGGTGTCATCGGTGGGTGGACCAGCGCGAGCCTGCGTCAGGCGCAGGTCCTCAATCCAACGCCGACATTCGCCAAGCCGTCCGTGAGCGGCGGACCCTGGACGCAGGTGTCGCGTCTCGGCAGTCCGCTGGTGAACGAACTCGTGATCGGCATACCGGACAAGGACCGCTTCAATGCGAGTAAGCCAAAGGACGACGGACAGTTCGCGACCTACGTGACGAATCCGAGCTTCCCCGCGATCCTCGACATTTTGTTCAGGGGCGCCGTGAATGCGACGCTGAAGACCAGTTTCCCGAACATCGCACCCGGCAACCTGCCGCGCACCGATCTGGTCACGACCTTCCTGACCGGCTTCAAGGGGGTGAATCAGCTCGCCACGGTGACTCCGTCCGAGATGACGCGGCTCAACATGGGCATCGCTGCAACGCCTGCCGCCGCCCAGAACACATTTGGAGTCATCGGCGGCGATCTTGCCGGTTACCCGAATGGTCGGCGGCCTGGCGACGACGCCGTGGACATCACGCTGCGGGTGGCCATGGGAGCTCTGTGCTACCCACTGATGATCGCTGGGTCGAGCACGGACTTGGGTCTATGCAAGCCCGGCGACGCACCGGTGGGACAGGCGCCCTTCACCGATGGTGCGCCGATCTCGTCCGCCGACTTCGACACACAATTCCCGTATCTGCGTACGCCGTACGCCGGCGCTTCGAATTGAAAGCCCTACTGGACATAGGAAGAACCACATGATCAAGCAAGTTCAAAACCTTCCGGTGCTCGTGGCCGCGGCATTCGCCGCGGCCTGCAGCGGCGGACACTCTTCGACTGTCGCATCCCCTTCCGCAAACGCGCCGCTGACCATGGGCGCCATTGCAAATCTGTCGGCCGCTCAAGACACCAAAGTCACGGTGCCGGTGATCGTCACCGAGACGCCGGTTTCCCCCATCACTTTGACCGCAACATCCTCGGATGCCACCCTCCTTCCGGCCGGTGCCATCCAGGTCGTCACGGGCGGCGGTGCGCAACAACTCAATCTGACTCCCGCTGACGGCGCGGTTGGCAGCGCCACCATCACCGTGATCGCGGCCGATTCCAAGAAAAAATCGGCGAGTCGATCGTTCAACGTGACGTTCAACCCGGTGTACGCCTCGTTCGCCACGCTGGCGCTGGGGGCCTTTGCCGAGCCCGACACCGCCACACCAGTGCCGGTGCTCGGCAAGACGTACGTCGAGGATGCGGACGATCCAAGTACTTTCAGTGCGCTGTTGCGGTAGCGAGCCACCATGCGCCGGGTTGTGACGGAAGGTGTCGCCGCTTCGCTGACCGCTGCAGTATGGGCGGTCGCAAGGTTGGCCCTCGCGGTGTCGGCCCTCGCAGTGTCGCCAACTGCAGAGGCGTCGACCGCCGGAGGGGCGTCGGCATTTCGCCCGACCGATCCTGATTTCGTGGTTGCCGAACTGCCGGGAGGACCCTCGGGGGCGCGCGAGGGCTTCGCCCGGCAGTTCGAACTTTCGCGCAGCGATCCACAGCTGGCTGCACGACTCGCCGGCGCGCTGCTCGAGCAGGCGCGAATATCCGCCCAACCGCAGCTCTATGGACGAGCGGAGAGTGTGCTCGCGCCGTGGATCGCGCGGCCTACGGTGCCGGCCCCGCTGTTGACCCTGGAAGCAACCATTCTCCAGCAGCGGCATGAGTTTGCCGCGGCGATCAGGCTGCTCGATCGGGCCATTGCGCAGGATCCACGCTCGGGTCAGGCGCATTTGCTGCGCGCCAATGTGCACATTGTGACGGGAGACTACGAGCATGCGCGGCCCGATTGCGCCTGGCTGATGGGGTCGGGAGAGCAGTGGACGGGATCCGTGTGTATCGCGCAAGTGTTGGGATCGACCGGGCAGTTGGAACGCGCGCGCGCCCTGCTGGAACGGCTCACGGCGGGCGACGCCGTGGATGCATCCGGCCGGAAGCAGTTTGACAGGGGCCCAACTGCCGAAGTACTCGCCTGGACACTGTCGGTTCGGGCGGATCTCGCCGTACGCGCCGGAGCGCTGCCGGAGGCGGAAGCTATGCTGACGCGCGCAGTGGCCCTGACGCCCGCCGGCGACTATGTCCGGCTCGCTCTGGCGGACGTGCTGATTGCGAGAAACCGGTTGGCTGACGCCGTGAATGTCCTCGACACGACGCGCCCCAGTGTGGGCGTCCTGTTGCGACGGACCATCGCGCAGTCGCGCGCCCATGCGGGTCGAACGCCGGATTCTCTGGCGGATCTCGAGGAGCGGTTGAACGTGAGCGCGCAGCGGGGTGAACGCACGCATTTGCGGGAAGAGACGCGGCTGGCGCTGGAATTCCCCCATGATGGGACCGACGGCCGGCAAGCTGCATTGGCTCGCGCTCGCGATAATTTCAACGTGCAGCGCGAGACCGAGGATATTCGTCTTTTCGCGCGCGCCGTCGCGGTCGCGCGCGACCCTGCCGCGCTCGCAATGCTAAAAGACTGGTTGCAACGCTCACACTACGAGGACGTCATAGTGAATGAGCTGATGCGGTCGGGTCAGTCGTCATGACGCGCGCCATGGGCTGGTTCGCCCAAGGGGTCGCGGCGTTGTGCGCGTTATGCATCCTCGGCGCACCGCGGGCCGAGTCTCATGAATCGAGCACCAGCTACCTTAGGCTCGAGGCCCGAGCCGATGGCAGTCTCAACGGCTCACTCGACGTCGGCGCGCTCGATCTCTCCTGGAGCGTTCCACTCGACGCCGACGGCGATGGCCGGGTGCTTTGGCGGGAGGTCGAAGCGGTGAAGCCGGGCATCGCCGCGCTGGTTGCCGACAAGCTGACCGTCGAGCGCGGCGGGCGGCGATGCATTTTTCACGTGACGGACGTGCTTGTGACGCGCCATGTCGGCGAGCCTTATCTATCGCTACCGTTCGCGGGCCGCTGCGAAGCCGCCGGGCTGCTCGGGATCCGCAGCGACCTGTTTTTTGGCGAAGACTCGGGCCACCGGACGCTGTTCGACGTGCGCACGGCGTCGGGGCCCACGGCTGGTTTTCTGGCCGCAAACGTGCGGGAGTGGCAGCAATTGCAGGCACCCAATCCGTGGACGACGTTCGCGGCCTTCGTCGTGCAGGGAATTTGGCATGTGTGGACGGGTTACGATCACCTCGCGTTCCTGCTCTCACTGCTGCTGCCCTGCGCGCTCACGGCCGGCCGCGGCGCCTGGCGTCCAGCCGCGCGCTTCCAAGTCGTGTTTCGAGACCTGTTGCGCATCATCACCGCGTTTACGGTCGCGCACTCGATCACCCTGGGACTCGCCACCCTGCAAGTGGTGTCGGTGAGCGCGCGGATCATAGAGCCTTTGATCGCGGCGACCATCATCATTGCTGCGCTTCTGAACCTGTTTCCGAAGGCAGCACCGTTGCGTCTGCCGCTCGCGTTTTCGTTCGGATTGATCCATGGCTTCGGATTTGCGCTCGCGCTCAGCGAACTCGCGCCCGTGCGGGGACAGATTGTAGCTCTGCTGGCAGGCTTCAATATCGGTGTCGAACTCGCGCAGCTTTCCGTCGTACTGCTGGTCGCCCCGGTGCTCGTGCTGCTCCGGCAGTCCGCCGTATACGCGACCCGCCTGATGCCCGCAGCCTCGGTGGCGGTGGCGGCTGCGGGCTTCGTCTGGTTGGGCGCACGGCTCGGCTGATGCCAGCGACGGCTGCTGAGAGCTACAATACGCAATGCCTACCATGCATGGCTCCCAACAATGCGCCATACGCCATGCATGACTCCCATGATGCTTACTGCCGCGGTTGTGCGCTGACGTGAATCCGACTGCCGAATCTGCGGCGGAATCTCCGACCGAATTCGACGAGCAGCTGCTCCGCTTGCTGGGTCGCTGCGCCGCGTCGGATGCGAGCGCTCTGCGGCACCTGTATGAGCTCGTGTCGCCGATTCTCTTTGCCTGCCTGACGCGTATCCTGCGGAGACGCGCGCTCGCCGAGGAGGCGCTGCAGGACGTGTTCGTCAGCATCTGGCAGCGGGCGGGCCAATTCAGCGCGACCCGGGGTCGGCCGATGGCTTGGATGGTGTCGATTGCGCGTTATCGTGCGATCGATCTGCTGCGCCACGAGCGGCATGTTCCTGCGTTGGTCCCGGACCTCCCGGAGCGCCTTGCCGCTCCACCCGAAGCGGAGCCCGAGGGAGATTCGCCCGCCTGGCTGCCGCGTTACGGTCTGTTGGAGCATTGCTTGGGCCTGCTGACGGAGCGACAAAAGCA
>Ga0307516_10008668_pt1 | contig 11450 bp, 12 predicted proteins | sample 19_EM_MG_FD_203310 | JGI IMG/M metagenome (GOLD analysis project Ga0307516, IMG submission 203310) | Populus trichocarpa ectomycorrhiza microbial communities from riparian zone in the Pacific Northwest, United States - 19_EM | ecosystem: Host-associated > Plants > Roots > Unclassified | place...
GTCCAGTGACGCAACAGGTCTCACATCATGGCCGGTAACGGTAAAGACCTCGACCAGGACGCAATTGCCGCCCAATGGGAGGCCGCGCTCGATTCCGAGGATCCGGCGGCGGCGGCGGAAGAAGCTGCCGCCAACGAAATGTCGGAGAGCATGGCGCTGCAATGGGCCGCCATGGTCGAGGACGGCGGCCGCGATTTCGGCGGCAAGAACAATGGCGAGCGGGTTCTTTCGCAGGAAGAAATCGACAATCTGCTCGGCTTCACCGTCGGCGACGTCAATCTCGACGACCATTCCGGCATTCGCGCCATCATCGATTCCGCGATGGTGTCTTACGAGCGTCTGCCGATGCTCGAAATCGTGTTCGACCGCCTGGTGCGGCTGATGACCACGAGCCTGCGCAATTTCACCTCCGACAATGTCGAAGTCTCGCTCGACCGCATCACCTCGGTGCGGTTCGGCGACTACATGAACTCGATACCGCTGCCGGCGGTGCTCAGCGTGTTCAAGGCCGAGGAGTGGGAAAATTTCGGCCTCGCCACCGTCGACTCCAGCCTGATCTATTCGATCATCGACGTGCTGCTCGGCGGCCGCCGCGGCCAGACCTCGCTGCGCATCGAAGGCCGTCCCTACACCACGATCGAAACCAATTTGGTCAAGCGGCTGGTCGAGGTCGTGCTGGCCGATGCCGAGCAGGCGTTTCGGCCGCTGTCGCCGGTGACCTTCTCGATCGACCGGCTGGAAACCAATCCGCGCTTTGCCGCCATCAGCCGACCTGCCAACGCCGCGATCCTGGTGCGGCTGCGCATCGACATGGAAGACCGCGGCGGCAATATCGAGCTGCTGCTGCCCTATGCGACCATCGAGCCGATCCGGCCGGTGCTGTTGCAGATGTTCATGGGCGAAAAATTCGGCCGTGACCCGATCTGGGAAGGCCATTTCGCCACCGAAGTGGCGCAGGCCGAGATCGCCGTCGACGCCGTGCTGTACGAAGCCAACGTTCCGCTCAAGCAATTGATGAAGCTGAAGGTCGGCGACACGCTGCCGCTGGAAATGAAAAAGGACGCGCTGGTGTCGGTGCGCTGCGGCAACGTCGTGCTGACCGAAGGGCGGATGGGGCGGGTCGGCGACCGCGTCGCGATCCGCGTCACCAAGCAATTGCGCAAGCCACATACCACCTTCGCGATGTTCGAGAAGGCCGACGAGCAAACCAAGTTGATGGAGGCACAATGAGTCATTCCCTCGGAATTGTAATCGAGAGTCTGGTAGCGGTGCTGCTGATGCTCACGATCGGCTACTGCATCCTGCTCAACAACCGCCTGAAGCGGTTGAAGGCCGACGAGCATTCGCTCAAGGCCACGATCGGGGAGCTGATCACCGCTACCGAAATCGCCGAGCGCGCGATCGGCGGCCTCAAGCACACCGTGCGCGACGTCAACGAGCATCTCGGCAGCCAGCTCACCGCCGCGACCCAGATGTCCGCGCACCTTAAGAACCAGTTGGCCGAAGGCGACGGCATCATCCGCCGCCTCACCAAGATTGCCACGGCCGCCCGGCCAACCGCCGCGGAGCCGGAGCCGGTACTGGCCGCGCCGAAGGTTTCGGCCGCCAAGGCGGTCGCCGCCGCCGCCGAAGCATTCTCGGAACGCCGAAGGGCTAGTGGCCTCGCGGCATGAAATCGTTTCGCGACATACGCGTCATTCCAGTGGTGCTGGTCGCCATCTTCGGCCTTGCGGTCCTGAAGGTGGCCGGCCTCGTCATCGACGGAGGATACGTATTCGACTATCGGCCGAACGCTACCCAGAAGTCGTGGGCGCAGGACAGCTTCAATTTCCCGGGTGGTCCCAAGGTCGCCAAGGTAGCCAAGGTAGATACCGACGACATTACGGGGTCGGTGCACGGCGCGCCCGAGAAGAAGAAGGAAGAGGCGCCGAAACCGGCGGCGCCCGCCGCCGAAGCGCCGAAGCCCGATGGCGTCGTGGTCTATCCCGATCCACATCCGCAATCGGTGTCGCCGTCGGAGCGCGCCATCCTGGAGCGGTTGCAAGCGCGGCGGCAGGAACTGGAACAGCGCGCGCGCGAGATCGAGATCCGCGAGAGCCTGTTGAAATCGGCCGAGAAGCGCATCGAGGGGCGGGTCGAGGAGATGAAGGCCACCGAGGCGCGGATCACGACCGCGACCGGCCAAAAAACCGAAGAGGATGCCGCGCGCTTCAAGGGCATCATCACCATGTATGAGAGCATGAAGCCGAAGGACGCCGCCAAGGTTTTCGACCGGCTGGAGATGTCGGTGCTCTACGAAATCGCCTCCAAGATCGCGCCGCGCAAGATGTCCGACATCCTCGGTTTGATGCAGCCGGAGGCGGCCGAGCGGCTGACCGTGGAGCTTGCCCGCCGCGCCGGATCGGACCGGGCGGCGTCTGCGGCCGAACTGCCCAAGATCGAAGGCAAGATGTTGCTGCAAAAGACCAATTGACGCGGATATTTAACGAGACCTCGTGAATGCGCCTGCGCATCCGTTGAAATCATAAAGCCAGTTGGAAATCATAAAATCTCTTGCGCCGTTACCACACACGCGGCGTGCAGAGAAAAGCCGCCCGATAAGAGGGCGGCTTTTGCTGTCCAGGAAAGCGCCAGCGCTGCCGCGGCCGAAGCGCGCCAAGACCAACTGGGTCATTCACCAGGCCGCCGATATTTATGACCGGCGGAAATATCCATCATGACGGCATCGCATCCGCGCGGGCCTTGACAGCGATCAACGCCGCGATGGCTGGCGGAGGCTGGGCCGAACGCGCATGCAACGACGGCGATGGCCGCTGCGGAGATTGCGTAGTGTTTCATCTTAGCCCCTCTTGGCCGAAGAACCCGGTCTATGGACGCGTTATAAGTTCCCAAGTCGCGGATGGTTCCTGGTCGTTTCGGACATTTATTTCGTGCGACATGAGCAATACAGCTCATAGCTTCGAACCCGCCAGCGCCCATGTTGGCTCTATCATCGCCCCGGCTGCAACACCTCGCTTTACCGGGCGTGCGGTAGCCTTCGCCTAAGGGATCTTTGAGGTCTGCGCATGGATCGAAATATGGATCACTTCATTCGTCGCGAAAACCTCGCGCACTATCGAAGGCTGCTCGCCGAACCCCGCGTGATCGACGATCAGGTACGGCACAATGAACTCATTCGACTGTTGGCCGTCGAGGAGGCCAAGGAAACGATACCTCATGGACAACAATAGCCGGGCAAGACTGCGGGTTGCGGCGCTGATTTATTGCATGGTGAATGCGGTCGTCTTCGGTGTCGGCGTGATTGCAGTTGTGAGCGTACCCGCACTAATGTCCCACGCCTTTTTCTGGATACCCGCCGTGGTCGCCGGCAGCTTTGTCGCCTCGGCGCCACTGGCATGGTTCATCGCGCCCTGGATGATGATGCGCTTCATGAAGGCCAACTCGATTCACTGGAACGGATAGCCGAGCAGAACTGAGGGTGTCATTGCCCTCATACCTCCGTTAGAGCCTGGCCCCAACAGTTTCGGCTTTCGTTTAGCTTCCCCGCGGGATTGACTTGATCGCGCTGAACCACTGGGGACTGGTGCCACGCTCGGCCGATTTTGATTTGATCATTCGGGTGGCGGACCTAATTTTCGAGGGAGGGCTCTGGCTTCTTCCTCTGCGAGCAATTGGCGAATTTGCTGGCGCTGGTCCGCATCCGTTACCCTGAGAAGTAAGTCTCTAAACCGCGATGTATTCTGTCCATATACGAAACTCTCCATTGCAGCCTCCTTGATGGTAAGTCGGGCAAAAAGCGCCGCCACGTCTATCTCACGGAAAAGGCCACAATTATCGTTGGAGCCGCAATCCGCTGGATCGAAATCGTATTGCATTCGTTTCCACGGCGAACTTTTCGGTATGATTGCACGCGTCGCATCTGAATGTGCGCAAGTCGAAGCCCAACGCCGACGGTTTAATGCTCGTGAGCATCATTTGACTACGGCAGTCCGGGCAAAAGGCACCTCTTATGCCATCCCGCGTTAGATATGATGTGGGCATCGTTTGGGTCTAATTCTCGCGCGGTCGGCGCAGCAACCGATCGCGGCGTTGTTATTTTTTGAGGCTCAGGACATAGGCGATGACGTCATTTGCATCGGGCTTTGACAGAATGAGGTCCGGCATATTCTTATGGTTGGAATGGAGGAACACGTTCAGCGAAATCCCGGTTGTCGATGGTAAGTCGGCGATGCTCTGGAAGCTGGGCGGGCCATCCTTGTCTGCGGGGGCACCCTTGTCGGACAACAGGATCGGGAGAACGCGATGACACGAACTGCATTGCGCGGTCGCGATCTTGCGTCCAGATGCAGGATTGCCATCAAGAGGCTGTGTAAGAGCCGCAAATGGCGACGCGAAAATTGCAGCGGCCGCAACGAATGTTGTCGTCATCCAACGCACAGGGTTCACCGAAAAGGAGGGACGATCAAACATGCTCCTCTTGCTGCGGAGTATGTGGTCAATATTGCTCACTTCGAGAAAAGAAATGCCGACGTGGCCGTGGAACAATGTCCACTGAGTTAACTTGTCGCTCCACTATCGGATGCCCATCGCCCAATGGCATTCGATGAAAACGCAGCCCAGCATCCCCCCGTGCTGGGCTGTTGCTTTCGAGGAGCTTGTCAGCCTGTAATGAAAGAGGCCGCCTTTCTGCGAACCGTTTCAGGTAACTGGGACTAGTTGGCGACCACGAAGGTTTTCGATCGCTCGCACTTCTCGCAATCAAACGTCCTGAGGTCATAGCCCTCCAGACCGGGTGTTATGCAAGACAGCCTCATCGGCTCGCGGCAACGCGGGCAGGCGATTACTCCGATTTCAGCACGGCTGACGATTTCGTTGGAATGAGTCGTTGGCATGACACTTCCCCTAACATTGGGCGAGAACATCACCGATCTCTCAGTCACCGATGGATGCCGATGGCGGGGCGGTGATGATGCTATCCTGCCGCGTTGCAACATAGGTCCGCTGGCCAAAATTGCTCACATTGCAAAATATTCCAACGCATCGTCGGTGAACCGGAGCGGCGACGGTTCAAACCTCGCGGTGGCGGAACACTTGATCCCCGTGTTTGTTGAGCGCGCGTGCCGCCAATGTGGTGGCAAAATCATGAAAGAGAACCTGGATGTCCAACCACAGCCGCATGCCGCCGGTGCCGCCTGCCAATCGAAGTCAAAAGGGACCCGGCGACAATTCCGAAGTTGCGAAGGACTCGGCGACGACGGACGCGGAGGTCAACACCGCCGAACAGGGTGACACCGCGAACATCAAGCAGAACACCACCAACAAGGGATTCTTTCAGGGGCGTCGCGTCAAGTAGCCGCCAGCAAGCGACCTTTCAGTCGAAATCATCCGGAAGCAGCCTAAAAAAACAGCCGCGCGGCCGCCAGAACCGATTGATGACACGCACCAAAGGGAACTCCCCGGCGCACAGGCGACCCAAACGAGGCTGGCCCAATGAAATCAATTAGTTGGCGTTAACAAAACCTTAAGCCGGCCAATTCAAGATTCAGGCGGCGGGCGAGGGCGCTTCGCCGCTGCAATGGTCGAGGCCAAGAGACATCCTGGATGGGGCGAAGGGCTGCCGCTGGAATTGGGTCGCAGGGCCGCGCATTGGCGCGGGCCGCCCGGCGCTGCCTTGAGGCCTCCCTTAACCCATCCTTTGGCATCTGTTCGGCCCTTACGTTTCTCCTTGTCCTCGCCGCCCTGACGCTGGCCTCTCCCAGCCGGGCCGACGATCCCGTCAAGGGCGAAGCGACCTTCTCCGCCTCCGGCGGTTACGCTCGGCTGACGCTGAAGCTCGCCGAGGACGTCGAATCCGAAGTCACCACCGCCGGCTCGGTGATCATCATTCGCTTCAAGCGCCCGGTGGATATTTCGGTCGACAAATTGCCGGACCTGGTGCCGGACTATGTCGGGGCGGCGCGGCGCGATCCCGATGGTTCGGCGATCCGCCTGTCGCTACAGCGCCGGGTCAGCGTCAACACCATGACCGCCGGCGAGCGGATCTTCGTCGACTTCCTGCCCGATAGCTGGACCGGTCCGCCGCCGTCGCTGCCGGCGGATGTCATTCGCGAACTGGCCGCGCGCGCTCGCGCCGCCGAGCGCGCGCTTCGCGCCCAGCTCGCAGTCGCCGCCGCCAAGAAGAAGCCGCCGGTCCGGGTCCGCGCCTCGGTGCAGCCGACCTTTGTCCGCTTCGTCTTCGAAACGCCCAATGGCGTCAACGTCTCTTCCGTCCTGAACGACCAGAAGCTGACGCTCCAGTTCAACAGCGTGCTGGCGTTCGACCTGGCCGACGCCAAGGTGGCGGCGCCGCCAAACATCGCCTCGATTACCCAGCGGACCGACGTCGACTCCTCCGCAGTCGATATCACGCTGATCGGCGAAGTCGACGTGCACTCGTTCCGCGAGGAAAAGAACTACGTCATCGACGTCGCCTTCCAGCAGGTGGAGAAGCCCGCGGCAGAACAACAATCTTCAGCCGGGCATGTCCCGGCTGCTGCGCACGCGGCGGCACCCGCCAAGCCGGGGAGCGTCGCGCAGGTCGCGGCGGCCGGAATCGCGCACGGCAAGCCGCTGAACGACTCGCCGCCGCCGCAACAGCTGGCGGAGCTTGCGCCGGTCACGTCGGAAACGATTGCCGAACAGGCCAAGATCGAGATCAAGCCCGGCGAGGCGCACGCGCCTCCGGCCGAAACGGCGCACGTTGCGGAAACGACGGTCATTGCAGCTGAAAAGCCTGCGCCGACGGAAACGCCGAAGGCCGCGCCATCAGCGCCGGAAGTTCACACGGTTGCGTCAGAAGCGCCAAAGCCCGCAGCGCCGAAGCAAGTCGCGACGGCGGCAGCGCAGGCCACGAAAAAAGCGGAAGCCATGAAATCGGAAGCCATGGCGGCTTCCGTCGAGGCGCGGCGCGACAGCGACGGCCTGCGCGTGACGTTCTCCTTTGCCGCACCGACGCCCGCCGCCATGTTCCGTCGCGGCGACACGGTGTGGCTGGTGTTCGACCAGACCGGACCGATCGATGTCGAAGCGATCCGCGGCAAGGGCGGCGCCATTATCGGCGACGTCAGCCGGTTGCCGCTGGAAAAAGGTCAGGCGATCCGGATTCGTCTCAACCGGCCGCAGATGCCGTCGCTGGAAAGCGGTGGCCGTACCACCGGCGCAGAATGGACGCTGACCTTTGCCGACCGAGTGCAGTCGCCGCCGCTGCCGCTGACGGTGTTGCGCAACATCACCGATCCGGCGCTCGCCAATGTCAGCGTGCCGCTGGCGAATCCCGGCCTTCTGCACCGGCTGGTCGATCCCGACGCTGGCGACGCGTTGCTGGTGGTCACGGCGCCGCCGCCGACCCGCGGCCTCATCAAGCGGCAGGATTTCGTCGAGCTGTCGCTGCTCGAATCCATCCATGGTGTCGTGGTGCATCCGAATTCCGACGACGTCACCGCCGAGGTCGGATCCGACAAGGTGATGCTCGGCCGGCCGGGCGGGCTGACGCTGTCATCGGCCGATGTCGCCGCCGAGCGCGCCACCGCCGCGGTGCGGCCGCTGTTCGACATCGACGAATGGCGCAAGAACCGCGAGGAGAACTTTCTCAGCCGGCTGGATATCCTGATCAAGGCGATGGCGGCGGCCGGCAGCAACGGCCTCTCGCAGGCCCGGCTCGACCTCGCCGAATTCTACATGGCGCGGGGGATGTTTCACGAAGCCCGCGGCGTGACCAACCTCATCCTCTCCGAGACCAAGCCAGGAAGCGAGGAAGCGGCCGTCGTGATGGTGCATGCGGTCGCCAGCACCCTGATCGGCCATCCCGAGCGGGCACTGAAGGACCTCGCCAATCCGGCGATTGGCAACGGATACGATTCCCAGTTGTGGAAGGCGCTCGCCTTCGCGCGGCAGGGCAAATGGGCGGATGCGCGCGAGAAGTTCAAGAACGCCGAATTCTCGATCGCAGCATTGCCCCTGGAAATGCAGCGCCTGGTGACGGCGGATGCGATGCGGGCGTCGCTCGAGGTAAAGGACTATGCCGGGGCCTCGCGGCGCCGCAGCGAGCTCGAGGTGGTCGGCATACCGAAGGAGATGAAGCCCGAGGTCGCGGTGCTGCGCGGGCGGCTTGCCGAAGCGCTCGGCCACGACAAGGACGCGCTCGACGCCTACCGGTTTGCCGCGAACGCGTCCGACCGGCCCGCGGCCGCCGAAGGCAGACTGCTCGAGGTGTTGTTGCGCAAGAAGCGCGGCGAACTCGGCCAGGCCGAGACGCTGCGCGAACTGGAGACGCTGTCGGCGGTCTGGCGCGGCGATGCGATCGAGGTGAAGACGCTGGCGGTGATGTCGCAGATCTATGCCGACGCCGGACGCTACGGGGAATCGCTCGCTGCGACCAAGACAGCGACGCGGCTACAGCCGAATTCCGAATTGTCGCGGCAGAGCCAGGATGCGGCGTCGGCGCTGTTCGCCCAGCTCTATCTCAGCCCCAAGGGCGAGGACATGAAGCCGATCGATGCGCTCGGCATGTTCTACGAATACCGCGAACTGACGCCGATCGGCCGCCGCGGCGACGAGATGATCCGGCGGCTGGCGGACCGGCTGGTCGCGGTCGACCTGCTCGATCAGGCGGCCGAGCTGTTGCAATATCAGATCGAAAAGCGGCTGGAGGGTGCGGCCCGCGCGCAAGTAGCGGCGCGCCTTGCCATGGTCTATCTGACCAACCGCAAGCCGGACCGCGCCATCGCCGCCCTGCGTTCCACGCGTATTGCCGATCTTTCGGGCGAGTTGCGGCAGCAGCGGTTGCTGCTGGAGGGACGTGCGCAGAGCGACGTCGGGCGCCACGATCTCGGGCTCGATATCATCTCCAACATCACCGGGCGCGAGGCGATCAGGCTGCGTTCCGACATCTACTGGGCCTCGCGGCAGTGGCGCGAGGCTTCCGAGCAGATCGAACTCTACTATGGCGATCGCTGGCGCGATTTCAAACCGCTGAATGCGGTGGAGAAGGGCGATGTGATCCGCGCGGTGGTCGGCTACGCGCTGGCCGACGATGCGATCGGCCTGGCCCGGTTTCGCGAGAAATATGCCCCGCTGATGTCCGGCGAAACCGACCGGCTGGCGTTCGATACCGCCAGCAAGCCGGCCGCCGCCAGCACCGCCGAATTTGCCGCGATCGCCAAGATGGCAGCAGGCGTCGATACGCTCGACGGCTTCATCCGCGAAATGAAGATCCGCTTCCCCGACGCCACCTCACGCGCACCGCTGTCGCCGGAGGCGGCCAAGGGTGAGCCGGTCCACACCGGTTCCTTGCCCGCGATAGCAGGCGAGAAGCAGGCCGGCGCGGCGAAATAGCGGCTCGTATTTCGCTCCAGGCATCCCTTGAGTATCCCTTGCGGGCTGGCGCTTTATTGGGTTATTCCGCGCCGTCTCGCTTTATGGTGAGGCCACCGCCGTCTCAAGCCATCTGGAAGATTGACGTTCGATGCCGCTGATCCGGGGCCGAATTGTAGGACATGACAGCGAACGGCTGGCGTTCAAGTTCACCATGCAAAATGGCGACGAGAGCGTCGAATGCCAGATCAGCGACGCTGCCATGGACGAACTGGCAGGCGTCAAGGGCACCGAGAGCCTCGCCCGGCAGGCGCAGTTCATGGCCTTGCAGGACGTGATCGAGCGCATCGCATCCGACATGTTCGACGCGGCGCCGGCCATGAAGGGTTATGTGGTGCGGATCTTCACCAAGCACATCCCTAAATAGCGTCGCGTTGTCCTCTCGACAGACGCTTCCCGAACCGGCAACCTGCATGCAAAACCGAGGAACATCGCCGGAGGAAATCCGCCCCATGAGCAAGCCCGTCAAGACCGAAGCCGAACTCATTGCGATGGCGAGGGCCGAATTGAAGGTCCATGCCGATTGCCCGGATGGCATCGTCATCTCGGCGATACCGGACGGCGACGGCTGGGAGTTCCGCGCCAGGGCTGACGAGGCGACGATTGCCAAAGCCGGCTATCCCGAATGCGTCGCGATGCTGGTGCAGATCGGCGACCACCTCAGCAAGCAATATGATCTGAAGGGGTGAGTCTGCTCGTGGGCAGGCCGCCAGCCAGACGCAGTAGTTGGCCCAAGCATGTTGGGCACGTCTTGGATTGGCCAGCGGGTCAAGGACAAGGTCTTCCCTGTGCCGATAGTGCTGCTCACGCCGCCCTTTTCCGGCTTGGCCGGATCAGCACTTCCGCCGAGATGCCGAGGCGCTCATGCAAACGTCGGATCATCCCCACCGACAATCCTCGCTTTCTGTTCAGGACCTCAGCGATGCGCGTACGCGCACCGATGATCTCCTCCAGATCTCGCCGGGTGAGCCCCTGCTGTTCCATGCGAAACTTGATCGCCTCGATAGGGTCGGGCGGGTCTATCGGATAGTGCTCGGCCTCATAGGCATCGATGAGCGTTGCGAGAACGTCCAGTCGGTCGCCGTCGCGCGTTCCCGCCTTCGCACCCCAGAGGCGTTCAACCTCCTTGAGCGCGGCCTCGTAATCCCGCTTTGTCCGGATCGGCCTTACCTCACCCACCATGCCGCACCTCCTTCACATCGATCTTGACGTAGCCCTTGTGGGTACCGATCCCTAATCCGCTGGCCGCCTAGCGCAATAGGCGGTACGAAGTCCCGGCACGAAGCCGCAGCCTTCGTAGAACCGATGCACGTTCGGATCGGCACGGCCGCTTTGCATCAGGACCTGATAGCAATCCTGCTTCCAGGCATCAGCAAGGGCTGCAGCGATCACGGCGCGACCGTGGCCGCGGCCCTGGAAGTCGGGATGGGTGGCGACGTTTTCGACAATGCCGAACTGGCGGCCGCCGCGCAAAAGATTGGGCGTGGTGATGAGCATGCAGGTCGAGACGATCCTTAAATCCGCGTCCGACACGAAGATGGCAACGCCTTCGCGCGCCAGCGTCTGCGCCCAGATCTGTTCGGCCCGTGCCCTCGGTTCCGCGCTACGGCTGACCTCGGAGGCGGCAAACAAAGCGAGCAGCGCGTCGAGATCACCGGCATTGGCCTGTCGGGCATTCGGCATCGGGCGTCTCCTTCCATTGTCGCGGGCCATTAACCTGCTTTCGCCACTAAGTGTCGCGCGTTGAAACCTTTTCGGCCCTGGCGCGTAGTTTGAACGTCAAGCCAATATTGAGAGATGGAATGATGAGCATGACCGGTGAAAGCAGGCGCGGAACGATGATTCCGGTCATCGCGGCTTTTGCTGTCGCAATAGCCGGAACGGTGGCGATGTTTCTGATCGAATTCAGTCCCGGCAATGATTTCGAGCGCAACGGCATCAGCATGATCACGGCGGCGAGGGCCGACAAAGCGGGAGCCACCGCGCATCCGACCGCCGACAATGTCGATCTGGTCAAGGCTACCGCCCGCTAACCGCCG
>Ga0307516_10008670_pt1 | contig 11447 bp, 15 predicted proteins | sample 19_EM_MG_FD_203310 | JGI IMG/M metagenome (GOLD analysis project Ga0307516, IMG submission 203310) | Populus trichocarpa ectomycorrhiza microbial communities from riparian zone in the Pacific Northwest, United States - 19_EM | ecosystem: Host-associated > Plants > Roots > Unclassified | place...
CGAGGAATCCCCTGTTGATTTCGTCCGCACCTCATCACTTCGTGGCACTTTTTGGTCCTTGCTTCCTCCCCCCTTTCTCTTCCCGCACTTGCCGATAGAATCCGCTCTGGATGCTGTATGTAAACTTTATTGATAGAGTGGTTTTGTAAACAAGGTTTGATTCTTTTTTGCGCGAGATGGGTTCTAGCATTCTTCCAAATTAAGTTGTCCCCGATCTACGGTAATGATCCCGAGAGGGTGAGGACGAGGACCGCATTCCCAGCCCCTCTCTCTCATCGTTGGACAGGCAGGGGAGGGGATGGATGATGATGAACCTCGGGACGAAATGGAAGGAGGGGAGGGAGCTCCGGGGACGTTCATGATGAAACTGTCCGGACAACACCGTTAGGCCGCATTGTGACATGATATGTCGCAAAATGGGACTTTACCTGAAGATCACCCTCACGAATGGGTGGGTGAGAGTGAGTGAATGAATGAAGCGGGCACACCCTCGATCCATCATAATAAAACACCACGAGGAATCTACATACCTTACCATATCCACACGCGTATGCAAGAAAATGGGGACAGATCTCGTATCATGAGTGATCTTTTCTCGCTTGGCGCTTCCCTGTCCCCCGTACCTCTTCCCAGGTTCGCGGGGGTTCTCGTGGGTTCTCTTCTGTGAAGCTCGGGTGGAACGATCACGATAGCCTCGTGTAGAGGTCAGCATGGTCAGCAACGTCTGGAGAATCAAACCCTGGGATCAGAGGAACAAGTAAAACAAATAACAGTCGCAAAGAACGTCCGGGCCCACGCCTCGGCGCCAGAACAGGGTCGAGGATAGGGGTAACACACGTCCGCTTGCGTCGATAGACCGGGGATGGATCGTTTGACTGTTATGCCCGACGCCGTCTTTGGTCCGCTCACCGCCCTTACGCCCGTGTGTGGGACGCAGCAGTTGGGTTCGTATGTCGGACCCTAGGTTGTGGATGTGCACGGGGGTCGGATAGAGTCGGTACCGTTGCTTCTGTTAATCAATTCATGATCGTCCGTGCTGGCTCCGAGACCGTCCTGTTCGTGCTGCGGGTGGGGATGAAGGGCGGGGTTACGGCGTCGGTAACGCTCCCGAATCCGTCGCTATCAACCGGTGGGGTTGAGGTAGAGGATCTGAGAAGGGTAGTGCACCGAAAGACGGATAGGAAGGTCAGCCAGCCGCGACCATGAAGGTCGGCAAACGGGACCAATCATGGGAAGAGATACACGGGTCTATGGCCGAACGGGGGGGGTGCGGGAGGGCAGCGGAGCCGTAACGGACAAAGGGAAGACGACGACGGAGGGAGAAGGAGAGAGGAGGAAGAGAAAGAGTGGGAGAAGAGTGAGAGGAAAAAAAAGAAAAGTCTAACGATCGGACAGGTTTCTCGGAGGGAGAAGTTGACACAGCAAGTGACGGCTCGACTGGCTTCCCTCCCGGCCTCCGTCGTCGTCTCCCGATGAAGAGAAGCAGGTTTGAAGGGAAATCTGGAGGCAAACGCATACGGGGGAAGGATGAGCCGCTGGGAATTTGGTATGTTCCGAGGAGGCGGGGGAGACCGACACATCGATTGCTAATCGCTGGGCACCAGAAGGCGGTGGTGAGATGGATAATCACGGATCATGCCATGGTCGGTGAGGCAGTCAATGGATCGGACAGTGCCTCTGACACCAACACGCGTGTTTGTGTACAAGCTCTGGGCTGTGGGCGATGTGAGTTGGATTCCATCAGGGATCACAAGATGACGAGATAGCCAGCCGAGCGGTTCACATCGGTGAACCACCCGGGTCCACTCGTTCTTGTCGACCTGCCGGTATCTGGTGGGGGTCGAGATAAGATGAGCTGAGATTGGAACAATCATAGCCGAGAATCGAGAATGAATCCAATTGGAAAAGAAAGGTATATCGACGCTCAAAACAACAACGCCCCAGCACAAACCCACAACCCCTGCACAGAGTCCCTTTAGGTCATATTAATGTTTTGACAGCAAAGATAAACCGGAAACGATAACGATAAAAGAAAAGAAAACCGTGGAAAAGAAAGAAAACATACCAAGGTGCGAGAGTGACTTCCATCCTCTGTGACATCTGCCAAAAAAGATAACCTGTCAATATTCCTCGCCCGGGCCGTACCCTTTACCCTCTTTTTTTTGTATCCCTTGAGCACGTCACGTAATGGGTGTGCCGGGGTATGCAGAACGGCATCACGATTGTACTTGCCTGTCTCTGATAAGTTTCGGCCTGGTAGGGGTGGAGAGAGAAAGACTCAGCATGTTCCTTGTCCCCGTGCTGGCCGGCCAGACCTCTTTCCCGGTCACCAATTGTCTGCCGAGGAAGAAACGTTGGATTAGTCAAAACCCCCAACCGTCGCCTATCGCAGAGGCATCACCTACCCTCATGTTCCTGGCCGAACCACGGGCGACGCCGAACCCCACCCCAATCCACCGCGCGCGCACCGAACACACCCACCTGGTTCATTCCTCAGATAAAGATAACCACACAGGACCCATGGCTGGAGTGAGGGATGGAGAGCGGAGTGAAATGATTGTGTTGTGTTGTTCGGGAGGTCTAGGCGGTCTATTCCTTCTGAAACCATCACCAAACGAAGTCATGGGGCCAGATATCCAACACCAAAGTCGGCGACTGACTTACGTTCATTGGAACAATTGGACCAGATAGAGACAAATGATGGGATGAGTGAGTGGGGGTCAAGGATACCCACCCCATTGAAACCGTCAGGACCCAGCCCTTTTCAACGACTGACTGAGCCTTGCGATTGAAGGGGAAGCAACACGTTGCAAATCGCCAAGATCCAGGTCTATTCGACCCACATCCTTGACGACAAGCGGAAGGAGTGTTCCGAGAAATGGACAGGTCCCCTTGGCATTTTTCTTTCCACCTGGATGGTCTGTCATTAGCACGATCGTGAGACCACCCAGCCCACTTCTACGCAAAGATATACACACCATAACCGCGCCACCTGTTCGAGATTCCTCCCCTTCCAACCACGGGCACCCCAGGATCGAGGAAGCGATACCAGGGGGTCTCGCGTCCATCGGCCAGGACCCTGGAAACCTCATCGAGGCCGTAAACCAGGACCTTTGGACTAACCCAAATTAACGGGCAAACCTGCTGGTCGGATATGATAGCCGGTCTACCCCGAATGAAACCAGCAACACACGGGCAAAATCAAATACTCCCCTCCCTGCCCGAAATCCAGTCCCTCATTACATAGAGGGCGGCGTCGGCCGGTTGGGCCTCGATAATCACTTACAGGCCGTAGGAGAGGACGGGACGAGGTCCGACGAGGAAAGGGGTCCGAAGCAAACCCGTATCTCATTTCAAAGGAAGGTTACTTACATACAGGCACTAGAGAAAGAAGAAGGACAACAGCGCACAACCTCGTAAGCTGACAGTAATGTCCTTCAGTTCGCAGGACGTCAACTGGTGCGAAAAGGGACCCACCAGCGTGGAAACAAACGGCAGCAGCGAAAAGGTAAAGCGTATTAGTGACTTAGTATTCGACTGCGTCGTCCTCGTCCGCTTGCATGGGATCCGAGGTATCCTTTTTCTCCGAATCGGCGGGTTGGCTCTCTGATATCGGGAGAGCCGACTCGCCCTTCTGGTCTGCCGGCGTGGTGGCGGCGGCAGGGTCATCGACCTCCATCTTTCCGTCATCTTTTCCCGCCTCAGGAGTAGGTTTCTCCTCGGGCCCAGGCGGTGGGATCCTGGTCTCCTCCCCGGTCGGGTCTGGCTTCCTGCGGGACTCTTCCCCCTGGACGCGCTTACGTAGCTCCCCAATCTCCTCGATCCCAGTCGCTCGCTCCTGATGGAACGATTCCCACTCTTTCTCAACGGCGCCCTTGACCTATCGCACCAATGTTAATGTCGTTGGCTTCCAGAAGACATAGGGACCCACACACCTCCTCTTTCTTCTTGGATAGGAAGACCTCCTGGGCGGGGGTGAGAACTGTGGGTAGGTAATACAAGGGAGCGACACGAGAACGCGGTGGAGGAGCTAGAGGGTCGGCAGTGACGGCAGTTAAAGTCTCGTTGTCAGCTGTGATGGCGTCCGAGGTGAGAAGGAAGTCGGAAAGCAATGGAAGTCGTGTCCTCCGCAGTTTATGCTGCATCACCCCGCACTCATCAGTATCATCCCATTCAAGGTGGAAGGGGGGTACACACGATGGAATCCTTGAGTTGCAACTCCTCTTCTTTCCTGTTGGCGATCTGTTTCTCCTTTTTAGCTTCTTCTGCCCTTCGAACAGAGTCAGTTTCTTTCTTTAGCTTATCCTGGAGCCTTTGCTCGATCATCTGCCTCTTCTTTGCCTGGACGTTAATAAATGTATGAGTTGTCTGATCCAAATAGCTAAGATAGACGAAACCCAGGGAGGGGTGGACGTACAGCATCCGTCGCGCTCCTCTGTTTGTCCTCTGTCTTCGCCTTGTTTAAAGTTCCGACCAAGAGTCCGAACATCGTCTTCCCCCTCTTCCGCTCGCGTGGCTCGGAGGTTAAGTCAATCCGCGGACGTTTTCGCGTCGGAGCGGTGGGGGCGGGTGCGGAAGTAGGTTCTGTCGAAGTTTCCATCTGGACATCGTCCGTCGTGTTCGTCGACGGCTTAGACTCGACAGCGGTGTCCTGGGGTTTCCTGTGGGAAGACACATATATGAGGAGGGAATTCACGGTGGGAGAGAGGTGAAGACACACTCGTCCGTCGACATCCTTAGGCTTGGTCTACCAGATTCGGTTGTCGCAGGTCAACGTGGGGAGGTGAGGCGTGGGAGAATTTCGCCGTTTCCGATCGTGGGCCATCCCGAGAATGAAAGAGATCAGGAGGATTTTGCCGTCCTTTTATCGTCGAGGCGAGAGACGGCTTGGAACGCTTCCAGTCGTACGATTCGAGGTCTCGCGAAGTCAGCGTGGGCCGGAGTGTTTCGGCATCCCCAACATTCCACAGTCATGATCTACCCCCTGTTCTTGACATGTTCGAGGCAAGGAGGAGAACCCCACCCACGACCCTTTCGTCGGAGGGTTAGCCCCGTCCAAAGAGTTGACACCGGCTCGTATGGATCAAAGCGTGTACGTACGCAGACTACTTTCGCGCCATTCAAGTGTTATTCAAGCATCATTATTCAGTGCAGGAAAAGGTGGTACACAAACGTACTATCACTTGACCCCGTTCCAAAAGAAAGTATCATGTATGACGGGTGCTCCCTTCGACCGCCATTCAAAAACCTGTCACTTATCTGCTGTAGGTGGTTAAAGCGCACGTCATTTTGGTCCATCATTTTTACACGTCCACAAGCCGGCGGTTCGTTCAACATGTTGGACGGGTTGTACGTTTGAACAGCTGGGGCACATTTCTGACGGACTTTTGATTCATTTGATTTTGATCCCTGGGAACTGAAGGGATTTTCTTCACCATGCCCTTTTTCCTTTAGCATTTGGTAAGTGTGTGTGTCATTTTCTCTCTTGATTTTCTGATTTTTACGGTGACTGTTGTATGGAGTATGTTTGCCGGCGGTAGCGTGGACAGGTATCTGTACCCGTCCAGGCGCCCACTTTTACCCGTTCACCCGCGGCTTTGTGAAGGCGCGTCACAGCCTTAGCTTGAGGTGTAATATGGGAGAACCCTCGATTTGGTCACCCCTCTCAGGGGTGCCCGCAACGTTACACCAGTATCTGAACAACCATTCTGGGGCTTTTCAAGAAGGTGTTGAGATCCAGAGCCCAACCGGGTCGTTGACAGCGCGAACATCGGCCACCCACACCCTTCAGGATGGTTTACATACTCATACTTCTGATTTTATCGACGTCACCCAATGGGCAGATAACCCCCCTTAAATACATCTCGAGGCGATGCCTATGGAACATTCCCTATGTCCCTATTACTGCCGCCGGTTGCCGGTTCGAAATGACCAACGGAGATAAACACAGTACAACACGGAGTCAGGATATCCATCCGCCCGCCCGAGGAGATACGAAAGGTGAGCTCATCGGTGAGCGCGGCGCGACAGCGGAGCCAAAAACACGAGGTCCCAGACTACTGTACAGTATCGGTCAGCGTTGGGCGCTTCTTGAGATGACGTTAAGAATGAACAACGGTGCCGACAATCAGGTTGCCGGCGGCTGGCGCAACAGCTCTCAGATGTTCTTGGGCCAAACCACTTCCACTCAAAGTACGCTACGCGGCTCATTACCGGTTACCACTCGTGTGCGAGAGCGATTGGGAAGTTCACTGATGGACGTTGGACGCTGGACCCGCGCCTTTGCGTCTTGTCCCCCCGCGGAAAACGCAGTGGAAATTATCGGGTGCGCTACATGCTAGCATGTAACAAGGAAAGCGGAATTATGAAAATTTGTTGAAGCATGGTTTTGCTTCCTCGCGAAAGGCTTCCGCAAGGAGGTTGAAATTCCGCCCGATGCCGTGAGGAAGGCATCCAAGCGATTCCCACCGCTCAAGGGTCAATTGCTCCTACTGCTCGATATCGTGAGTGATTCATTCTCCAAGGCATCCAATCACATTTGGCCCATGCTCCGCCTACGTGAACGGATCTGGCCCAGTCACCGAGCGAGGAGCGGTCGATGACACTCCAAACGTGTCCGGCTATTTCACCGCAATGCCAATGGATCGCAACGACGAGAGATGACTCGTTGGCACGATTTTTGGTACGAGCGTGAACACCCGGGTACGGATTGGCTTTGGCCCGGAGTCTGTCACCTGCGAATCGTCCTGTAGAGTGGTGCAGGTCTTCGTGGAACGTACGTACCTCCTTACATACCCCATCGCCCTACTGAACTGCACCTCTTGTCGCCAGTGCGAGTCAGGCCGACTTCAGTGCGCTAGTCGCAGTCCGCAGTCTTGCCCAGTGGTTGGAAACTCAATGCGGAATTTGAGGTTCGGTGGTAAGTCCCTCGTGGGCGAGACGCAGGGCCTAAATCATTAATGAAGCCCAGGTAAATACCCAACAGGTGACATGCCTTACATCCATGTGATGTGTCCTGGTCCAGGCCAGTCCGGAAGGCCATTGGATTCGTTCGTTGTGGGTACTCGCGTCTGCCAGTTTTTCTGCGCCAAGCATCCTGCGGTCTGATTGTGTGGTTGTGAATCCGCGGGACCGTTGGAATGTGAGTTGGACGAGGTGCGTGACTATCCGGAAAATCGGCGGCGGGTAGTCCCTGCCACCATTCGCCACGATCCCGTTGCGCGGGGCCTACACTTGATTATCAATGATATTCACCGTTCCTAGATGCAGAGGCAAAGGATCTCACATAAGCATGCCTCTCAGCGTTGAACGACTTTCGACAATTCTGTGTTAACAAATAGATGGCCTATTTTGCTATGAGACCATACGCCAACAGTCGAACGCCCTCCTCGCACTTTGTACTTTCTGGTTTGTAATTTGCATGTCAGTCGTTTCGACGCCACACTCGGCCTTATCTCTCACCAATAAAGCGCAAGAGCGTGAAACGCGACGCCCGATGTTTCTGATGATAGAAACTAGTCGTGGCCAGCGTCTGTCCGAAAACGGGGGAGGGTACAGAAGAAGATGCACGGAAGGGGACTTACCATGCAGCTTGATGCAGCCGGGACCTGTCCCGCCCACGGGGAGGTGGACGGTGACGGCTGAAACTGCCCGGCGGAAGCAGTGACCAGCGTGTACATTTTCTGCGCGGCCTCGCGGGTTGGACTCAGGATTCATCAGCAAGTCGTGGAAAGTCTGCTATAGCCTTGCAGCACCAGGTGATCGGATTGCTTCCTCTGCAAGGGTTTATAATGAATTATAAGCCCATATAACGGGTTATAAGGCGCGTTTGGCGCCCAGGACTCCAACGGTTATAACGCATTATAACTCAAGATATAGGTCTACCACTTTCGTAGACCCATATATTTCAGTATAGTGTTTTCCACGACTTGCTGATGTTATCGCTTGGGTTTTCTTGACTAGAAAAATGCCGACTTCGCGTCGGCAGAAACCTTGCTCGCCAAAAGTGTGTTCGGAGTTGCTTCTCCTTGATGCGTTGTTCAAATCTTTCCTAAGAGGTATTGAGTTAACTGAACCCTGTACCTTATTATGAGTACTGAGGAATGTCGTTCGGTCAGGTTGTTTTCGGAGAAGTCGTAGTTCTCCATCAATTTAGAGTAGGGGATAGGGTTGCTCATGCCGAAGTAAATTTGATGGTGTTTGCACTTATTCGAAGGCAGAGTCTAAGCCTCAGCCAATTGGACCAACCGAAAACCTCAAGTACCATTCTGAGGTATGCAACCCTTCGAATTCCCGGATCTGAATGATTACTCACGCCAACGAGTTTGCGGAGCCGGGTTTCTCTCCCGTGGGGTCTCTGGAGCCCAGGACAGTCCCAACCGAGGGTGAGGCGAGCAAATACCTGCGGACGTCACACTCGTCGCGGCCCGACAATCGGCCTCCGACCTCATCCCACATCTACAACCAAACTGGGAAAAAAAAGTGTAATATGATGCACCGTACTCGCCCGCAAGCAAAGTGTCGGCGCTCAGGCCCCGAACGCTCTACGAGAAAGGTAGGGCGGTTGATAGAAGATTTTGGAAAATTGGCTATGACAGACCCCGGCCGCCAGCGCAGGAGGAGGGATGGAACAACGGTAACACTTTGAATTTCTTGCGGTTTGTTATTGTTATTGTTACAAAATGCCATCACGTGCATCAGCAAAGTTGAATTCAGCATCCGGCAACTGAGTGACCCACTCGATGATGCCAACCGGAAGCCAGCCATCGCCGTTGCAGTGGTACCCACTTTGGAAAATGGTCAACCAAAACAACCCCTGCTGTAATCGCACAATACATTTGCTGTCATGATTTTTGCCGGTTTTCTACCTTTTTCTTTCTAAGTCCCAAGCGCCCACTCATTTAACTTCGCTCAACCATGACATGTTTCCACATTCCTTATCTTATCTTATCTCATGTCCCATTTCTCTTATCTTATCTTTTATCTTCTTTTGGTCATTTCGGTCAGAAGACAAACTTGGTCATCTCGGATTACTCGGGCTAGAGACTTTTGGCCCATGGGAAGACAGTACAGAGGACTATCTATTTTGGAGCAATGTTGACGTCCCCTACAAGGGAGTCGACCCAAGCCTTGGCAGTCTCCTGGGCCTCGGCCACCAACCTCTCTTCCTCCTCAACGTCCCCCACACTCGCCAACCACTGCTCCCAATCCCAACCCGACTCGATCCTCTCCTCCAAGGTCCTAGGCCCAGAAGCCACCACGTGATTCCCCAAAGTTGTCATGATTTTCGTCGTTTTCCACCTTTTCTTTGCCTAAGTCCCAAGCGCCCACACTCGTTCACTCAACCCATACGTTTTTCCCTTTTCCTTTACACACGAACTTTATCACTTTTTATCTTATTTTCTTGATCGGTCATTTTGGATATCAAGGACAAGTTGGTCTATTTGGTTACTCGGAGACTCGTATCCTTAGGTCTACCAAAGAAGTCCTATCTACTGGGAAGTCACCGGTCCTTCAAACCCCACCGTGTACATGTGGGTGACTGCCCTCTCGATCTCCTCCGCCGAGGCCATCTCCGGGGAATCCAAGATCTGGGTCAAGGACAGAGGACCCAGGACATGTGACCCCAAGGTCGCCTCCGACTCGTTCAAAGGCCCCAGGTCAAGGAAGGGGCTCCCGAGGACATCCCCAATTGCCTCTTCATCTTCCCCATCCTCAGAAGTCAAGTCGATGACCTCGGGCACAACTCTGTCCATCTTGTCCTGGACCTTCCTCATCCACACCTCCATCTTCACCGTCCTGCTCAAACAGGAACTAATGCAGAACTCCGCCGAGTCCAAACGCGTCTCCAAACACAAGATCTCCTTCTTCAACTTGAAGACCTCCTCATTCTGCTTGTCCTGCTAAAAGAAGCCATCAGTCAGACATTCCTGGACCGGAAATCTGAGATGGCTCACCTCCTCGACCATCCCCTCCATCTCGGTGAATACTTCAGCCCCAAGGACCACGGCATACCCAATACAGGTGTCGACCGCCGGGTTAACCTGATCTGGCGCGTCGTGCACCAGCCTCAGACCTCGTTGCACAAACTCCTCCTGGAAGAGGGACATCTCTGTCCTCTTCACCTTCTCCTCCCACATCATCTTTCCAGCCTGTACCATATCCTGAAGGTACAAATCCGAAAAGTGTTCTTGATGGGCATACTTGCCCTGAGCCCAGGAGTAGACCACATCGCGACGAGGGTACAGTTGGAAGGCATCTGTAAGAGGATATCAGTTTGAGTCACCAAGAGACCAAACGTGATGTCCTCACTGTCGCGCCTATGGGTGTGCTTCTGGTGGTTCCAGATGGTGATATCCTTGCGGGTGCTATTATGGTTGATAGGGGCACGACGCTGAGGACGGCGGGTTTGAGGGACGCCTTGGCAGGTGGGACCAGTGGGGGTCGGGGTATCCAACCTGGCGAATACCAGACAAGTAGAGGGGTGACGCTCCCTCCTGGGAGACTGAGTGGCCGGACCGGAAGACGTGCCCTCCCAGAACTGAAGGGTGTTCTCACAATCAGAAGACTCGAAGAAAGTGACGGAAGACATTTGGAGTAGAGTTGTTGGGCTTGTTGTGAGGAGGGGAAGAGCGGATTGATGGGGATTACCCGGTCCAATGGGCATCCCTTTTATTCCGCTCCCTCGGAACATCATTGACCCATCTTCCCACACTAGCTCAGGGGCTAGCACAGCCCATCAACTTCTAGTCCGGTCTAGGCGCAGCCCATCAGCGTAGTCCGTCAACTTCTAGACCAAACCTGAAACACTCCATCAGAAGCTTCCCATCGATCCTCCCATGACCCACCAAGATCCCCGATCAAACTTCTCACGACCCACTCCGGCTCCAATCATTTACCGATGGCTATCCTTATCATTCATTTGACCTTTCCTCTTTAGGGTATATTTTCCCATGACCCACTCCTTTGATGATTCATCTTTCCCATGACCTCATCATTTCCATTCAGTCGTTACTCAGCCCCATCACCTGCCCTTCCTTTGTTTGGTCCCCTGTTGTCGTAGATACATGGTCCGTGCGCGCAGCCTACCCTAAACATTGATACTATATATTTAGCTCATAGGTAGCCGATGTATCTCCTTAGATTTTGTCAACTTAGGATTCTCCCTCATCTCTGGTGTCCCCAGTCTCTGAAACCTGAAACCAAGTTGACCTCCAACATCTCCACTTGTTCCCTCCTCGTCTCAACAACTTCCTCTCTTACCCTACCAGGTCTTAGGACCCCTGACTGCGACGTCAAACTCAAGTGGCTGCAGTAAGCCCACAGTAAAGATCCCTCGACACCCCAGCATCTGACTATTAGTCCAGACCAGCTTGTCGACTGCTTTCATCAGAGTGACCTTTGAGGTCGGCCCTGACAAAAGTGATGGGGATATCCAAGACGTCCTC
>Ga0307516_10008671_pt1 | contig 11445 bp, 8 predicted proteins | sample 19_EM_MG_FD_203310 | JGI IMG/M metagenome (GOLD analysis project Ga0307516, IMG submission 203310) | Populus trichocarpa ectomycorrhiza microbial communities from riparian zone in the Pacific Northwest, United States - 19_EM | ecosystem: Host-associated > Plants > Roots > Unclassified | place...
CCTTGGTTGGTGTTGTCTGTGAATTCTTTAAAAAATATGATAACATCAGGAGTCTCAACTCCAATTGGTGTGCTTGAGAGAGTACCAACAGACTGAACATCATCCTCCATCTCCTCTTCATCGAGCTGTTCTTCCTTTTCCTCCTCCTCCAAATCACCCCACGTTCCATGAGGTATCTAGCAGCAGGACTGTCCCTGTGAATGCTTCCAGCTGGTGAAATGTGATGAGTTGTAATACTGTCCCCGAAGTTGAGCAAGCGGCAAGCGTCCTTGACACCATGTGGTCCTGGCGGAGACATGGTCATGCTTTTGAAATACGGTGGCTCATGTATCATGTATGCATGTTGATTTGGAATCCCAGTCGTACAGAGTGCATGAAGGAACAGATAATTGATTCCACATGGGATTTCCCTTGGTGATTGCCTGATATGTTGCCTTAAACATACCAGGCATGACACTTGAATGAATGGGGACAGAATTGTTAAATTGTTTGGACTTAATTGGGAATTGATTACATGTTAGGGGCTTATTGAAGTTTCCCCAGAAAAAAAGATATCTTCCATGATAGAGTCCCACCGGGATCTCATTGCCTGGGCATGCTTGGCAGAATGGTAGAAGCTAGAGGCGTGCTAGATTGAATGGAAATTATTGCATTTGCTACATATTTCTACGTAGCCTCTAGACTAGATTCATGGTGTAATGCAGATGCTTCAGAATCTGGTGTTGCCCGGTGAAAAATAAAAGAATAAAGAGAGAAAGATGTGTGGAAGAAGAATTACAAAAAATATATTTGCTTGAATATACAATACTGTTACATCATGGTCCTATATATATATTATAATCTATGATTCAAAAATCCTATCATTAAGAATGCAATGAATGATAAGATATGCACTTAATTCCTAAAATTTCTGTTGCAGATATGAATATCATTATCTTCAGTATCAGTAATCTCTTATGCATATATGATCAAAGATCACGATTATCTTCAGTATCAGTGATCCCTGATCATGATCTGTTCAGTATCAGGGATCCCTGATTATGATTGTAATCTCTGATCATGATTATCTTCAGTATCAGTATTATCTTTAGTAGATATGATATTATCTTCAGTATCAATAATCACTAATCATGATTATCTTCAGTATCAGTAATAATCCCTTGTGCAGATATGATCAGAGATCACGATTATCTTCAGTATCTGTGATCCTTGATCATGATAGTAATCCCTGATCATGTTTATCTTGAGTATCAGTATTATCTTTAGTAGATTTGATAATATCTTCAACACGCCCCCGCAATCTGAACGGGAGGTTACGAACGTTGAGATTGGAGCATAGAAGATTGAACCGTGTAGCAGAGAGTGGTTTTGTAAGGAGATCGGCTAGCTAATCACAACTAGACAAAAAATTGACAGTCAATTTTTTTTTGAGAAACAAGATCTCTGATGAAGTGAAAATCAATTTCGATGTGTTTTGTGCGTGCATGAAACACTGGATTGGAGGATAGATACGTGGCACCAATATTATCACACAAAAGAGTGGGACTTTGAGATAGGTGCAAACCAAGTTCTGTAGCTAAAAATTGTAACCATTAGAGTTCAGCTGCAGTGTCTGCGAGAGCCTTGTATTCAGCCTCGGTACTATTACAAGCAACTGTAGCCTGTTGTTTGCTACGCTAGGAAATTAAATTTGAGCCAAGAAACACACAGCAGGCACCAACAGATCGACGATCATTTGTGTCCCCTGCTCAATCTGCATCAGAGAACGCCTGAAATGTGAAGGAGCTGCTGCAAGATAATAGTAAACAGTAGGAGATGGAGTGTTTAAGATAGCGCAGGATTCTCTTTACACATATCTAGTGGGACTATTTTGGTTGATGCATGAATTTGCTAACGCGATGAACGACGAAAGCAATATCAAGCTGAGTGAATGAGAGATAATGAAGGCCGCCAACAATGCTTCTGTACAAGGTAGGATCATCAAATTGTTCAGTATCAGTTGCTATCAATGCCACAGTGGTGGACATTTGAGTGGAACACGGCTTGGCACCATCCATTTTGGATTTTGTAAGAAGATCAACAATGTATCTGCGTTGAGTGAGATAGAGTCCTGTAGCATCACGTATAGCTTCAATGCCTAAGAAAAAAACTGAGAGGGCCATGATCAGTGATAACAAATTCCTTATGCAGCCGCTGAATGATATCTATGATAACGACATCATTAGAACCAGTGATGATAATGTCATCAACATAAATGAGGATGTATATGATGCTAGAGGTGTCAGTGTGCACAAAGAGTGACAAGTCTGTCTTGCTGCCAACAAAGCCGAATTGTATCAACACAGCTGCAAGGTGGAAAACCACTGGCGAGGCACTTGTTTAAGGCCATATAAGGAGCGTTTAAGCTTACATAGATGATCAGGAAATTGAGGATGTTTGAAGCCTGGAGGTTGATCCATGTAAACCAATTCTGTCAGATTGCCGTGAAGAAATGCATTTTGGACATCCAGCTGACGAACTGTCCAATTGTTGCAGACTGCAATGGATAAAACAAGCCAGATAGTTGCATGTTTTACAACTGGACTGTAAGTTTCATGAAAATCCACCCCTAACTGTTGATGATAACCTTTAGCAACTAGCCGGGCTTTATATCTTTCAATGGAGCTATCAGCTTTCCTTTTAATCTTGAAAATCCAGCGACAACCAATGACATTAAGATGGCGTGATGGAGGGACCAGTTCCCAGGTTTGATTACGGAGCAAGGCATCAAATTTAGAATTCATTGCAGATCGTTAGTGAAAAGATTTGGAGGCTTCAGTAAATGAGGTAGGTTCTTTGCAGGAGGGAGAGGCAGAACATGCAGTGCTCGGGGCAGAGGATATAAGGTGTGTCCATCAGGGGTTCTTTTTGGTTTGGAAATGTGATTTTTGGATTTTATAACCATCGAGTGAGTATTTGAAATAGTTGGGATTGTGTCTGTGGGATTTGGAACTGGTATGGGAGGGGAGGCAGGGTAGTATCTGCTGATGATTGAGGTGTCGGCTCTGGAGTTGAAGACGATGCTGGCAGATGAGTGTCAGTCAGTGTGTGGTGATGGTGAAATTGCACATGTACCTGCAGGTGTTAGTGACAAAGAAGAAATGGTATTTGAAAATGGAACTACTGTGGAGGGTGTGTCTGGACAGATAGAAGGGTGGTGATCAGGACTTTTATATGGAAAATAGTTTTCATAAAAAACGACATGACAAGACACATAAACTTTACCTGTTGCAAGATCAAGACATTTATATCCATGATGCTCCAAGCTATAACCAATAAAAATACAGTTTTTAGATCTAAAATTGATTTTGTGTTTGTTATATGGTCGAAGATAAGGCCAGCATGTACAACAAAAAACTTTAAGGAAATGATAGTCAGGAGTATGACTGTAAACAATTTCGTATGGAGATTTTTGATTGAGAATAGGGGTAGGGAGACGATTGATAATATAAGTGGCCGTGAGAAAAGTATCTTCCTAAAATTGTTGTGGAAGTTTAGAATGTGAAAGTAATGAAAGACCGACTTCAACAATTTGTTTATGACGACGTTCAACTGCACCCATTTGCTGATGAGTGTATGAACATGCTCTACGATGATGAATGCCAATTTGAGTTAGAAGTGTAGACATGCGGCGATGTTCGCCTCCCCAATCATATTGAATGTTTTTTATGGTACGATTAAATTGTCGTTCAACAGAAGTTTTAAAGAGCAGAAAAGCTTTCTCAATATCAGATTTGAGTTTAAGAGAAAACAACCATATGAATTTAGTGCAATCATCTAAAAAGCATACATAGTATCGAGCACCACTATTTGACAAGATGGGTGCTGGTCCCCAAACATCAGTATGCACTTTGTCTAAAGGATTAATAGATTTATGATTGCTGGTTTTGAAAGACAATTGACTGCTTCTAGCTAGTTGACAATCTGAACAAACTGGAAGCCTTTTATTTGCAACAAGTAATGTAAATGCAAAAATAGATTTTTGAAGAACTGGAAAGGATGCATGACCAAGCTTGTTGTGCCATATTAATTTGGTAAGAAGCTCGTACAACAATGAGTGCATGAGGAGGGAGTGTGTCTGACAGGCTGGAGAATGAATACAGACCATCTTTAAAGGTGCCACGATGAAGGATTTTCCCCGAGTAGTCATTAATGAGAAAAAAAACGATCATGAAATTCAAAAAACACAAGATTATCATTGCAAAACTGTTGAACAGAGATTAGATTTTTTTGAATTTCAGGAACAAGAAGTAATTGTTTAAGCACAAACGGTGTTTTTGAGGGAGTTAAAATAGAAGAACTAATTTGAGAAATTTGCAAACCTGCACCATTGCCAACAAGGACTTGATCTGAACTAGTAGTCTTCACTCTGTAGATTCAAGTTGGCCATGTTATTGGTGAGATGGTGTGTAGTACCTGTATCAGGATGCCAATCAGTTGCAGAAACAACACTTGTTGTAGCCATCAGACCATACAGATTGCTGGATTTGGTAGCATTGTCACGATAGGTAACGTCAAACCGATGATAGCATTTTTTTGCAGAATGGCCAGGTTTATCACAGACCTGAAATATCATAGTATCTCTATGAAATGTGTTCCTGCCATTGAAGCCATTATAGAAGGCGACTTCTTTGTAATTCCAGCCTCTGCCTCTATATGAATTTCATCCTCTGTAGGAAGAAGAAGAGGGTTGACGAGTAGCAACGTGAACAGTGGGCTGGACAATGGGTGAATTGTTGTGCAGCAGACGTGACTCTATGGTGAGTAAAAGAGCATATACTTCCTCTAAAGTGACAGGATCTGTGCGGGCTGTGATGGTAGTAACAAAAGAGTCATAATCATAGCCAAGACCCGATAGTAGATAGGAGATGATTTCATCACAGTGAAGAGTATGGCCGGCGACAACAAGCTCATCTGTCATGTGCTGATTGTGCACCTTTACGAGTGTTAACGAGTTCAATGCGGAGTTGAATAACTCGAGCGCGTGATTGAGAGTAAAAGGATTTGGCTAAAGCACACCAGATTGCAGCAGAGGTGGTGTAAGAAACCACTTGAATAAGAATGTTTTCTGAAATTGTAGAGAAGAGAATAGCAACTATGATGTCATCTTGTCGCTGCCAATGTTCATAGAGAGGGTTGAAGGTGACAGAGAAGGTTTCAGCCATGGAAACTTCTTTGGGTGGGATGAGAATGGTTCCATCAAGGTATCCAAAGAGACCTTGTCCACATAAGAAAGGGATTAATTGAGCTTTCCAGACATGATAGTTGTCTTTTGAGAGTTTTGTAACATTTATGGCTGGAGGAGAAACAAGTGGAGGTTTGACATTAGTAGCAGCATCTGAGGTGTTTAGTGAAGAAGAAGCCATTTGTGTGACGTGAGTCAATGGCTCTGATACCATGAAAAATAAAAGAATAAAGAGAGAAAGATGTGTGGAAGAAGAATTACAAAAAATATATTTGCTTGAATATACAATACTGTTACATCATGGTCTTCTATATATTACAATCTCTGATTCAAAAATTCTATCATTAAAAATGCAATTAATGATAAGATATACACTTAATTCCTAGAATATTTGTTACAGATATGATTACCATTATCTTCAGTATCAATAATCTCTTGTGCAGATATGATCAGAGATCACGATTATCTTCAGTATCAGTGATCTCTAATGATGATCTCTTCAGTATCAAGGATCCCTGATTATGATTGTAATCCCTGATCATGATTATCTTCAGTATCAATATTATCTTCAGTATCAATAATCACTGATCATGATTATCTTCAGTATCAGTAATAATCTCTTGTGCAGATATGATCAGAGATCATGATTAACTTCACTATCAGTGATCCCTGATCATGTTTATGTTCAATATCAGTATTATTTTAAATAGATTTGATAATATCTTCAACACCCGGGATACAATTCAAAACACAACCCGCAGTGTCACGGAGGAGTAAGAAGCTAGGCAGATTCCTGGTGCACCAAGGAAATTGCTTGGGAGGAGATATTGAAGCTTGGTGTTTATTTGCATGTTCATTCATCTAAATTTACTTGGAATATGTCTTGAAACATATTTCTTCTACTAGTGCAGAACTACGACAAGAAACGCCAAGAAGATTTTACATTCAATCAAAGGCTCACAGGGCAAAGTTATGTTTAGAGGCTGTGTATCAAGGAAAAGGTGAGGGCACAGTTATTAAACTCGGTTTAACTTAGCCTTTGGTTGGTGTTGTCTCAGAATTCTTTAAAAAATATGATAACATCAGGAGTCTCAATTCCAATTGGTGTGCTTGAGAGAGTACCAACAGACTGAACATCATCCTCCATCTCCTCTTCATCGAGCTGTTTTTCCTTTTCCTCCTCCACCAAATCACCCCACTTTCCATGAGGTATCTAGCAGCAGGACTGTCCCTGTGAATGCTTCCAGCTGGTGAAATGTGATGAGTTGTAATCTCCCCGAAGTTGAGCAAGCGGCAAGCGTCCTTGACACCATGTGGTCCTGGCGGAGACATGGTCATGCTTTTGAAATACGGTGGCTCATGTATGCATGTTGAATTGGAATCCCAGGCATACAGAGTGCATGAAGGAACAGATAATTGATTCCACATGGGATTTTTCCCTTGGTGATTGCCTGATATGTTGCCTTAAACATACCAGGCATCACACTTGAATGAATGGGGACATAATTGTTAAATTGTTTCGACTCAATCGGGAATTGATTATAGATATCCCAGAAAAAAAGATATCTTCCATGATAGAGTCCCACCGGGATCTCATTGCCTGGGCATGCTTGGCAGAATGGCAGAAGCTAGAGGTGTGCTAGATTGAATGGCAATTATTGCATTTGCTACATATTTCTACGCAGCCTCCTGACTAGATTCATGGTGTAATGCAGATGCTTCAGAATCTGGTGTTGCCCAGGAGACAATTCAAAACACAACCCGCAGAGGAAGCAAAGTCATGGAGGAGCACGAAGCTAGGCAGATTCTTGGTGCACTGAGGAAATTGCCTGGGAGGAGATATTGAAGGTTGGTGTTTATTTGCATGTTCATTCATCTACATTTTCCTGGAATATGTCTTGAAACTTATTTCTTCTACTAGTGCAGAACTACGACAATTTATTTGAGAGAAACGCCAAGAACGGTAGTTTTTACATTCAATCAATGGCTCACAGGGCAAAGTAATGTTTAGAGGCTGTGTATCAAGGAAAAGGAAAAGGTGAGGGCACCCTTAATGACAAATACATTTATTAAACTCGGTGTAGCTTATCGCGTGATGACCTGATAAATTTAAGATTCAGAACCTAACTTGAATCGGGTTTGTAATTAAATGGGATAGGATATTAATTCGACCAAACCTTGTTATTCTCGTTTGGGTTTTTAGTGATCCGGTTGACCTAGTTTAAATTTGATCAAGTTAGTGTCTTGTAAAAAAATAAAATATTGTCATTTTAACAAAATAATCGACCTAATGATCATCCAATTGACCCGACAATCCAACAACCCATGCTTTTTTTGGAGGTCAATCTCGATCGGACCCGACATCTATATTTGGGAATTTGGTAGAGATAGCCATTTGCACATACTACCCCATGTATAGTTATTGTTTTGTTTCCGTGAGATGTCCAGAAAGATAGAATTTGTACGCCTGAGTTTTTCTCCATCTTCTTGGTTCAAATGCTCGTTGAAACTTGTGGTCACCTCCCATGGTAAATTAATCTTATCTCTTATAATTTAGACATACAGAAGCAGAAGAAAAGGAGATTTTGCCCTAGCTGCTCTGCGTTGCATCTTTAGAAATATCTGTTCGAGTGTCTGCCATTAGAAAGACACTTATTCAAATTAAGTTGGCATCACATTAATATTGTATAGAGTACACGAAAGAAGGAAAGGGCATTGTTACATTATTGATGCGGGATGCATTAACTATAACTAAAAGGGATTGGTGTTTTACTGTAGCAGGAATTACTGTGAACTGTGAATGTTTTTACTGTGGATTGCACTGTATGGTACTGTAGCGAAAGTTACTGTCGACTGTGAGTGATTTTACTGTTTGGTGAGGGCATGGTGAGGCTGCAGACCCGCTCCCCTAGGTCAGCTCGAGTTTTGGTGAGGCTACAGCCCCTAGGCTGCAGACATCTAACGCGGAGACTAGCAAGCCTTGGGCGCCCACGTGCCAAGTGGGACTGCAGGCCCCGGGCTGTAGACACATGGTGCTGGGACTGGCCCGCGCGCGAGGCTGCAAACCCGCGTGCCTGGGGTCTGTAGACCCACTCGCGGTTTGCAGACCAACGCTCCTGGGGCTGCAAACTCGCTCGCTTGGGTCTGCAGACCCCACTGGGAAAAATAACAATTTTTTTTAAAAATGAAAACAAAAATAATAACTAATAACAATTATTATTGTTGTTGTTGTTATTATCGTTAATAAATTTTATAAAAAAGATTATTACTATAAAAACTTGAACTAGACAAGTTTAAAATTATTATTACTACACTAAATATTATTATTTTTATTATAATTAAAAGTATTAAAATTATTTATCTTATAAATAATATTATTTTTATTATTATTAATATTAAAAATACTATTATTGTATTATCAATATTATTATTTTGAGTATAATTAATATTACTAATATAATAATTAATAAATTTGAAAAAATTATTATTATTATTATTATTGAAAAACAATAATAGATTTGATTTCAAGGGTAAAATTAAGAATTATTATTATTATTTATTGTTATCATTAGTTAATTGAAATTGTTTTATAATTTATTGTTACCATTTCAGGTGGAGTTGAAATTTCTTATTAAAGTATGTTTGGTTTTGGTTATCAAAAATGCTTTGAAAAAAATTTAACAATTTTTTTTATTTCAAATTAATATTTTTTTCCTTTAATTCATATTAAGATGTTTTTGTATTATTTTGATATGATTATATAAAAAATAGATTTTAAAAAATAAAAAATATTTTAAGAAATTTTCAATTTTATTTTTTTACCTCTTGAATTTTTGTTTCTTTTCGCTTATTGATTTTTTTTTCATACTATAAAAAGAAAATAAATTAATATGATTTTTTTATATATTATACAAAAGTTGGGTGATAATATTTTTTTTTCATTTCAGGTTGAGTTGAATTTCCTTATTAAAGCATGTTTGGTTTTGCGACTAAAAAATGCTTTGAAAAAAATTTGAAATTTTTTTTTATTGTTTTATTTATTTCAAATTAATATTTTTGATGTTTTTGTATTTTTTTTAATTTTTTTTAAATATATTGAGATTGGGTATGGCTGCGCAGTCACACCCAAGGAGAATATATTAAGTTGGGTCATGCCCCAAGAAAACCCAAAATAACTTTGGGTCTAGCCGTCGCTGGACCCATCAGTCTTGGCTCCTGCTGCGAGCATGACCCATCAGCGTGGGTCCTGTCCCTAACAGGACCCATCAGCGTGGGTCATGCCCCTAGAACATAGTTTTTAAACCCAGCCCGGGTTCCAGGTTTTGACCGGGTCGGCCAAGTCAATCCCTATTTTTTAAAAAATTCAAAACGACATCGTTTTAGTAAAAAAACAAAAAAAAACAAAAGTCAACGGGTTGCAACCTAGTTTTTGACCGGGTTTTACCGGGTCAACCCGCCGGGTTGGCCGGGTCACACCGGGTCATGGATTTTTTTATTTTTTCATCAACCCCACCCGGTTCCAGCCCCTGGTCGGCCAGGTCCCCGGTCGACCCGACGAGCCGGGCCGAGTTTCAAAACTATGCCCTAGAAGGACTCATCAATAATTATTTCTCATTTTTTTTCTTTCCTCTTGGGTTAGGCACTCTCTTTCAAGCCCAAGAAACTTAAGACATGAAAAGGAAGCCACACCCAAAGGAGCTTGGGTGTGGCTAGGCCGCTGACCCAAATCCCTTGGGTCTGTAGTCTCGCCTGACCTAATATTATTGGTCCTTTGTCAGGATCCAATCTCTTGGGTCTTTCATCAGGATCCAATTCTCTTGGGCTGTGTCAGGACCCAAAGCTCTTGGGTCCAGCATCAGGACTCAAGGTTCTTGGGTCTTAGATTTCTAAATATAATTATTTATATTATTATTAAAAGTATTAATATTAAAAATAATATTATTTGTGTTATAAATATTATTATTATTATTATTATTAATAGTATTAATAAAATAATTAATAAATTTGAAAAAAAATTATTATAAATATTGAAAAACAACCATAGATTTGATTTGAAGTGTAAAATTAATTATTATTATTATTATTATTATCATTATCATTAATAAATTTTAAAAAACTATTATTACTATCGAAGAAAAAATTATAATTTTTTTTGAAAGATTAAAAAAATAAAAATTTTGGTAGACATGTTAAATATTATTATTAATATTGTAAATATTATTGTTGGGTTTTGCATTACAGCTAGACTCAACACTCTTGGGTTTGACGTTACAACCAAACCCAATGTTTTTTGGTCTTAAATCCTTATGATATTTTTTTTATTAAAATAATAGGTGAGCCCGCGGCGTAGCGCGGGCCACCTAACTAGTAATAACTAATGAGCATCATTCATGTATCAAATCAACAAGTGTAAGTCCCGTGTGTTTACTGAAAATTAATTTTTTTAGAAAGCGATTTTCTTGGAAAATAGATTCCTGAAAAGTGAATTATTTTCCGATGTGAGGTAGTATCATGGAAAATAAGTTGGAAAACACTTTCTAGTGTTTGAGTATATTATGAAAAATGAACTAGAAAATAAAGTGTTAATATTTTTTTTTCAAGTTTATTAAAATAATGAGAAACAAATTTTACAAATTAAAAAGTTGAATGAGAATAAAATTAAATGAAATATATAATTTTAGAAATTATCTCAAATAAATAAATAACAATCAAAATAATAGAGATCAAATCTAATAGATAAAAAAGTTGAAAAATAATGAAATTAAAAAAAAAACACAATTTCATAAATTATTTGAAATGAAATAAATAACAATCAAAAGAATGAGGGCCAAATATGATAGATAAAAAATTTCAAAAGTATGATTATTTTTTTTATACATTTCAAAAGTATATTTTATTTGAAAAAAATATTAAATTGATGATTTTTTAGTTTTTTTTTTATAGTTTTGATGTCCTAATATAAAAACAAATATTAGTATGAAAAAAATTATTTTAATATATTTTCAAGCAAAAATTACTTTTAAAAAGCACCATACACCATAATATTAAACAAGTACTAAGGAAAAATTTGAATGCGTCAAACAAGTTTTTTTTAAAAAAAAATAAAACAAGCATAACTTTTTATATAATCATTGAATTTAATTGGAATTTTGCTAGCCATTCTACAAGCTTGTTGGATTGGGCTTTAACCAACTAAAGTTGTTTTCATACCCAAGAATATT
>Ga0307516_10008673_pt1 | contig 11444 bp, 6 predicted proteins | sample 19_EM_MG_FD_203310 | JGI IMG/M metagenome (GOLD analysis project Ga0307516, IMG submission 203310) | Populus trichocarpa ectomycorrhiza microbial communities from riparian zone in the Pacific Northwest, United States - 19_EM | ecosystem: Host-associated > Plants > Roots > Unclassified | place...
CATTAAATTTTAACCCAAAATAAACCAACATGTTAGGAGACTTCACATGGAATTTCAACCCAATCTAATAATCAAATTAAGAGTTATGATTGATAGCATACAAGTAGTTGATTTATGATTTTTTATCGAAAATCCGATTTGTATTATTCCACCCTTGCATAAGTCATATTAATCATCATACTCAATCCTTGGAACCATTTAATTATTTCAAAATGAATTTATTTTGCCTTCTAACCATTTATTTTGCTTGCGGATTTTTTACTGTTTCATGGTAACGTATCTATTTTTAACCAAGGTTTATACAAATATTTTTTTATGTTATTATTTCTTAAATTTTATTTCTCATTTTCATTATAATTCTTTGGAATTATTTTATCACTTTCAAAACACATTTATTTTAAATTTTTCTAATTTTTTTATCCATCGAAACCCATTACTGGTTTTGTTGTCATTGTGAATTTGAAACTAAATTTATCAATTCTCATTTTAATTTCATCAATACCTTTAAATTTATTTACAGAGACCATATTCTCCCTTTACACATCATATGTATTGTTTATTTATTTATTTATTTATTTACTTTTTATTTCTTTTCTTTTTTCATCCTGAGTCTCATTACTCGATGAAGTCTTATTACCTTTCATCCTATGTTTACGCGAGAATTTTTATATGTCCAAACCTAAACACCCTTTAGTCTTGTGATAATATTAAAAATTTGGTTTAAAACTATTACTTTTTTGTTTAGAGAAGTTTTGAAATGTTGTTGAAAATTTTATTTAAAAGAAAATATAAATAGAAAACTGAAATGAATATCAAATAGCTAAATTATACCATTCAAACCCAAATCCAGTTATTTGTAACCAAATGCTAATTAGTCATGCAAGCCCTCATTTTCATAATTATCAATTTATTTTCGGTAAAAAATGGTTATATATATAACTTGGAAATTGTAAGATAAGATATCATGAATTCATAAAGTTTAAGTTGTATCTTCTTTCTTTTCATCCTCGTATCTTACACTATTAAAGCATCATCTGGTCAACTGCCAAAGAAATCACAACACCACTCTTTGCCGACAAAACCACAACACCAACCTTTTCCCTGTCTCTCACGCCTGTCCCGATGAGTTTGTTGATATTTTGTATTATATTTTAATTATATTTTTGAACATTTTTAAGTTTTTTTTAGTTTTAAATTAAATTTTTTTATGTTTTTTTAACTATTTTAATATATTGGTATAAAAAAATAGTTTTTTAAAAAATATTATTTTAATAAAATTTCAAAAAAAAAAAATAATAACACTCTCAAACATGAAATAAATCCAGTGATCCGTTTGCCGAAACCTAGTTTAAGTTGGTTTTATTTTAAATTAACTCGAATATATTTATATAATTAACTAGATAAATTTATAATTTAATTGACCTAACTAAATATCTAGATGAGAATATTGTTTTAATTTTTAACTAAAGTTGAACTTCTTAGTTTTAGTTTTTGAATTTATTAATTTAATTTACGTAAGTAAATATCTAAATTTGTAATACAGAGGAATTTAAAAAGAATCAAAAAAATATTGTTTTAGTTTTTTTAAATTTATTGTAAACAATGTTATTTAAGTTGTTGTTTTTTTTTAAAAAAAAAAGAAACTGAAACAATTTTGATTTTTTTTTAAAAAAAGACTGAAGCAATTTTGAGTTGATCTTAGGGGACCATCGACCCCCACATTATCTCAGCAAAACCATGATCCAATCCTTGAACTCGAACTGAGTCGTACTGATAACTATAATTGTCCGTGACTCCGTGTCTCTCACTTTGATCTGAAACTGACATGAAAACTTGAGTTACGATAACGCGAAGTGCATATTCTTCGACACACTTTTTGACACTAACAATGGATTCTCCTCCTCCTCCTACGCCACCACCACTACAACAGCTACCGTTTCAAGTTCTGCCCAGAAGAAGTGAGCTCTCTTCACAGAACATACAGTTTCTTGATCAAAATTTAGTAACCCATCAAGATCTACTCGTCAGGGCTCCTCTCCTCTTATCTGATTTAACAAAAGAACGCTCCAATTTCGATGCCCATCTTTTGAACTTACGGAGAAAACTCACCGAACTGGCTGTTTCGTGGATTTCTCGCTCGTTTAGTGCTAAATCATCACTTTCCAAAGTCAATTTCATGTTGGAAAATCTGAGTCTCCAAACCTCTCAATGTTAGTATTTCTCTCTGTTAATGGTATTTGAGTTAAAGTTTTTTAATAGTTTCTTGATTGTTTTTTTGTTGTCGATTTTGTAGATGGGATTGGTTCATGGAAAGTAGGGAAGGTTCTGGTTGAGGAGATCCCAAAACTTGCTAAACAGGTTCAAAGAATTGAAAATATACTGAAATATATTGGTGGGTTTTGAGTTAATATTTTATTTTTTATGCTACTTTATGTTTTGTGTATTTGCTTTTTGATTAATATTCTTTGATGGGTTCTTTACCACTTTATAAATTTGCTAATTGTGGTTGTTTCCCTTTTCTGATGGTTAAAAAGTTTATTAATGGAGTAGGATTTAAGTCAAGGCTTGGCTTAATTGAATCAAAATCTGCAGGGCACCATGTTTTTTGTTCATTTATGTTCAAGCGATGTTTCTTGAATATTTCCATATATTTGCTACATCAAATCTCCTTCTGGGTTAAATTTGGGTGGTTTAGAGTATAAATATCTGGTGAGCACCGGTCGAGATTTGTTGCTTTAGATTCTGATATAGCATGACATTTAATGCAGCATGGGACCAATTAGTGCAAACAGGTTTGCCTTGGTCTAAAATTTCATCCATATTCTGCTACTACTTCCTGAATTGTTCCTGAAGTTCCGCAATGACTGTCACCGTCTTTGAAGTAATAACCAAGCTACTTTGGAACCACTTGATATTGCATGCAGGTTCTTCGACAAAATTGTAATTAATTCTAGTTTTTTTAAAACAAGAAGGGTTATATTTTGGCCTTTGTTATTGTACTGTGCTTTTTACTGTCAAATAGATTCTTTGTTTGTTATTAAACTTCTCGGGTTTCTCAAATTATGGATATGCATATCTATATATTTATGCTTCTTTGTTTTTCCTCATTCATCAATGACAGTAATATGTGTAGGCTATATATATGGATTTGCTGATTGACTTCATGGCTAGGCCTGTCAATTTTAATTTTAGATCTTTTTGCAATATAGTTTTGCTAAGCTTTCTTGTAAATTGTCTCAGATACTGCCTTGCAGTTGGAAGCTCTGGTTGGAGATCTTGAAGATGGGGTTTTCTGTGTCGGTGGTCTCCATGCTCGGAATTTGTTTTCAGAAAAGCGCCAAACTTCTTTGAAGTCAATGGTAATGGCTCTAATCTCTGTTTTCTTATCATTCCAGAATGTTTGTTGGATTTGTATATTAATAGGCAAGTCAAACATGGATCTTTAATGCATTGGTATGCAGGACTTTGGACCAAAGCTAGAAAGGATACTTGAAGCCATAAAAACGATGAACAACATTGAGGAAGTATTGGTTAACATTAAGAAATTTCAAGCTCAGTGGCATCGTCTTTTGGAATCTGTTGATGCTAGAGTTGATAAAATTTTAGTTGTTGTTCGGCCACAAGTTCTTGCTGATCACCGGGCTCTTCTTTCTTCCCTAGGCTGGCCGCCCAAACTTCTAACACCAAAAATAGACAGTGGGGATATTGCTGGCCTTTCGTATCCACTGGTTTTAATGCAAGGAGACAAAAGTAAATGTTATTCTCAAACATTTTTAGCTCTTTGTTCTTTGCAGCATCTGCAGAGACGAAGGGAAGATCGACAGCATAACATTATCGAACAAAGGGAGTGTGGCATAGGGCTTTGGGCCATTGATGAACTAGTTTCTCCCATTGCATCACGAATGGAATACCACTTCTCTAAATGGGCTGAGCAGCCTGAACTTATTTTTGCTCTTGTCTATAAGATTACAAAAGACTTTATTGTAGGAGTAGATGATGTTTTGCAGCCTTTGATTGACAAAGCAAGGTTGAGGAGCTGCAGTGCTAAAGAAGCGTGGGTTTCTGCAATGGTCCAGATGCTTTCCGGGTTTCTAGCAAAAAGCGTTTTTTCTGTTCATGCTGAAAGATACAAGGATAAACAAGTTAGATCAGAAGTAAGTACATCATGGCTTCATTTGATAGACCATATTGTTTCTTTTGATAAACGGATGCAATCACTTTTAAGCTCAGAAACTCCTTTCTTCTTAGAGGAGCCTAAAAGGTTTGAAGGGCTCTCCAGAGGCCTGTCAGTGTTAACAATATTTTGTGATAGGCCAGAGTGGCTCAAGATTTGGTCTACAATAGAGCTGAAGGATGCATGGAAGAAAATAAAACCTGTACTGAAAGATGAAAGAGCTTGGATAATTGATAAGGAGGAATGTGATGTTGTAGTTGGTACAGAATCTAAACATTTTGTACTCTCTTCTAGAGGAGACCATAAAGCTCCAATAGTAGCAGAATCAGCCCTGAAAATAGCCTGGGAGATGATTGAACGATGCCAAACTTTGCCTTCTCTTCAACACCGTATTCGCTTTATCAGATCAACTGCAGCGAGATTCTTTTGGTATTTTCTTAATGGATTGGTCTTGCGGTGCAAGAATACTGACTTTTCTCTTGAAAATATGGATGCCTCCTTAATCAAGGTATGTGGATCAATCAATGCTGCTAGATATATTGAATCTAAACTGCAAGAGTGGAGTGATGATGTTAACTTTTTAGAGATGAGAATTGCTGAAAAGGATTTTGACATTGATGGAAATAATGAGGTTTTGGGTGATAGTTGCTTCTTTGGGGAAGAAATCAAAAGTTTGGAAGAGCTTATGACTAACTGGCTCATGGAGATAATCACTGCTCTTCTTCATCATTTTGAAACCCTTTCCTGGGAATATCTGCAAAATGGGAGATTTTTTGTGCAAGAGAGATATGTGAATTTAAATAGAGTTCCAGCAGTCACCGATTTAGCAGTATCATTTGGCATTGTACAAGCATTGGATGCTCTGAAAAGTCAGCTTCATCTTGGTAAGACGGGTCTCAACCCGAAAGACTTCTTGGATTTATGGAGAAGTGTTGCTGATGCGCTTGATCAATTTGTTTCTCGCAGCATTTTCACAAGTGGTATTCGATTTTCTAATGAAGGGATCAATCAGTTTGATTCTGATATGCAAGCATTGTTCCATGTTTTTCAACCATTTTGTTCTCGCCCTGAAGCTTTTTTCCCTAGTATTAGAGAAATTCTTAAGCTGTTAAAAATGAGTAAGGAAGAAGCAAAACTTTTGCTAGTAGCTTTGTCCAAAAATAAAAATGGGACAAAATGCTTGCATTCTCTAGGAATTTCACACTTATCTTTTGATCAAGTTGACAAAGTTTTGAGTAATAGAAGGTGTAGATCTTGGTCTTGATTTTTTCCTTAAGATCAACGCAATGTGATTCATAAAGATTAGTAATATAGTTGTACATTCTCTGAATCATTTTGCTAATGGTTTGTGTGGAAACAATAAATTTGGATGAACTGGCTGCATGTGATCAGGGGATATACAAGCTCTTGATCCTTGTAATATTTTTGTTCACAATCTTCAGTGGTCGAACCAGAGAGTTACTCTTGTTGAGAATCGGGTAATAACTCTTTGACCCTGCCTTTTCTGGTACTATCTGGTAAATTTGAGCATTGTTCTATTGAGCCATCAAGATGGGTTGCCACTGCAGGTTATCTGTCATGGTGAACCTGGAAAGAAAGAAAAGAAAAAAAAAAAAGAAAAAGAGCCTTCTGTTCCGTAATCTAGTCTCTATTTTTATTTTGATTTCATGAGATAACAAGTTTTTCAATGGATTCCAGGATTTATATTGAAACTATTCTATAAAGTGCCTTCACATTTATTTTTTCCACAGGGATTTGTGGATACGTGGATTATGTTATCAGCTCTTGTTAGAGAGTATTTAAAAAAAAATGGTTTTCATGTACAGTAAGTTCTTGAAAAATAAATTATTTTTTTTATATTTAATAGTATTATAAAAAATAAATTAAAAAATATTTTTAAGTGTTTGGTCATATTATGAAAAATAATTTGTTAATATTTTAATTTTTTTTCAAGTTTATTAAAAAAATATATGAACTAAATTTGACGGATAAAAAAGTTAAAAGAAAAAAAAAATCAAATCAAATTTTATAAATTATAAAAAAAAATAAAGATCAAATCTGTTAGATAAAAAAGTTAAAAGAAAAAGAAATTGAAAAAAAAATCTAATTTGATAAATTATTTCAAATTAAATAAATAATAATTAAAAGAATAGGAATTAAATTTTATAAATAAAATTTTCAATTAAAAATATAATAAAAAAATAAAAACCAAAATTAATATAAAAATCAAATTTTAGAAGATGAAATCAAATAAATAAATAAATAATTCAAAAAAATATATATAACATTTAAAAGATTAAAAATGATATAATTAACAATCAACAAGATATTTTTTTATATATATTTTTATATTTTTTAACAAGTATTTTCCAAAAACATTTGAAATCGAGCTAAAATTTTCTTTAATTAGAAAATATTTTCTATCATCTAATTTTAAAAGTAAAAAAACACTAGAAAATTTAAAAAATAATTTCCCAAACAGGCCTTAATTACAATAATCCAAGAAAACATAAAATTTATACAGCCCAAACGGGCTGAAATGTAGGAAATGACCCTCACTTTATAATTTTCTTCCACAACGCCATCCTCCTACAAATGAAATTAAATAATCAAGTACATTTTACAAATAGCTAAGCCGGTTGTCTTTGTCCATGACACTAGTCTTCACAGAGATGAGAGACATGCACGCGCTTCCACTATTGCATCATGCATCTTCTAGCCATTTACAGATCCTCATACTTTCAGGTGCAACTTCATACATCTAACTAGCCCTGAGTAGAGCGATATCAAAAATAGGATACAAGGAAAGGATAGTTTATAGATTTGCTTATGTTTTGGTTATCCTGTAAGAGCTGTTCATAGGCTTGATCCCATGATTATCCAGCTTAACTGGACGTGCTGTTCTTGGGATGTCCTTTGATGTGATGAGTTTTTCTAAAGTTGTTAGAACATCAATCATGGGTGGCCTGTTCTTGGGATCTGTGTGCAGGCACTGTAACGCGAGTGCAGCCGCTGCTTGGGCTGCTTTCTTAGGGTACTGTCCACCCAGTCTAGTGTCCATGATTCTCAAAACTCGCCTACTGTCAATCAAGAAAGGCTTCGCCCAATCCACCAGGGTTTCGTCGTCAAAACCGCCTCTCTCTTCATCCATTGCCCTTCGGCCTGATAGCAACTCTAACAAGACAACACCATAGCTGTACACGTCACTCTTCGGGGTCAAATGACCTGCTTGGTTTGGAACAATTAATGAGAAAGAGCAGGTGGTTAAAAAACTTAAAACATTTGCTTCCACTTTTCAATTTTCCTTTTCAAGGGAAATCGAAAAGGACAGAGTAGTTACATTAAGATATAAAAATTTGGCTAAATAGCACTTGCTTATACTAAGTGCCCGTTTGGGAACCCAAGCGCGGCTGCGGTTGCACCCGCATTCCGCAAAGCCTAAATCTAAAGAACATATCTACTTTTAAAACAAATGGAAAAAACTAACAGATGTTAAACCCTCAATTCATGGTTTACATTTTGTATTCAAAATTGGAATACTATCCTATGGATAGAAAAACTGAACAAACTTTCTTTCTGTTCTTTGTGGAGAGTCAACTGCACAAACTAGAGCTTATTAAATTTTACCTACCAATCATTATCTTTCTCCAAATATTATTAACAGCATCAACAACAACAATGACAACAATAATGATCATATCCAGTGCTTGTGAGCTGATGGTAAACCCATCTTTTATCATTTATTATATCCACTAGTTGTGCAAGAGATAGGGGAACAGATGCATGGAGCAAATGTGGAGAATTCCCCACTATTTTGAGAATCTACAAAATAGTAGTAGTCCAGCATTTTTGAGTTCATCCTAATGAATTTAATTATTAAACTCTCCTAAAGACGATCCATTTACCATGGAAAACTAAATCATATGCAACAGAAAGTCGACTGACCTGTGGCTACATACTCCGGCGCAGCATAGCCCCGAGTTCCCAAAACCTTGGTTGACACGTGTGTGTTATCTCCAGTAGGGCCATCCCTTGCTAAGCCAAAATCTGAAAGCTTAGCATTATAATCCTGAAAAAAAAATCAAAAATCCATCAGCCTTCTGGATGTAGAGGTACTCTTTACTGATACCCAAGTACAAATTCATGAGGTTTCAGTATACCGAATCAAGTAGAACATTGGATGCCTTCAAGTCGCGATAGATTACATTGGCATCCAACCCATGCAAGAAGGACAACCCCCTTGCTACATCAATTGCAATATTCATTCTCATAGTCCAAGTGATAGGCTGAACACCTTCTGCAGGGCGAGAGATTGTTTTATTTATTATTAGTTTTGTAGAAAAGTATCAATAATAGTCATTCATAGAAATTTTTCATCATGGGAAAAGTAAAATTATTATCTAAAATGAATCTAAAACAAGCCCATGATCACTTGTTTCATAGAAGAAAGGGTCCTATTCCACTCACCAGAAGAGCAACAAGCCACATTAAACAAACAAGTTGACAGCATGAGTTTCAGCTTAGTTATTTTTTTTCTTTTTCTTCAATTTTACTTCAATGTCATTGCTTCCCCCTAAGATCATGTATCATTCAGAAATCACCTTCAGGCATATGGAAACACAAGTGCTTCCAAAATATGAACTACGATTTTAAGAGCATTCAATATCTTTAGGAATCACCGTGCAATAGTTTCCTATATGACCCTTGAAACGTCAAAAAAAAGGAAGCTTACTTCTCTAAATGAGGTAACTCCTTGAAATTTCCTCCTGCAATGTTCACCTATGTTTTTCCCTATTACTAAGAAATAGATTAAATTCTTCAAAGAATTTTTCCGCTCTCCCTTCAATCCAATCCTCATCATCTTCATCCAATTGTTCATGCATTACACCTCGCAATCCCAACACAAAAGAGCCTAAAATGTGGGTAAAAATTATTCATCAAGCATATAAGATAAGGACAGTATCCCTCCCTCTCCCTCTCCCTGTTATAAGCAATGGCATTCACATAAACATGTAAGTACGTTTAGACACACTTTATGATAAAACACATATACTATTCATGATGGACTGTAATACAGAGATAAACAAAATTATACCTAAACATGTAAGGAAATTGGGAAGAAATAAATCGATAAAATTAAATTTACTTACTTCTAAATAAATGTTGCTCCAAACTTCCCTTCGGCATAAATTCATAGACTAGAAGTCTATTATCAGACTCGGAACAATACCCAATGAGTTTCACTAGATTTTCATGATGAAGCTGACCGAGATAGGTTACTTCTGTCTGCCAAATTTAAAGCACCGAGCACAAAGATGAGTTCAAATATAGGTTTGCAAGGTCAAATGGAAAAATAACAGCTATAAGAGGGTCCAATATACATACAAGCCACTCCTTGTGACCCTGACAGCTTTCTGGCTTGAGCTTCTTGACTGCAACAATAACTCCACTTCCAGGTTTGGTTGGAGCAAATGTGTTCAAGTCAATCCATCCTTTGAAAACACACCCAAAACCTCCCTCTCCGAGCAAAGTTTCTGAACGGAAGTTCTTGGTGGCATTCTTCAAATCAGTAAAGCTAAAGGACTTGAGATTGCTATGTGCAGATACATCAACTTTGGATGCAATCAAAGATTTGTTCAAGCTTCTAAATGATGATTCCCCGCTAGGAGAGGTTGAAACTTGCTTTGCATCACCATTAGGCTTTGTAGCTCCTGAAAGGACAGATAGCAAAATAAAAGAGCAACTATCAGTACCTTTGAGATACTATGCAGGTAACCAGAAAACTTGTGTTTTTGAACAGCCACAAAGAAGTAAACATTACTAAAGAAGTAAAAAATGAATCAGCTTCCTTGCGTTTGAAGTAATGATACAATCTCTCCACAGAACAATGGCCTTATTTCCCATCAACATAAGTCGGTCAGAACAGATTTATGAACACTAAGCATCCATTTAACCCAGTTACACAACCCTTCCAAAGTAGTTTAAAACTGAGTCTCAAAAACATATAAATGCACTGCTATTACTTTCTTTGCATTTAATTATGCAGTTGAACTCCTCTTTTGGATTCGACAGAAGGTATCCAGCGCAGGTTCTCATATCATCGTACCCACATTAACCCCACATCATGGCCTCCTCATCCTTAACTAAACTCACTTTGCCTTAGCAATGGGTGGCCAGCTGAAGTGGGAATCCAAACCGGTGACCTTAAGCTTACTAGTTTGCTCCTCTGCCATTTCACCCCCTTTGGGTTTCTAACCTCCATTAAATCAACCAAACTTAAATCACTATCCCATCAATATCCTTCGCATTAGGAATCAACATTGCTTCAAATTTCCACATTTTTGTAGCATTTCTTAGCCCACTTATTGCAACACACACTATATTATCAGTGGAAAACGTGTTTTGGAAACAGTTCCTTCAATTAAACCCTCTTATGATGCCTAAACACTCTAATCGATACATTAAAAACTTAAAATCTTTAGTTTCAAATTAGTCTAAACTTTGAACGTTCATCTAGATGGCAAGATTACAAGCATAGCCCCAATACGTCTACAGCTATCAAGAATCCAAAATCCATTGAAAACTAAAGACTAACAAACTCTCACATCTTCTATTCACAAACAGAACAAGAGGGAGAATTAGCTCAACTTATAGCTAAAAAGATAAGTTCCTCAACATGTGCAGCTCCACTTTGACATAAATTCCTAAACTTTCATATAAAAAAGTGATCTTTATGGACATACAACACAAATTAAGAACCCAGAATTGATTAGCAAGAATAGTGAGAAAGATCATGACTAACCAGATGGAGGAAAATTACTGGAAGAAGCATGAGCACACTTAACAGGCTTCCTCACACAGTTTCCCATAACTGGATAATCTTTACTTCAATCTGCCATGGAAGAAGAAGAACAAAAACTGGCAAATAAGACTTTGTGAAACTCGACTTAGAAGTTGAGGGTCTAAATAACAGTGACGAGGAAGAAAATGTAGAAAAGGGAGGCGGTCCATTGGCAATATAATATATATTAAGTATACGTGCTTGATGGACGATAAGAAGAAGATGAAGCAAGCAAGTTAGCCAGAAAGTAATCTGGTCAATGGAGGAAACCTCCTTCTTTGAATGGAAAATTCAATGCAACAACAGAGACGGTCCCACGTACTTTGCTCGTCCTTGGTAAGTGCTTGGCTGCTGCATTAATTAATGAGTAAATTATTATTTAGTTCTTTTTTTACAAAATAAATTAAATAATCTCTCTAGTTCCAAAAA
>Ga0307516_10008674_pt1 | contig 11443 bp, 10 predicted proteins | sample 19_EM_MG_FD_203310 | JGI IMG/M metagenome (GOLD analysis project Ga0307516, IMG submission 203310) | Populus trichocarpa ectomycorrhiza microbial communities from riparian zone in the Pacific Northwest, United States - 19_EM | ecosystem: Host-associated > Plants > Roots > Unclassified | place...
GCTGCTCGTTCACCAGGTCGACGCGGCCGGTGCCGAAGCCACCGCACGGCGCGTGCTCGATGCGATCGGGCGGCCGTTCGACATCGATTCGCTCAGCTTCACCGTGACCTGCAGCATCGGCGTGGCGCTCGGCCCGGCCGATGGCGACACGCCCGATGCACTGATGCGGCGGGCCGACGCGGCCATGCACCGCGTGAAGGAATCCGGCCGCGCCAGTTTCCGCTTCCACCAGGCGCGCAGCGACGTGGGGCAGCGCTCGCACATGAAGCTCGACCATGCGATGCGCCAGGCGCTCGTCAGCGGCCTGTTCCGCCTGCACTACCAGCCGCAGATCAACCTGAAGACCGGGGCCGTGGTTGGCGCCGAGGCGCTGATCCGCTGGCGCGACCCGGTGCTGGGCGAGATGTCGCCGAACGAGTTCATTCCGGTGGCCGAGGAGAGCGGTTTCATCATCGCCATCGGCGACTGGGTGCTGGCGCAGGCCGTGAAGCAGGCGGCAGTCTGGCGCGCCAACGGGTTGCCGATGCCGGTGTCGATCAACGTGTCGGCGCTGCAGTTCCAGCAGCCCGATTTCGCCGAACGCGTGGCGCGTGAACTCAAGGCCGCCGACCTGCCACCGCAATTGCTCGAGCTGGAGCTCACCGAGTCGATCCTGCTCCACGACGCAGAGGACGCGCTGCATCGCCTGCAGGCGCTGGCCGAGCTCGGCGTGCTGCTGGCGATCGACGACTTCGGCACCGGCTACTCGAGCCTGGGCTACCTCAAGCGCTTTCCCATCGGGCGACTGAAGATCGACCGCAGCTTCGTAAGCCAGCTGCCCGAAGACGCGAGCGACGTGGCCATCGTCAACGCCATCATCCAGCTCGGCCGCGCGCTCAACCTGCGCGTGATCGCCGAGGGCGTGGAGACCGAGCCGCAGCGGCAGTTCCTGCTCGACGCCGGCTGCGACGAGTTCCAGGGTTTCCTGTATGCCCCGGCACTCGACGCATCGAGCTTCGAAAGCCGCCTGGACGCACCGCACCCCGGCAAGAAACCGGTGCGCCTGATTCAGAAGTGAATCGCGGCTGAACGATCGGCATGCCGATCTTGGAAAGAGTTACCGCACCGTTTGCCTTTGCACGCCCAGGCCCTCGATGCCCAGCGACATCACGTCGCCGGCCTTCAGGAACTGCGGCGGCTTCATGCCCATGCCCACGCCGGGCGGTGTGCCGGTGCAGATCACGTCGCCCGGCAGCAGCGTCATGAAGCGGCTCACGTAGCTCACGATCCGCGCCACGCCGAAGATCATGGTCGAGGTGTTGCCGCGCTGGCGTGGCTCGCCGTTCACGTCGAGCCACATGCCGAGGGCCTGCGGGTCGGGCACCTCGTTGGGCGTGACCAGCCACGGGCCGATGGGGCCGAAGGTGTCGCAGCCCTTGCCCTTGTCCCAGGTGCCGCCGCGCTCGAGCTGGTACTCACGCTCCGACACGTCGTTGACGATGCAGTAGCCGGCCACGTGCTTCAGCGCGTCTTGCTCGCTGATGTGGCGCGCGGTGTGCGAGAGCACCACGCCGAGTTCGACCTCCCAGTCGGTCTTCACGCTGCCGGGCGGCAATTGCACCTCGTCGTTCGGGCCGGTGATGCAGCTCGTCGCCTTCATGAAAACGATGGGTTCGTTCGGGATCGGCAGGCCGGATTCGGCCGCGTGGTCCGCGTAGTTCAGGCCGATGGCAATGAATTTGCTAATGCCAGTGAAAGGCACACCGAGTCGCGGCTGCCCTTTCACGCGTGGGAATTCGGCCGGGTTGAGGCGGTTCAGCCGCTGCAGACCGGCTCGGCCCAGCGTGGGCAGGTCAAGGTGCGGCACGGCACCGGAGAGATCGCGCAGTGCGCCTTGAGCGTCGAGCGCGCCCACTCGCTCGCGCCCCTCGGCGCCGAAACGAAGCCATTTCATGAATATCCCCGGAGGCTGTGATGGTGGGCTGATTCTCATACGATTTTTTCAATCGACGGACCTGGATGCGAGGTGATGGACGATGCAAGCAATCGAACGAGCACTGGAAGAACGACTGGCACCGCAGGGCGTGCCCCTGGCGGTGGTGTTGCCGGGAGGGCGGCGATTGGGCAGCGCACAGCCCACCGTGACGCTGCGCCTGCATGACCTCGCGCCGCTGGGGCACATCGCCACCGGCCAGGTCGGGCGCGTGGCGCAAGACTACGTCGAGGGCAAACTCGATTTCGAAGGCAGCATGCGCGACCTGATGCACGTGACGGCGCAGGTCGCGGGTGACGAGCCCATCTCCGGAGATGCGGCCTTGCCGATCGCCTGGTGGCGGCACATCGTGAAGGCGGCGCGATCGCGTGCGCACCACCACGTGGAGGCGGACGCGAAGCAGATCCAATTCCACTACGACGTCTCCGATGCGTTCTATGACCTGTGGCTGGACGAGCGCAAGGTCTACTCCTGCGCCTACTGGCGCGGCGCCAACATGACGCTCGAAGGCGCGCAGGCCGCCAAGCTCGATCACATCTGCAAGAAGCTGATGCTGCGCGAAGGCGAGCGCTTTCTCGACATCGGCGCCGGCTGGGGCGGGCTGCTGCTGTGGGCCGCCGAGCACTACGGCGTGCGGGCCGACGGCATCACGCTGTCGAAGAACCAGCATGCGCACGTGAACCGCCTGATCGAAGAACGCGGTCTGCGCGGTCGCGTGACCGTGAGCCTGCGCGATTACCGTGACCTGCCCGAAGACGAGCCCTACGACAGCATTGCCTCGGTGGGCATGTTCGAGCACGTGGGCCAGGCGCAGCTGCCGGTCTACTTCAACAAGATCCGCCGCCTGCTCAAACCCGGCGGCCTGCTGATGAACCACGGCATCACGGCCGGCAACACGCGCAACGACCCGCTCGGTGCCGGCATGGGCGACTTCATCGAGCGCTACATCTTCCCGGGCGGCGAGCTGATGCACGTGTCGCACGTGCTCAGGGTGATGAGCGAGGCCGCGCTCGAGCCGGTCGACACCGAGAACCTGCGCCCGCACTACGCCCGCACGCTGTGGGGGTGGAGCGACCGGCTCGAAGCGCAGCTGGCTCAGGCGCGCCGCGTCACCAGCGAGGCGGTGGTGCGGGCGTATCGCCTCTACCTCGCCGGCAGCGCGATGAGCTTCGAGCAAGGCTGGATCTCGCTGTTCCAGATGCTCGCTTCCCGACCGAGTGGTGACGTGAGCTGTGGCCCGATGCGAGGCGCACAATCGCGGTTTCCGTTCAACCGCGAGTACATGTACCGATGATCTACAAGTTCAAGTCAAAAGCGGCAGGTGACGTGATCATGATGGGGCCCGGAGGCGACGCCGTGCTGCGCATCATCGGCAAGGAGCCGGGGCCGAAGGGCATCATCGAGAGCTCGTCCATGCCCGCAGCGATGAGGGCCATCGAGCAGGCGGTTGCGGCCGATGAAGCCGCCCGCAAGCCCGACACGGAGAAGGACGACGAGCCCAAGCCGGGCAAGGGCGACGGCGTGACGCTGCGCCAGCGCGCCTGGCCGCTGCTCGAGATGATGAAGCGCTCGCACGCCGCGGGTGAAAGCATCGTCTGGGGCGTATGACAACAAATTCGGGAGGCAAGCCCATGAAACTCTGGAGCGACAGCTGGCCCAACGGCGAACGCATTCCCACCCGCTATGCCGCCGGCAAGCCCGACGTGGCCAACGGCGTCACCTTTTCCGACAACCTCAGCCCGCACCTCGCGTGGAGCGAGGTACCGGCCGGCACACAGTCGTTCGCGCTGATCTGCCACGACGTTGACGTGCCCACACGCGCTGACGACGTGAACAAGCCCGACCGCGAGGTCCCGAGCGACCTGCCGCGTACTGACTTCTTCCACTGGGTGATGGTCGACCTGCCGGCTAGCCTGCAGCAACTGAGCGAAGGCGAGTTCAGCCGCGGCTTCACACCGCACGGCAAATCCGGCCCTGACACCTTGCACGGCGCGCGCCACGGCCTCAACGACTACACCGGCTGGTTCGCCGGTGACCCGGCCAACGCCGGCCAGTATTTCGGCTACGACGGCCCGTTTCCGCCCTTCAACGATTCGCTGATCCACCACTACGTGTTCACGCTCTACGCGCTGAGCGTGCCGCGCGTGGCGGTGGATGGCGCCTTCACCGGCCCGCAGGTCCGTGAAGCCGTTGCCAAGCACGTTCTGGCCGAGGCGACCCGCTCAGGCACGTACACACTGAATCGCCGCCTGATCTGATGGCTGCGCGTTCTTCGTATTGCGCCTGCGTTTCGCAGAGGATGCGGGCTGTCTTGGAGGCGGCCTCGTGCCGGCCGGTCTGATGGACGAGCCGACACGTGTCCTGGCCATCCGCCACGGAGAGACCGCCTGGAACGTCGATACCCGCATCCAGGGCCATCTCGACATTCCGCTCAACGACAAAGGCCTCTGGCAGGCGAGCCGCGTCGCTGCGGCCGTGGCCGAAGAGGGCATCACCGCGATCTATTCGAGTGACCTGATGCGCGCGTACCAGACCGCCGAGGCGATCTCGCGCACGACCGGTGTGCCGATCGTCAGCGACACCGGCCTGCGCGAGCGCGGCTTCGGCGAATTCGAAGGTTTCACCTACCAGGAGATTGCCGAGCGCTGGCCCGAGGAAGCGGAGCGCTGGCGCAAGCGCGACCCCGAATTCGCACCGCGCGGCGCAGGCGAATCGATTCGCGTCTTCTACGACCGCTGCGTCGCCGTGGCCACCCGCCTGGCCGCCGCTCACCCGGGCGAGACCATCGCGCTGATCTCGCACGGCGGGGTGATGGACTGCCTGTACCGGGCCGCATCGCGCCTCGACCTGGCGGCCCCGCGCTCGTGGCTGCTGGGCAATGCGAGCATCAACCGCTTGCTCCATACACCGGGCGGCTTCACCCGCATCGGCTGGAGCGACACCTCGCACCTCGAAGGCGGCGCGCTGGACGAAAGCAACGACCGGGTGGGAAGCGCCGCATGAGTGGTACGCCAGTGAGCGGGCAGCCGGGGGACTCCGTTGCGTCGGTGCTGACGCCGGCACTGGTGATCGACCTCGACGCGATGGAGCGCAACCTCGCGCGCCTGGCCGAGTTCACCCGCGACAAGGGCCTGCGCCTGCGCCCGCACGCCAAGATGCACAAGAGCGGCCACATCGCGAAGCTGCAGATGGCGGCCGGTGCGGTGGGCGTGTGCGTGCAGAAGCTGTCGGAAGCCGAAGCGCTGGCAGCCGTCGGCGTGAACGACATCTACATCAGCAACGAGGTCGTCGAGCCTGCCAAGCTCGCACGCGTGGCCGCACTCGCCGGCCGGGTGACGCTGGCGATCGCCGTCGATTCAGCGCTCGGCGTGTCGCGGTTGGCAGCGGCCGTGAAGGCCGGCGGCCACCCGGTCAACGTGTTCGTCGAGATCGACGTCGGCCAGGGCCGCTGCGGCGTGAAGCCGGCTGACGCCGCGGCGCTGGCACAGCAAGTGGTGTCGCACGGCCTGCGATTCGCCGGACTGCAGGCGTACCACGGCCGCGCACAGCACCTGCGGACGGCAGCAGAGCGCGAAGCTGCCATCGCGCAAACCGTGGCCGGGGTGCGCATCGCCCAGGCCGGGCTCGCCGAGGCGGGCATCCCGTGCCCGCTGGTCACCGGCGCTGGCACTGGCAGCTTTGTGTTCGAAGCCGCCAGCGGTGTTTACGGTGAGTTGCAGGCCGGCAGCTACCTCTTCATGGACGAGGACTACGGCAGCAACGAGCCGACTCCCGGCGCACCCATCTTCGAGCACGCGCTCTTCATCAAGAGCCAGGTGGTGAGCCGCGACGAGTCGCACGCGGTGATCGACGCCGGCCACAAGTCACATGCCATCGACAGCGGTCTGCCGCGGGTGTGGCAGCGCGATCTGGCCTTCAGCAACGGCGGCGACGAGCACGGCATTCTTCATGCGGCACGCGATGCCTTGCCGGAGCTGGGCGACACCGTGTGGCTGGTGCCGGGCCACTGCGACCCGACGGTCAACCTGCACGACCACTACGTGGCGGTGCGCGGTGGTTTGAGCGATGGCGTGGTCGAGGCCGTGTGGCCCGTCGACGCGCGCGGCTGCCTGGTTTGACGCGGGGCGGCTGACCTTCCGACAGGCCACGTTGGCCGGCTTGGCCGAGCACCCGTGGGAAATCTCACGTCGAGGTGTCACTCGAGTGGCGGGTGCAGCTGCGTCTGAGTTTCGTCATGGAACGATCAGTACCCGTGGGGGCCGCGTCCATAGCATGAAGCTCTGGTCCACAGATCCGATTCGCCGGGTTCGATGCCCGCGCAATCGCCACACACATGAATACCCCCTTCACCCCGGTCGTCCGAATTTGCGCCGGCGTGTTGCTGCTGCTCGCAGCGGCCCTGCCCGCGCACGCAGGGCCCGTGCTCGATCGCATCAAGCAGAGCGGCCGCATCGTGCTGGCGTACCGCGAGTCATCGGTGCCGTTCTCTTACCTCGATGCCGACGCGAAACCGGTGGGGTACGCCATCGACCTGTGCAAGCGGTTGACCGAGGGCGTGCGCAAGAAGCTCGAGATGAAGACCATCGCGACGGAGTTTCTTGCCGTGACGCCTGCGACGCGTATTGCGGCGGTGGCCGAGGGCAAGGCCGACCTCGAATGCGGCTCCACCACCAACAATGCCGAGCGCCGCCAGAAGGTTGCCTTCACCATCCCGCACTACATCACCGGCACGCGGTACATGGTGCGGTCGACGAGCCTGATCGAAGACCTGCCGATGTTCGAGGGCAAGAGCCTTGTCTCCACGAAGGGTGCCACGCCGCTGAAGGCGATCGACAGCGCCAACCGCGACCGCCTGCTGGGCATCCGCATCCTCGAGGTGCCGGACAACGCCAAGGCGGTCGAGATGGTCGAGAGCGGGGCTGCCGACGGCTTCGCGATGGACGACGTGCAGCTGTACGGCCTGATCTCTGGTCGGCCCGATCCGAGCAAGCTGAAGGTCGTGGGCAAGTTCCTGACCATCGAGGCGCTGGCCATCATGCTCAGCAAGGACGACCCGGAGTTCAAGAAGATCGTCGACGATGAGATGCGCAGCCTCATCAACACGCGCGAGGCCCAAGCCATCTACGAGCGCTGGTTCGGCCAGCCCATTCCGCCCAAGAACCGGGTGCTCGGCGTGCCGATGAACTACCTGCTGAAGGACTTCTGGCGCTTCCCGTCGGACTGGGTACCGGGGTGAATTCGGGCTGAGCGGGCCGACCGGCATTTGACAAGAGGGACTCGCCCTCTGTGCGGTGCCGGGGCCACGGGCGAACATGGCGGCCATGACAGGCCCGCAAATCATCGTTCTCGCCACGCCGGTCTTCCTGCTGCTGATCGGCATCGAGTTTCTCGTCGGCCTCAGGCGCGGCCGCAACACCTACCGGCTCAACGACGCGCTCAACAGCATCGGCCTGGGCATCATGAGCCAGATCGTCGGCCTGTTCAGCGCGCTGTTCACCGTGTGGCTGTACGTGCTGGTGTTCGAGCATGCGTCGCTGTGGCAGCTGCCCGCCAACGCGCTGTGGGTGTGGCTCGTGGGGCTCGTGTTCTACGACCTCCTGTACTACTGGCACCACCGCTTCGGCCACACGGTGGCGCTTTTCTGGGCTGCCCACGTGGTGCACCACCAGAGCGAGGACTACAACCTGAGCACCGCCTTGCGCCAGACCGGCAGCGGCTGGGTCGGCGGCTGGCTGTTCTACCTGCCGATGGCGGTGCTGGGCTTTCCGCCGCTGGTGTTCGGCGTCGTCGCGCTGGTCGACCTGCTCTACCAGTACTGGGTGCACACGCAGCAGATCGGCAAGCTCGGCTGGTTCGACCGCTGGTTCTGCGCGCCGAGCAACCACCGCGTGCACCATGCCGTGAACGACAAGTACCTCGACAAGAACTACGGCGGCATCTTCATCGTGTGGGACCGCCTGTTCGGCAGCTTCATCGAGGAAGACGGCCCTGAGGGTGAAAAGATCGTCTACGGCACGCGCGGCCCCTTGCGCAGCTGGAACCCGGTGTGGGCCAACCTGCAGTACTACGCGGATCTGTTCAAGGACTCGTGGCACGCCGCGAGCTGGGGCGACAAGCTGCGCGTGTGGTTCATGCACCCGGGCTGGCGGCCGGCCGATGTGGCGGCGCGCTTTCCCAAGCCGGCGTTCGACATCGCGCGTGTGGAACGCTACGACCCGCCGATGTCGACGACAGCGCAGTGGCTGGCCATCGGCCTGTTCGTGGCGTTGCTCGTCGCCACCTCGCTGCTGCTGTGGAACGCGCACCGCATGAGCCTGCCTCAGCAGGCCCTGTGTGCGCTCGGCATCGTGGCCGGCCTGTGGGCAGTGGGCCGAGTCACTGAAGCCTCGGCCCACGCGCCTGAGCAGGCAGCTACGACGCCGTTCCCATCGCAGGGTCGCTGACCGAGTGGCGGCCGGTCTCGACCCGGCCGGCGAAGCGGCGGTAGTAGGCCGGGTCGGCATCGCAGGTCACTGCGAAGTCGTACCAGAAGCCGCTGTCCTCGATGGCCCAGTGCAGCGTCTCCTCATCGCCGCCTTTCACGCGCACGGTCTTCGGGGCCTCGTTGCGGTAGGCCAGCGGCTTGATGGTGAACACGCAGGCGCGCTCGCCCTCGTTGCGCAGCTGCAAGTGCACCTCGCCGCGGCGGCGGTGGTAGCCGGTTCGGATCTCAGGCTCGGCCGCGTCGCGTGCGCGCAAGCGGTTCAAATCGCCCTTGAAGTGGCGGTGGAAGCCGTTGGGCCCAAGCACCCACAGGTCGTAGAGGCCGCCGTTGTCTGCCATCGCGGACCAGTCGTCATCGAGTCGCTCGTTGGGTTCGACCATGTAGCGGCGCGGCAGGCGGTCGAGGTGCAGCTTGTCGTAGACGTGGAACACACCGGCGGCGTCGCCGCTGTTCGCGAAGATCAACTTCACCTTGCCTTGCGTGACGTTGCAGCGCGAGCTCACGTGCAACTCGTAGGGCAGGGCGCGTGAAGGACGGACGCCAGTTGCCTGCACCGGCAGCACCGGGTTGGCGGGTGGCACGATCTTCGGCAACTGCTCCTGCGCGGCACGCAGCGCATCGGCCTGGCCGATCGTCTTGCGACCTTGCAGTGTCGGCAACACCTCGTTGTTGGGCCGCTCGAAGTTGAATGCGGTCGTGAGGTCGCCGCACACGGCGCGGCGATAGCGGCTGATGTTCGGCTCTTTCACGCCGAAGCGCTTCTCCAGAAAGCGAAGGATCGAGGTGTGGTCGAACACCTGCGAGTTGACCCAGCCTCCGCGGCTCCACGGCGAGATCACGTACAGCGGCACGCGCACGCCCGGGCCATAGACGCGGCCGTCGGGCTGCGGCTGGTCGGTGGTGCCGGGCGGGTTGGGGTGGTTGAAGCGCTCGAAGGACACATCACTCTCGCGCAGCGTGGTCTTGCCGGCCGGCGTGCCGTCGGGGTTGATCGACGGTGCGGACGGCGAGGGCACGTGGTCGAAGTAGCCGTCGTTCTCGTCGAAGTTGACGAGCAGCACCGTCTTGCTCCACACCTCGGGCACGGCGGTCAGCGCATTCAGCGTCTCCTGGATGTACCAGGCGCCTTGCACCGGGCTCGACGGACCGGGGTGCTCCGAGTACGTGGCCGGTGCGATGAGGAACGACACCTGCGGCAGCCTGCCGTTCTTGATGTCTTGGCGGAAGCGCTCGAAGTAGCTGTTCGCGTCGCCCAAAGTGCCGGGCATGGTGTTGGCGATGCCCTTGTAGAGCGGATTGCCGGTGTCGTCGCTGGCCGGGTCATAGGCGGGCGACAGCGCATCGTTGCTCACCGGCTTGCCCGAGGCCACGTTCGCTTGACGGTATTGCTTGAAGCCGGCGAGCGGGTTGTCGCCGAAGTTGTCGGGCATGTTCTGGTAGACGATCCAGCTCACCTTGGCCTCCTGCAGGCGCTCGGGGTAGGTCTTCCAGCTGTAGCCGAGGGTGGGCTTGTCGATGCTGTCCCACTCGTTGTTGACGCTCGCCACGCCCGCGCCGGTGGGGCCGTTGGTGCCGGTCCACATGAACATGCGGTTGGAGTTGGTGCCGGTGTGCATGCTGCAGTGGTATGCGTCGCACAGCGTGAAGGCATTGGCGAGCGCGAACTGGAAGGGCAGCTCGGCTTCCTTGAAGTAGCTCATCGAGGCCGGCGTCTTGTAGCGTACCCACTGCTCGAGGCGGCCGCCGTCCCAGGCGTTCTGGCCATCGTTCCAGCTGTGCGGCGTGCCGGTGTTGCGCTGGGCGTTGCCGGTGCTGCCGTCGAGGTGATAGGGCAGCACGGGTTGGCCGTTGGCATCGTTTTGCTGCCAGACCTTTCGTCCACCGGGCAGCGGAATGGTGAAGCGGTCACCGAAGCCGCGCACGCCCTTGAGCGTGCCGAAGTACTGGTCGAACGAGCGGTTCTCCTGCATCAGGATGACCACGTGCTTGACGTCCTGAATGGTGCCGGTCTCGTGGTACGCAGGGATGGCGAGCGCACGGCGGATGCTGGGCGGAAAGCCCGCGTAGGTGGCGGCGGCAATGCCGGCGGTGGCAGAGCCTTTGATGAAGCGGCGGCGTGAAGTCATCGTGTCGTCCTTCGGGTCACGGGGCGAAGCGGACTTCGGGGTCGGCCTTGCTGGCCGCTGTCGGTGACGAGGCCGCGGCGCTCGCTGCCGTGCGTTGGCGCTGGTTCGAGGCGGTGGCGCCATCGTCAGAGCCGCCGCAGGCGGACAGGGCGTGGGCCAGCAGGATCGCGGCGACAAGGCGCAGCGACCGAATGAGTGCTTTCATCGGGGTTCTCCGGATCGTGTGAGGGGAGGCGCGCGGCTGAACCGCAGGCGGGCGTGCGCCGCTCAGTGCGAAGCGAACCGATGCGGCGGTGTCAGCGTAGGCCGCAGGTGTGGCAACTTCGTGAATGCGATGGAAGCCCCTGGCGATCACACGAGGTGTGCCGATGTGTTGGCGAGGTGAGCGCGGGGCAGAGACTGCCGATTGACATGGGCAACGGCCGGCCTAGACTGAAAGGCGTTCATTCCCTTTTGGTCAGGAGGTCTCCATGGCGATCAAGCGGATGACGAAGAGCGACTCTCCCCAGTCGCTCGGCACCTACAAACCGGTAGGTCACGTGCTGCTGGCGCTGCCCAGCGAAGCATTGGCGCTCGAAGCGACCGAGGCCCTGCGCCACATCGGGTTCGACGACGAGGACGTGCTGCACTACAGCGCCGAAGAGGAGCGCGATCAGATGGAGCACATGCTGGCTCGCGCCAGCGAGTTATCGGGCTTCGGTTACGAGGTGACCTTGATGCGGCGCTACCAGGCGCTGGCGCAAGAAGGCTGCAGCTGGCTGCTGGTCTATGCGCCCGACGCACCGCACACCGAGCGCGTGGCCGAGGTGGCTCGGCGCTTCGGCGCGCGCAGCGCGGTAAAGTACCACTGGCTCGTCGTCG